>Ga0193752_1002258_pt1 | contig 14691 bp, 13 predicted proteins | sample H1c1metaG_FD_144924 | JGI IMG/M metagenome (GOLD analysis project Ga0193752, IMG submission 144924) | Soil microbial communities from a riparian zone of the East river system, Colorado, United States - H1c1 | ecosystem: Environmental > Terrestrial > Soil > Riparian zone | place: USA: East River... | reverse complement strand
CATCGACTCCACGATGAAGGCGCTCGGCAAGAGCTATTCGGGGACGAACTACGACGGTGCGATCCACGGATTCCTGCGCGCGCAAGATGATCCGAAGGCTCCGACTCCGCAGTGCGATGAAGCGTGCGCCAACAAGGAGCGGGCCGACAACCTCGCAGCAACGAAGGATGGCTGGCCGAAGACGGTGACATTCCTGAAGAAGAATCTCGGCATATAGGGCATCGGCAGTCTGTCAAAAGGGCGGGTCTCTACACGAGACCCGCCCTTTTTTGTGCCCAAATGGTGCGGTGACCATGGGGTGACCGGAGGAGGACTGCCCGTCGACACTGTTGTCGGGTACTAGATACTCAACCCGGTGCACAGATGATTACAATCGCACAAGAGTCTGTCTCACAACGAGTTACGCCCATAATGACGCAAGCGAAGCCCAAGGCAGCGCGCTGGAGTCGTCCGAGTCCCAACAGCGGTCTGATGTGGTTGCTGGGAATCGTGAACCGCTGGTTCCTGCTTCTGGGGCTGCCCGTTCTTCGGCGCATTCCCTTCGTTCGGGACCTGCCGCTCGTGCACGGCTACTTCTGGGTTCGCGGCTTCGACCTCCCTGCGACGGACCTTCGGCAGCTCGAGAGCGCGGTGAATTCTGGCACTGTCGCATTCATGGGCCCCAACCACCCAGAATTCGGCACTGACTGGATGGTCGACAAGGAAATCTCGACCGTTGTGGCTCCGCGTATGGCGAGCTGGGCGGACAGGGGAATCGTGGCTGGCGCGCCGCGGTTCTGGGGGATGAACAATCTCGTCGCGAACGATGGCGGGGAGGCAGCGAAGGACTATTCGGTGGAGTGGGCGCTGAAGGGCGAAGGCGTCCTTCTGCATCCGGAAGGATCCGTCCGCTGGACCAACGATCGCGTGCATGCGCTCTTCCCGGGTATCGCGCAGATGGCGATGAGCGCAGCGGAGCGCACGGACAAGCCCGTCTACATCGTGCCGATCGTGTGGAAGTACCGCTTCGTGCGTGACGTGAGCGCACGCGTGCATCGCGAGATGCGGATTCTCGAGCAGGGACTCGAGCTTCCGCGTGGTGATGCGACGTCAGTGTCGCGACGCTTCCATGCGTTGCAGGTGAACCTCCTTGCATCTCGCATGAAGCGGTTCAGCTGTGCCGACTCGACGGGAGATTTCTTCCAGCGACAGCGCGCATTCCAGCGATATCTCATCGATGCGCTCGAGCAGCACTATCCCACGGAAAGCGTCGACTCTGTCGACAAGCGCATCGCGCGCATCGCTCGCCTGATTCGCACTGAACTGTCATCGGCCACGGCAGATGAGCGTGCGATCCTGAAGGAGCATCTCGCCATGGCGGAGGAAGCGAAGCGACTTGGCGAGTTCACCCACGACGTGTACGGGTCCGCTACGCTCTCGCAGGAGCAGCTGTTCGAGAGCCTCAAGCGTGTGCGCGACCGCCTGCTACGACGCGGCTGGAAGAACGCGATCGCCATCATGATGCCGAGGCCGTTTGGGCCGAGGGTGGTACATGTCGGTGTGCCGGATGCGATTCGTGTCTCCAGTGTCGCCGCTGCACATGCGAAGGACTACGAGACGTCGCTGCTCGAGCTCACTCGCGCGCGAATGCAGGACAAGCTCGACGAGATCAATGCGCGCATCGCACCAGATGTCGCGCGGTTCTCGCATCCGAATCCGTTCATCGGTACCTCATGACTGATCGTGTACGTGTGCTCGCTGTTGCATCAGCGCTTCCGCCGACCGTTCGCACGAGTGCGGAGGTGGAGTCGCTCATCGCGGCGCGCAGTCCCAACTACGCTCCACGCGCGGGGACGATTGCCGCCATCTCTGGCGTGCAGACGCGCCGAGTGGCGTGCGACAAGACGCAGTGCTCCGACCTCGCCGCCGAAGCGGCAAGACGTGCGCTGTGCACGGCAGGCGTTGACCTGCGTGACGTGGACGTTCTCATCTTCGCCGCCGCCGGTCAGGACCTCACGGAGCCGGCGACGGCGAACATCGTTCAGGAGAAGCTCGGCACGTCGTGCCAGGTGTTCGATGTGAAGAACGCCTGCAACAGCTTTCTCAACGGACTTCAGCTCGCAGAGGCGCTGATCCTGAGCGGCAGCTGCCGTACCGCGGTCGTCGCAACGGGGGAAGTGTGCTCGCGCGTCATCTCGTGGAACGTTGACAACTCCGAGCAATTCCGGCGTGTGTTCCCCGGCTTCACCATGGGCGACGCCGGCGCCGCCGCCGTGCTCACGAAGTCGGACGACGACCGCGGAATCTTCTATCGCCGCTTCACGACAGTGAGCCGGCACTGGGATCTTGCCACCATTCCCTGCGGCGGATCGATGCATCCGCGGGGCGAAGAGTTCACCTACCTGAATGCCGACGGAGCGCGCCTCAAGCAGGCGTTCATCGATCTCGGGCCGATCGCTGTCTCGCGCATGATGTGCGAGGCCAAGGTGAAATTCTCCGACTTTCAGCGCATCTTCGTTCACCAGGCCACACTGCCCTACCTCGACGAGTTGCTCGAGATCGCTGGCATTCCCGTCGACCTCGTGGAGCACACGGTCGCCGACCTGGGCAACATGGCGTCGGCGTCGCTGCCGGTGGCGTATGCGCAGGCCCAGGCACGCGGCGCATTCGGTCCTGGCGACCGCATCATGATGCTCGGTCTCGCGAGCGGCATCAGTCTCGCCGCCATCATGATCGATGTCTGAGTTCTTCGTCGTCGTCCCCTTCCACAACGAAGAGCGCGGCATGCAGGCGACGCTCGACGCGTTGGCTGCGCAGTCGGATCGCGCGTTCTCGCTCGTGTTGGTGGACAATGCGAGCACGGATGGCAGCGCGCTCGTTGCTGAGCGATTCGCGCGCGGCGGCGCGCTCCGAAGCGTTCTCGTGGTGCGGGAACCCCAGAAAGGCACAGGGGCTGCCGCCGACACAGGCTTTCGCGCCGCCATCGCGCGTGGTGCGAGCATCATCGCACGCACCGACGCCGACTGCATTCCGCATCCCGATTGGGTGAAGCACATCAAGCGCGCCATGGGCGACGACGGCATGGAGTTCGTCGCGGGAAAGATCAAGCCGCGCACGGATGAAGGCGTCGACCTGCGAGCAGGCCGGTGGATTCTTCCCACGATGATCTGGGTCGCCGAGAACTTCGGGCGGATTCATCGGCGAGGGCCGCAGTTCAAGTATCCGTATTTCATGGCGGCGGGGAACAACCTCGCGATCACCGCGTCGCTGTATGAACGCTGCGGCGGCTTTCCGCGCACGGCGATCGAACACGAGCACGAAGACCGCGTGCTCTCCGAGACGGCACGGACGCTCACGACGCGCGCCGCCGTGCTGCCCGAGGCGATCGTGTACAACTCGGTGCGGCGAGTACGCGCGTACGGCTATCTCAACACGCTCCGTTGGTATCGCAATCACGGATACCGGCCAGCCGTGGTTGACGTCCGATGAAGGCGCGTCTGCACGACACGATGTTGAACCTGGCCGCTCATCCCGTAGGTTGGCCGCTCGCGCGGATGGCGCGCCGCGCCGGTGGAGTAGTGAATGTTCCGGGCTTCGGCCTCGTTGTCAGCGATGCTGCGTTCGCGCACGATGTCCTCGTCCGCGACGACGACTTCATCAAGAACGGCCCCCACAGCATCTCGGCCACGATGACCGAGCTGCTCGGTCCGTTCGCCCTCGCCAACATGGATGGTGATGCGCATCGTCAACTGCGCGGCAAGCTGACCGACATCCTGTCGCCGACGCATGCGAAGGCGCTGCTCACAGCGTGCGATGCTCCCCTGGCGGAGCTGCGCGCAAAGTTGGCCGCTGGCGAGACGGTGGACCTCGTGCGATCGATGCGCGTGATGAGTGGCCGTCTGACCTTCGACATGCTTGGCGTCGCGCCGCCTGAAGGTCGCGAAGACGATGCGTGCGTCGAGCTCGTGGCACTCGGCGAGCATATCACATCGGGTTTCGACTTTCGCACACCGTCGCCGAAGCGGCTCGCGGAGGCGCGCACGAAGTGCGATCGGCTCGTCGCGTATGCGCGCACCGGCTACGACTCACCGACTGCGCCGGCGACGTCGTTCGTGCGACGGCTGCGTGATCTCGGGCTCTCCTTCGAGGAAGCAAAGGGAGTGTTGTCCATCGTCTTTCTCGCTGGAACGCTCACGACGGCAGCGGCACTGCCGCGCATCGTCGCCCTGCTGGCCGACAGTGGGCAACTCGCACGTCTTGCCGGAAATGCCGATGCGATTCCAGCGGCAATCGCGGAGGGTTTGCGCTTCACGACTCCCGTGCCCGCGACGATGCGTATTGCGCAGAAGGCCGTCGAGCTGCGCGGACGTCGAATCGACGAGGGAACACGTGTCGTCATCCTGACGTGCAACCTCTCGCGCGACGCCCAGCTCTTTCCCGACCCCGACCGCTTCGATTCGACGAGGGTGAGTGACCCGCGGGCGCGCCATCTGTGGTTCGGCGCCGGGCCGCACTTCTGCCTCGGCTTCGTCGTGGCGCAATTGCAATTGCGACAGGTACTCGAGACGCTCGTCGCGGCGCCAGGCAGGCTGCGCGTGGTCAGCCGCAGTGTGGCGCGCGGAGTGATCGTGCCGGCGTATTCGCGGCTCGAGGTGAGACTCGATGGCTAGTCTCGATCTCCTCAGCCGGTTGAGCGCTCGTGCTGACGTGAGTCCGAACGCGACGGCCATCATCGAGCCCGGCGGCATTTCTGTCACATACGCCGAGCTTTCTGCGCGTGCGCATGCTGTGTCGCGGGGGTTCGTGACGGCGGGACTTCAGCCGGGTGATCGCGTCCTGTTTGCCGTGCGGCCGAGCGTCGCGGCGATCGTGCTGATGACGGGGATCGTGGAGGCGGGGGGCGTGCTGGTGCCCGCGTCGCTCGGTGTTGGCGACGAGCTGTTCCGCGCGCAGATGAAGCAGCTCGCTCCGCGCTGGGTGGTCGCAGAGTCGCTGCTGATCGCGGCGTCGAGCAGTGCGCTCGTCCGGCGGATCGTGCGGTGGCGAGGCGGTGCGCTTCCGGCGATGGACTGCCTGGGCGACGCGCGGTTCGTGCGCGTCGGCCCGATGATACCGTGGGGACCTCGGACGATTTCCGCCGCGGTCGTCGAGCGGATGGGACTCGGCCACCTGGTGTCGTCCCGAGCGAAGTCGAGGGACGGCCAGCGGGTGTCGTCCCGAGCGAAGTCGAGGGACCTGCTTTCTCCCGCCGTTGCGGAAAGTGTGAGTGAAGGCGAGGCATCGGCGCTCATCGTCTTCACGTCGGGTACGACGGCAGCGCCGAAGGCCGTGGTGCACAGCAGGCGCTCCCTTCGTGCGACGCTCGATCTCGTTGGTGGCCGGTTGGAGATCGGCGAGGGGAATGTGCTGCTCTCGCGCGAGCTGCATCTGATTCTGCCGGCGCTTTTCGCCGGCGCGACCGTGGTGGTGTCCCGTTCGATGCGATTCTCTGCCGAGGAGACACTTGGGTTACTCGAGAAATATGGTGTGACACACGTGTTCGGCGTCACAGCGGACTGCCGGTCACTGCTGCAGTATCTCGTCGACAGCGGGCGACGACTTCCAGCCACGCTGCAGCATGTGCTCATCGGCGCCGCGCCGGTGCATGCGAGCTTCCTGCGCCGCTTTCATGACGTTCTGCCCGTGGGCGCAATGGCGTGGTGCATTTACGGGATGACGGAAATGTTGCCGGTCGCGTGCATTGCGCTCGAGGAGAAACTCGCATTCGTGGGCGACGGTGACGTCGTGGGAGCCCCGGTGGCGGGCGTGCGCGCTCGCGTGTCCGATGACGGTGAGCTCATCCTCAGTGGGCCGAATCTCTTCACCGGGTATGACGGCGAGCCGCCGGTCGCGGAGCATCACACAGGTGATCTCGCACGTATCGATGAGGGACGTATCGTCCTCATCGGGCGGCAAAAGGATATGATCATTCGTCGCGAGCACAACATCTATCCGGCATTGCACGAACCGGTGATCGCGTCAATCAGAGGCGTGCGGAATTGCGCGATGGTCGGTGTCTACGATGATGACGCCGCGGATGAGCGCGTGGTGCTCGTCGTCGAACCGGAACCCGGGTTCGACACGGATTCGTTCGTGCGCACGCTCGAACGCGAGCTGCGCGATGGTGTGCATCGCATCGACGAGGCGGCGCAGCCCGATCTCATCATCCTTGCCGACCTGCCACTGAGTGGACGCTCGAGCAAGGTGGACCGCGTCGCGCTGCGCGCGCTCGCACGGGAGAAGCTTGCATGCGCATCGCGGTAACGGGTGCGAGTGGGTTCGTGGGTGGGCACATTGCCCTGGCGCTGACACGCGCCGGCCACACCGTCTACTCGTATGGACGACGCGCGCCCACGGCGTTGACGCGCCGGCTGCCGAACTATGTCTCGTGGGACGTCGCGGATGGCAGGATCATGGCGCCGAGTGTCGATGCCGTGGTCCACGCGGCGGCGCTCGTGGGCGATTGGGGGCGTGAGAAGGACTATCGCGCCGTGAACGTCGACGGTACGCGCGCCGTGCTCAAGACATTCGCCGATGCGGGCCGCTTCGTGCTCGTGAGCACGACGAGCGTCTACTCGGACGGCGTGGTGAAGTGCCAGGTACGCGAAGACGCGTCAGTCGGCGACTGCAGGCACTCCGCGTACGCGCGCACGAAGGCCGAGGCCGAGGCGATCGTACGCAAGGCGAGGCCGGATGCGGTGATCCTGCGGCCGCACATCGTCTACGGACCCGGCGACACCACGCTGCTTCCTCGGCTCCTCGGCTCGCGGCGCTTTGGTGTGCTGCCCATTCCCGGCGACGGCAGCAACACGCTGTCGGTGACGCATCTCGATAACCTCGTGATCGCGGTCATGCGCGCGATCGAGGCGCGCAACGTCAGTGGGACGTTCAACATCTCGGACGGCAAGGACGCGTCGGTCGAAGAGCTGCTCGATACGATACTGTCGCGGCTCGTCGTCCCGACGAACCTCGTGTTCGTGCCGCGTGCGACGGCGTGGGCTGCGGCCGCAGTGCTCGAAGCGATGTGGATGCGGGGATCGGCAACGCGCGGCCCATATCTCACGCGATATGCGGTGAGTCAACTGGCTGACGAGCATACGCTGGACATCACGCATGCACGCGAGGTGCTGCGCTACGCGCCGCGGTGGAGCTACCGTGATGGACCGCTGTAGCCGCCGCTAAAACTCGAGCTTCTTGAGGAAGTCAGCGTTCATCTTCGCACTGGCCATCTCGTCCTTCGGACCTTCCTGTTCGACGTAGCATGACTTGCGCGCCAGCGAAGGCACAGCGGCCAGGAAGCGCCTGAAGTCGAAGGTGCCCTTGCCGAGCTCCGTGTCGCTCGACCGGTCAGCGACGATGTCCTTGAGGTGGAAGCTCCAGTAGCGATCCTTGTATCGCTCGAGGTACGCCATGGGATCGCCACCGCCCATCAGCATGTTGCCGACATCGAGCTGGTGGCGCACGGAGGATGGGTCGGTGCGCGCGAGGAACAGGTCGTACGGCACGACGCCATCGATCGGCTTCATGTGGTTCGGCTCGTTGTGGAACGCGAGCCAGATGCCGGCCTTGCGTGCCGTAGCGCCGGCGGTATTGAACCGATCGGCCCACAGTTTCCATTCATCGAGTGACTTGTTTGCCTTCTCGCCGAGATCGGGGACGATGAGATAGTCGTGACCGAGGAGCTTGGCGGTGTCGAGGCTCTTGTCCCAACCGGTGAGGATGGTGCTGGGCTCCATGTGACACGAGGGCGCGCGGAGTCCTTCCTTGTCGAGGGTGGCGCGCGTTTGCTGTGGCGTTCGGCCGAAGTTGTTGAACGACCAGAGGAGCTCGACGTCGGAGTAGCCCATGGCGCGGACGGCGGCGAGCGTGCGCTCGGGGTCGGCCTTCATCGCGCCGCGGATGGCGTAGAGCTCGAGGCCGAAGCGGTCGAGCTTCCTGGCGGCGGCTCGCGCTTCTCTTGGGCGGATGACTGTGGTGGCCGCCGCGGCCAACATCGAACCAATGAAGTGGCGTCGTTTCATACTAGCCGCCGTGGAATGATGGTGGGAGTTGACTGCTTGACACGGATATTCACGGAAAGAACTGCCGGATTTTCACGGATACCCAGACATACACGAGAAACTCTCTATGGCGCTGCTATATGAGGAACTCACCAAGCAGATCATCGGCGCTTTCTACGCAGTCTACAATGAATTGGGATACGGGTTCGTTGAGTCTGTGTATAAGCGTGCCCTCGCCGTGGAGCTTCAGGCAAGGGGCATCGCATATGAGCGAGAAGTGCTGTTTACGGTCTACTACCTTGGCGTCGATGTTGGTGAGTACAGGGCCGATTTGGTGGTCGAGGGGAAGGTGATCGTCGAGGTCAAGATTGCCGATAGGCTTGCCCCCATCCATGAAGTTCAGGTCGTCAACTACCTTCGCGCCGCGAACATTCCAGTTGGTCTCCTGCTGAATTACGGCCCGCAACCTGTCTTCAAGCGGCTCATTTTTACACCAGATCGCCAAGGCGTGGCAGTCTTCGCCGAGTAGATCACCACTTCTTGCAGTTCCGTCTATCCGTGTAAATCCAGCAGTTCTTCCGTGTAAATCCGCGTGCGCTGTGGCACCGGTTATTGCCACGCAGATCTCTATGGCACTATCGCTCGCGGCGGCCGCGCCGGCTTGGAACCATTGATCCTTGGACGCGGCCCATTGCCCACCTCGACAACCAAGTCGCTGATATACCCAGTGATCTTCGCGTAGTGCGGATAGTCGATGAACTCCGCCTCGTCGCTCACCTGGTGATAGTCCCCGTGCAGGCCCGTGAAGAAGAACGCAATCGGCACACCCTGCTGCGCATAGTTGTAGTGATCGCTGCGGCCGTAGATGTTGTTGTAGCCCGACCACGTGAGCGTCGAGTCATACTTGTTGTCCAGCTCGAGCGGCTCCTTCAGTTTTTTGTTCACCGACTGCACGATCTCGCCAAGATCCTTCGAGTCGAACATCGAGCCAACGACGCCCACGTAGTTCGGCCCACCGCCCGGCAGATCCTCTGCACGACCGCGGCCGATCATGTCGATGTTGATCTGCGCCACCACTGAGTCGATCGGGACCGTCGGATTGCGCGTGAAGAACGCCGAGCCGATCAATCCCGCCTCTTCGCCGGTGTGCCAGACGAACAGCGTCGAGCGCTTGGGCTTCACCTTCATCGCCTGAATCGCTTCCGCAATCTCGAGCACGCCCATCGAGCCCGAGCCGTCATCATCGGCGCCGTTGCGGATCGAATCGAGGCGCGCCTTCGGGACGAGGCGGCGGATGCTGTCCATATCCACCTTGATCGTCGCCAGCTGCGCCGGCGTGAGCGCAAGCATCCCATTCGCGATCAGCATCTTGTTCCGGGCGTCGTTGAACGCCTTCATCGAATCCTTGTCCACCGGCGCGCCGAGCAGGCCGACGTGATCGTTGTGCGCTCCGACGGCGACGTACTCATTCTTCAGCACGGGATCGCTGCCCGGAATGATCGCCACGACGTTGCGCGCGTAGTCACTCGGCGTCTCCACGAAGTCGAGCGACGCACTCACCGTCGCGCCGATGTTGCCGGCCGAGAGGCCGTCGATGTTGCGGCGGGTGAAGAGCTTCGCGGCGGCGTCGCGTGTGATGCGGATCGTCGCCTGTGGTGACAGCGCATTGATCTGCGCCTTGAGGAGCGCGATGGAATCGACGGGCGCGCCGGCGGCGCCACCGCGTCCGGCACCACCACCACGTCCGCCCACGACATTGGACGTCGCCACGGTCGGTGCGGCGAGTGCGGCGCGCTGTGCTGGCGTGAGCCCGTCGAGATCCACTGTGGCAATGGCGACAGCGTCAGCGAACCGATTCTGTCCGGCACCGAAGCCGCCAAAACCACCGCCGCCGGGGCCGCCCGCCTGGGCGGGACGCGGCACGGCGGGCAACAACACGACGAGCTTGCCCGCCGCTTGCGCCGCCGAGATCTGCGTGGTGGTGTCGCCGGTGGTGCCGCCGAAGATGACGTCGACGTTGCCGATCGCGCGCGGAGCGCGCGCGCCCGGGATGGCGACCCAGTCGTTGACCCAGGTGAGCGGGTTGCCGTTCGCCGTCAGCCGAGAGTGGCTCGTGAACGTCTTGAGGTGGTAGGGCAGCACCTGGAAGTACGTGCCATCATCGCCCGCTGGAACGAGGCCAAGCCGCTTCACCTCGGCCGCGATGTAGGCGGTGCCCTTCATGTTGCCGATGCGGCCGATCTGGCGGCCCTGCATCGAGTCGTCGGAGAACTGATAGAGGCGGATCTTGAGATCGCGCTCGCTGATCGACGCGGCGGTCGGCGCTGGCGAGAGCGTGCGCGGGTTGCCGTATTTGTTGAGCTTTCCCTGCGCTTGCGCGGACGTCGCACCGGCAAGTACGAGCAGGGAAAGCGGGATGAGTCGGGCCTTCAGCATTCGAGCTCCATCTGGATGTGGGCGCTGTGCGGAACAACGGAAAAGCAGGTCGGGACGACATCTCACGGTGAATCTGTGTGAGAGAATACGCCGAGGGCAGTCCCGGGGTTGGGTGCCATTTGCCGGCGACGTACCAAGCGTCCATATTCGCGCTCCTCTCCTTTACCCGGTCGCTCCATCGAATCCACGCCACTCAACGACTTCTCGGGACGCGTCGCGATCATCACCGGTGCCGCGCGTGGACTCGGGCGCGCCGCGGCTGAGCGCCTGTACGAGCGCGGCGCCAGCGTCGCGGTCAACGTGCGAGATGCCGATCGCGCTGAGGAAATAGCCGAGTCGCTTGGCGATCGCGCGATCGCCGTTCCAGGCGACGTCTCGGTCTTCGGCGTTCCCGAAGAGATCGTGCGCCGCACCCTCGAGCGATTCGGGCGAGTGGACATCCTCGTGAACAATGCGGCCATGGCGCGGTCGACACGGTTCGGCGAGCTGTCGGCCGACGAATGGCGCATGACGCTCGAGGTCAACCTCACAGCGCCCTTTCTGCTCACCAAAGCCGTGCTCCCCGCGATGAAGGCGCAGGAGTACGGGCGGATCATCAACATCTCGTCGTCGGCAGGGCGAATGGTCAGCACGCTCGGCGGCGCACACTACACGGCGTCGAAGGCGGGACTGCTCGGGCTGACGCGCGCGTCGGCGAAGGAGCTCGGGAAGTTCGGGATCACGGTGAATGCCATCTGTCCGGGCATGATCGACACCGAGCTGACACACGAGCATGCCCCCGACGACCTGCTCCAGCGCCTCGCCGGCAGTTATCCCGTGCCTCGGCTCGGGACGGCGCGCGAAGTCGCTGACCTGATCTGCTTCGCCGCGTCGGAAGCGGCGGGATATCTCACCGGAACGTCGCTCGATATCAACGGCGGCGACTTGATGATGTAGTCTCTCGCACATGCAATGAAAGAAAACACTCGCGTTCTTCTCGCAGTTGTCGCGGCCATTGCCGGCGGCGCGCTCATTGGCGCGTCGGGAAATGTGTCGTTGATACGTGCGGCGGATGCCATCGCGCCGGTCGGTTCACTATGGGTGAATGCGATTCGCATGACGGTCATTCCACTCGTCGTGTCGCTGCTCATCACAGGCGTGGCGTCGGCGAGCGACGTCAAGGCGATCGGGCGGGCCGGTGGGCGCTCGGTGGTCGTCTTCATCTTGCTGCTCCTGCTGATGGCGGCGGTCGTCATTCCGCTTGCGGCTCTGCTCTTCACACTTCTGCCTCAGCTCATCGCAACTCGGCCGGAATTGCCCGCCGGTGCGTCTGAGGCGGCGAGTCAGCTCGCGGCGGGAGGGCAGACACAAACGGTTGCGACGTGGCTGACGTCGATGATACCATCGAATCCCATCGCTGCCGCGGCGAACGGCGCGATGTTGCCGCTCATCGTCTTCACGGTGTTGTTCGCGTTGGCGATTTCGCGGAGTGCGCCACCGGCGCGCGCGGCGTTGTTGGGGTTCTTTCGCGCCTTGGGCGACGCGATGCTGATTCTCGTCCGGTGGGTGATCCTCGTGGCGCCGATCGGGATCTTCGCGCTGTTGCTGCCGCTCGCGGCGCACGCCGGCGCGGGGTTGGTTGGCGCGATCGGCTTCTACATCGTCGCGTACTCGCTGATGTGTATCGTGGGCACGATGCTGTTGTATCCGGTGGTGGCGATGTTCGGCGGAATTTCGATGGGCACGTTCGCGCGCGCGATGTTCGAGCCGCAGCTGATCGCGGTGAGCTCGAGCTCGTCGATCGCGTCGTTGCCATCACTGGTCGAGAGCGCCGAGCGAAAGCTCGAGTTGCCGACGCGCGTCACGGGTTTCGTGCTGCCGCTCGCGGTATCGACGTTCAAGATTGCCGCGCCGGTGTCGTGGTCGGTGGGCGCGCTGTTCATCGCGTGGTTCTACGGCGTGCCGCTTCACGCTCGCGAGCTGGTGACGATCGGCATCTTCAGCGTTTTCATGGCGTTCGGCGCGCCGGGTGTTCCTCGTGGAGCGTTCATCGCGCTCGCGCCACTGTTCATCGCCATCGGGCTGCCCGTGGAGGGGATTGGCATTCTCATCGCGGTCGATGCGATTCCGGATACGCTGGCAACTGTGCTGAACGTGACGGGCTATATGGGGTCGACAGCGATCGTTGCCCGTGGGGATGTCGAGCCTGTGTCTCGCGTAGGTGATGTCGCTTTCGCGAGTGAATAGGACTCGTTTACTCAGTGGAGGGTCAGCATGACAGGGCGCTTGTTGGTCATCATCTCCTTCCTCGCGCTTGGCGCCGCGCCGGCCCGAGCGCAGTCGCCTGTCGATTCATCGCTCGGAGCGTACATCGCGAAGATCCGTGCAGTCGACAACCACACCCACGTGAACTCACTGGCGCCGGTGGACTCCGAGTCCGACGCACTACCCCTCGACGGACTGCTCGCGTTTCCATTGCCCGACCGCCTGCGCTCCGACAGCCCCGCGTGGATCGCCGCGTATCGCGCACTCTACGGATACCGCTACGATGACCTGAGCGCGCCTCACATGACCGCGCTGAAAGCGACGATGGACTCCGTCAAGCGTCGAGAGGGGAATCGGTTCCCCGAGTGGGTGCTCGACCGCATCGGCACCGAAGTGATGTTCGCGAATCGCATCGCCATGGGACCAGGGCTCGCAGCGCCGCGCTTCCGCTGGGTCTCGTACGTCGATGCGCTGATGCTTCCGCTATCCACCGCGTCCGCGCGGGCGGCGAATCCCGACTACCGCGCACTGTATCCCCTCACAGAGCGCCTTCTCAAGCGCTACCTCACCGACCTGCACCTCGCCAAAGTTCCTGCCACGCTCGATGCGTACTTGCGCACCGTCGTGACGCCAACGCTCGAGCAACAGCGGAAGGACGGCTGCGTCGCCGTAAAGTTCGAGGCGGCCTACCTGCGCGCACTCGACTTCGGTGACGCTCCCGTCGCGACCGCGCGCCGAGTATACGCGCGCTACGCCGGCGGCGGACAGCCGACGCCCGCGGAGTACAAGGACCTCCAGGACTATCTCTTCCGCTACATCGCACGCGAGTCGGGCCGACTCGGCATGGCGGTTCACATCCACTCGCTCGAGGGCGCCGGTGGCTTCTATCGCGCCGCTGGCAGCGATCCCCTCCTCCTCGAGCCGGCCTTCAACGACTCGACACTGCGCGGCACCACGTTCGTCATCGTCCACGGCGGCGGCATGTACGCGGCACACACCGGCGCGATGTTCTGGAAGCCGAACGTCTACGCTGACATCTCGATGATGTCCGTGGTATACTCGCCATCGATGCTCGCTGGCATTCTTCGCGGCTGGTTGACCCAGTTCCCGGAGAAGGTGCTCTTTGGCACCGACGCCTTCGCGGGCGGACCTGATGCCGGATGGGAGCTCGCCGCATGGATCGGCACGAGCTCGGCGCGACAGGCGCTCGGCATTGCCCTCACGGGCATGATGCGCGATGGCGAGATCAGCCGATCGCGCGCCGAGGAGATCGCGACGATGGTGATGCGAGGAAATGCGTCGAAGCTGTACGGACTGAAGCTCAACTGACGTTCCTGAATCCACTTCACACCGAGGTTCCAATGATGCATCGCATTCAGCGGGTTGGCGTCGCGCAGTTGGCCAAGGTGCTGGGAGTGCTGTATTTCCTGATGGGCATCGTCTTTGTCGTCATCATGTTGCTGGTTTCGCGCGGGATGGCCGGTGCAGCGGGCGCGGCATTTCCCGCTTTCGGCTATGGCGGAGGCATCGGAATGATGCTCGTCATGCCCCTGCTCTACGCGTTCTTCGGCGTCGTCTTCGGCGCACTCAGCGCTGGACTCTACAATGTCGTCGCCGGAATGCTGGGAGGGGTGGAAATCGATCTTGTATCGACGATACCGAGCGCGCCACTCTAGAGGAGTGTATTTGCACGCATCCGGTTAGCATTCCACAATGCTCGAACACGCCCCTCGCTTCGACGTTGCATCTGTCGCCCAGCTCGCGCGCGACCTCTACGGCCTCAGCGCTATCGTCCACGTGCTTCCGAGCGAACGCGACCAGAATTTTCTGCTCGATACGGCCACCGGGGTGCGGCTGGTCCTCAAGATCGCCAACGCGGTCGAGGACCGCCGCGTACTCGACGCGCAGCAGAAGGCGATGGCGCACCTCGCGCAGTCGCTCGACGTCATTCCGCGTGTCGTATCGACGGTCGATGGCGCCGTGTTCAGCGAGG
>Ga0193752_1002257_pt1 | contig 14692 bp, 11 predicted proteins | sample H1c1metaG_FD_144924 | JGI IMG/M metagenome (GOLD analysis project Ga0193752, IMG submission 144924) | Soil microbial communities from a riparian zone of the East river system, Colorado, United States - H1c1 | ecosystem: Environmental > Terrestrial > Soil > Riparian zone | place: USA: East River... | reverse complement strand
GAGGATGTTGAGTTGAATAGCCACCAACTGCAAGATCAGTCCGCTCGTCGGCTTGACGCTGCGATGAAGAAGAAGGGTTGGGACAATTCGGACTTAGCCCGTGCCGTCTGGGGCGAGACCACCGACACGAAGGGCTACAAGGTCGCCAAGAACCGCGACCGCATCTCCGTCTACCTGCACGGCGCTGGTTTCCCAAAGCCCTCCACCCTGCACAAGATCGCCGAGGTGCTTGGTGTGGCCAAAGATGAGCTGGCACCGGAGCGGATGGCTGCCGCAATCGACCGCGAGTACCCGGAGTTCTCCATGATAGCAGTTGGCGAGCACATGCATGTTCAGATGAATGCGCTCTTGCCGCCATCTATCGCGGCGGAGATCAGTAAATTGTACGCGCAAGCAAAGGCGATGGTGACGCGCGAGGCTGTCAAAGGAAATGGTGTCGAGGCCCGAGAGATTGACGATGATGGGGCGGTATAGCGACGCTTCCACTCGCTACTTTAGTTGGTTGTCTGACAGCAACGTTTGTTGAGGCCGTTGTCCAAAATTTGGTGCTGCTAACTCATTGAAAACATTGTGATAGCTTTCAACTGAAAATCGCAGTGTCGGTGGTTCGACTCCGCCCCTGGGCACCATTCTTTTCAAGAGCTTAGCGGGCGAATGGTTCTGGTGCGGGACCAAGTTTTGCAAGATTCTTCGCATGGGTTTTGCAGCGGCACATTCTGTTCACTTTCGCGAACGATACGGCATCGCCCTTGCTGACGGCCGGCTGACGGACTTCTTCGAGAAAACCGCCTCAGGGTCCTCAAATCGTCTCGCGCGCCACGGCCTCGAACATCGCGCGCAGCCACCGGTGAGCGGGGCGTGCGTCGTAGCGGCGATGCCAGTAGAGTCGCCACGAGAACTCGGCGCCGCCGACAGGCAGGGGACGCACGGCAAAGCGGCCGTCTTTGTTCAGGCGACGGACCATGCTCTCCGACAACGCCGTCACCAGGTCGCTGCGTTCGATGAGATAGGACGCGGCGAGCCAGTGCGGAGTCGTTGCCATGACGCGCCGCCGCAGGCCTCTTTTCGAGAGCGCTTCTTCGACAAACCGCGTGTCGCCCGCCGATTGCACGATGCGGAGGTGCCGCAGCGCGAGGAAGCCGCGCGCCGTGAGGCGGCCCGTGGCGGCCGGATGGTCCTTGCGCATGACGCAGACCATCCGGTCCTTTGCGAGTTCCAGCGAATGGACCGACTTCGAATGTTTTATGAGTGCGCTGACGGCGAAGTCGATGGCGCTCGCCTCGAGGGCACGAATGGTCTCTGACGGCGCAAGATGCTGGACCGTGAGCGAGATGTTGGGCGCGCGCTCCTGAAGCCGGCGCAAGAGCTCTGGAAGGAAGAGGACCTCGTTCATATCGCCCATGCGCACGGTAAACGTGTCGGCAGAGGTCAGGGGATCGAATGTCGATCCCCCCGTGAACAGGCGGCTCACTTGCCGGATGGCCTCGCGCACCGGCTCGATCAGTTCCAATGCCTTGGACGTGGGCTCGAAGCCGGTCGACGTGCGCGCCAGCAGCGGATCGTCGAACTGCTGGCGAAGCTTCGCCAAGGCGTGGCTCATCGCCGGCTGGCTCAGTCCAACAGCCGCGGCGGCACGGCTCACGTGGCGCTCAGCAATGAGTGCATCGAAGGCAAGGAGCAGGCGGAAGTCCACCGAGCGCAGAGTCTGGGGAATGCGGCCCGGGAAGACCCTACCATTGTCGTGTCGCGGGATGGCGGCCGGTGCTTTGGTCACGGGCGTCTTGATCATTCGTGGCACGAATATTCGTATGCAATGAATTCATTGTACAGGCAGCCGACCTTAGCGCCAACTTGGCGGAAAGCTGCATGGCAGTGTCGGAGGAAGCGCTCATGGCAATGGAAGTACAGCTACTCGCGGGCGGCTTCGCCGCCGAGATCAAAGGCCTCAAGCTCTGGGAGCCGGTTGCTTCCGCTGATCTTGATCGCCTGCGGCGTCTTTATGCCGAGCACGGGGTGCTGGTGTTCCGTCGGCAGTGCCTGTCCGAGCACGAGTATGCCGATTTCTGTGCCTCGTTCGGCGCACTCGAGCGTACTGTGCGCACCGACTGGGCATCGCGCGTCAGGCCCGAGGTGGGGCTTATCACCAACCTCAAGGACGGCAGCGGCAACGCACTCGGCGGCCTGGGCGACGGCGAGCTCAAGTGGCATTCCGACCAGTCTTACATGGCCAACCCCGCCACCGGCGCGGGACTCTATGCCGTGGAAATCGCGAACGAGGGCGGCCGTACCTACTGGGCAAACCTCGTCGAAGCCTACACGGCCTTGCCCGAGAGCCTGAAGCAGGCGGTCGAGGGCAAGAATGCGGTGTTCCGCTACCAGAAGCGCCTCAACCTGTACAAAGGCGCCGACCAGAAGCTGCCGGAGGAAGGCAAGAAGCGGACGCCCGACGTCATTCATCCGCTCGTGCACATCCATCCGCTGACTGGCAGAAAAGCCCTCTATCTGGATCCGACCTGCAGCATCGGGATCGTCGGCATGCCGGACGATGAGGCCGACCGTCTGCTCGACGACCTGGCCGAGTTCGCCACGCGCCCCAATTTCGTCTACACGCACGAATGGCAGGTCGGCGACACTTTGCTTTGGAGCAACGGCTTCCTGCTGCACCGGCGCGATCCCTTCCCGGCGACCGAACGGCGCCTCATGAAGCGCACGACGATCCACCTGCCGGCGGATCAGCATATCGTCCCCAAGACCATTCTCTCAGCCGAGCTGGCAGCTTGATGCAGGGGAGGGATCACGGTGCCGTATTTAACATCGTTATTTCGCCTTTTCGTGGGTGCGGCGCTCGCACTCGCCTGGTCTGCAGGCGCTGACGCGCAGACACCATATCCGGATAAGCCGATCCGCCTGGTCGTGCCTTTTCCCGCGGGATCCGGCACGGATATCGTCGGACGCCTGCTGGCGCAGGAATTGTCGGTTGCCTGGAACCAGCCGGTCATCGTCGACAATCGCCCAGGCGCCAGCACGATCGTCGGCACAGAAATCGTCGCAAAGGCCCCACCGGACGGCTACACGATGGTCATGGCGTCCAACAACCACGCCATCAATCCATCCCTGTTCGCCAGCAAGCTGCCGTTCGACTCGCAAAAGGATTTCGCGGCAGTGGCCCAGGTCGCTGTCCTGCCATTCGTCCTGGTCGTCAATCCGCAGCTGCCGGTCAAGACTTTCCAGGAGTTGCTCTCGCTGGCACGCAGCAAGCCTCATGAATTGACCTATGCCTCCACCGGTAATGGCACGCCGCCGCATGTGGGCGGCGAGTTGTTGAAAAACGTGGCGCACATCGATCTCATCCATGTGCCCTACAAAGGCAGCGCAGCAGCGGTGGCCGACGTTGTCTCGGGCCAGGTTTCGATGATGTTCATCAACGTGCCCTCCGCCATAAGCCTTGTCCGCGCCGGCAAGCTTCGCGCCTTGGCGGTCGGTACGTCAAAGCGGCTCGACAGCATGCCGGAGCTGCCGACCGTGGCCGAGCTGGGTTTTCCCGGTTTCGACGTGAGTCTTTGGATGGGCCTTCTCCTTCCAGCGCACACACCGACCGACATCGTCGACAAGCTTTCGCAGGAAGTGTCCCGCATTCTCAATGACCCGAAGATGCGGGCGAAGCTGGAGGAACAGGGCGCCGAGCCCGCCTATCGCCCGCCGGCTGCATTTTCCGCCTTTATCGCCGACGAGATCAAGCGCTTCAGCCAGATCGTCCGCGACATCAACCTGCGCGTCGATTGACAACGAAGGAGTGTGTAATGCTGTATGCGGTTCACTGCGTCGATGCCAAGGGTGTCGATGAGCTGCGGAACAAGCACCTCGCTCCTCACAAGGAGTATCTCGTCGGCCAGAAGCATATTCTGGTGGTCGGCGGGGCGTTGTTCACGGAAAGCACGGAGGAGCTGCTGGGCAGTCTTTACATCGTGAATGTTCCGAGCCGGGCAGCCGCGGAAACCTTCTCGAAGAACGATCCCTTCACGCAGGCAGGAGTCTTTGGGACGGTGACCATCACTGCAATGCGGAAGAGCCATTGGAATCCTGCGTCCGCATAAGCGGGTATCACCAATAGGTGTATGTTCTGCCGCAGAACGCAGATGGAGGGACACGTCTTGGATACACCAGGGGAAACAAAGCAAGTACTGCCAACCGCGGACGCGAAGGACCTAGTCATCGAAGACCGTGACCACGTTCGCCTCCTGACACTAAATCGGCCGCATCGCGCTAACGCTCTTTCGCCGGAGCTCATGTCGGCGCTGGTTGAAGCATTCGTCGACGCTGGAGCCGACCCTGAAGTGCGAGCCATTGTCGTTACGGGCGCAGGTGATCGGGCCTTTTGTGGTGGCGCCGACCTTAAGGCCAGGAGGGAGGCGGACGAGGCCGGCAAGCGCTTTGTGTATCTCATGTCGGCGAAGGAACGGTTCGTGTTCGAGGTGATTTACGAAACCTACAAACCGGTCATTGCCGCAATCAACGGAGCGGCCGTGGCCGGGGGATTCGAGCTGGCGCTGGCCTGCGACATACGCATTGCCGAGGATCACGCCATTTTCGGGCTGCCCGAGGCCAAGAGAGGCATGGGCGCGCATTTTGCCACGGTCATGCTTCCCCGCACCATTCCCAGGGCTCATGCTCTGGATCTCTTGTTCAGATCGGAGAACATCGATGCGCGGCACGCGGAGCGCATCGGATTCCTCAACAAGGTAGTTCCCAAAGGAAGAGCGCTGGAGGAAGCAATGGCCTGGGCCAGCCAGATCGCGGACAACGCCCCTGTCACTGTCCGCCGCATGAAGGAAACTGCTTCCAAGGCATCCGGACTACCAGTTTCCGCCGCGCTTCGTCTCAACGAGGGCATGAATCCTTATTTCGCCGAAGATCGCATAGAAGGAATTGCCGCTTTCATTGAGAAGAGAGCACCGCGCTGGAAGGGGCGGTGACGCCATAGCCGGGGGCGTCTGGTGGGATGGCGAAGGCGAACCCCGCGGCGAATGCTGCTCTGGTGAATGTCGTCGGCATTCTGATACGTTCTCCGCAATCCGCGTCGCCTTTGGCTTCGCTCTGGAGGCTGTATGGCGCTACTCATCATCAAGCTGGACAAGTTCATCGGCGATGCCCAGGCGTGGCGCGACACTTTCAAGAAGCAGAAGGCCGATCTGCCCATTCGGATCTGGCCGGATGTGGGCGACTTGAAGGACATCGAATACCTCGCGTTCATGCATCCGGACTTCGACGAACTTCCCGCCTTCCCAAACCTCAAAGCCATGTTCAGCCGTGCGGCTGGCGTTGATGACATCGTCAAGCATCCGAAACTGCCGAAGGTCCCGATCGGCAAGGTGGAACCACCGGGCGGCGATCCGATGATGACGGAATACGTCATCATGCACGTCTTGCGCTTTCATCGAGATATGCCGGCCTACCAGGAAGCCCAGGCGAATCGCCAATGGCGCAGGGCACCGATCGTCCGGCCCGAGCAAAGGCGCATAGGCTTTCTGGGCTTCGGAATGATGGCCAAGGCGCCGGCGCTGGTCTTGCAGTCGCTGGGCTTCAAGGTCTCCGCATGGGTCCGCTCACCACGGCAGGCAGCTGAGGTCCCCATCTTCCACGGTCGCGATCAGCTGGAGCCGTTTCTAAGTCAGACCGATATCGCCGTCTGCCTGCTGCCGCTGACGGCGGAAACCGAGGGCATCTTCTGCGCCCGCACGTTTGCCATGATGCCGAGAGGAGCCATGCTGGTGAACGTCGGGCGCGGCAGGCATGTGGTGGACAAGGATCTGATCGCCGCGCTGGACTCGGGACAGCTGTCGTACGCCGCATTGGACGCACTCTGGCCTGAACCGCTGCCGCCGGAAAGCCCGCTTTGGCTTCATCCAAAGGTTACGGTAATGCCGCACGTGGCGCGGCGGCCGACCGTGGACCAGCTGGTAACCGAGGTCGTCGCGAACATCACTAGTCTCGAGGCCGGAGGACGGCTCCTGCAAGAAGTCTATGCGGCGCGAGGGTACTGATCGGCGCTGGCCATAGACGTAGCAGACACAACAAAGCCGCCCGAAGGCGGCTTTGCGCCGACTGCTGTCGACCCGTTACGGGCGGTATTGAGCCAATGCAGGTTCGATCCTGTTGGCGGTTACTGCCAAGATCGCCAGTGTCGTGATGGTCAATGTCACAGGATCACCTCCTTTCGATGTTGATGGGGCAATCAACTTTACATAACGCGGGCGAGCGGTAAACATCGGTGATCTGCTGCCGGCCGCTTCCCCCGAGATGCAAGCGCGATTCTTTGCATCAAGGGGGCAGCAAGGAGCGCGCCAATGGTTATCGCAGGTTTGCCATTCGATGGATGTCAAAGACGCAGCATGCATGCCGATGGCACACGACTTGCTGGCCTTGGCAGTATGGATTCAGGTGATCTGGACGCTCTCGAAGCCCGGGTCCGGCGGGACATCGAAATGACGGCGCATCCGCGCACGGACTGGATGGTGCCCCGCCTGTACCGGGGCCAGCCGGCGCTGGACACGCTGATCGTGGGCGCGGGCCAGTCGGGGCTTGTCATCGCTTTTGCGCTGATACGCGACCGCGTGCGAAACATCCTGGTGATCGACCGCGCGCCGGCGGGCCGGGAAGGACCCTGGATGACCTTCGCGCGGATGCCGACATTGCGCAGTCCCAAGGACCAGACCGGTCCTGATCTCGGCATCCCCAGCCTGACTTTCGAGGCCTGGTACGACGCGGTGAACGGTGCCGGCGCTTTTGCCAGCCTGTATTTGATACCGAGCGAAGCGTGGCACGACTATCTGCAATGGTACCGCCGTGTCCTGAAGCTGCCGGTGCGCAACGGCGTCGCCGCCACGGCGATCCTACCTGGCCAACTCGATGATGGCGGACGCTGCCTGCTGGTGACGTTGTCGTCGGGTGAGGTTTTGGCGGCGCGCAAGCTGGTGTTGGCCACCGGTCAGGATGGCACCGGTGAATGGTGGATGCCCGACTTCGTCCGCGCGCTGCCGGCGGATCGCCGCGCCCATACCTGCGAGATCATCGACTTCGAGCGGCTGCGTGGCCGCACCGTGGCCGTATTGGGCGCCGGTGCCTCTGCCATGGACAACGCCGCCGTCGCGCTCGAGCATGGTGCGGATGTCCACTTGTTTTGTCGCCGGGCGGAGCCCGGGGTCGTGCAGCGTTATCGCTGGCTGACCTTTGCCGGATTTCTCAAGCATATCGGGGAGATGCCGGACGAATGGCGCTGGCGGGTGATGGGCAACATCATGCGCGCGCGCGAGGGCTTCCCGATGGATACCTACAAGCGCGCGATGGCGTTCCCCGAATTCACGATGCATGTGGGTCGCCCTTGGAGCGATACGCGCATGGAAGAAGGGCGCATCCGCATCGAGACACCGCGCGGTCCGTTTCACGCCGACTATGCGATTTGCGGCACCGGCATTCATCAGAACGTGCGACTTCGCCCCGAGCTGGCGTCCTTCGCCGACAGGATCGCGTTGTGGAGAGACCGCTACACGCCGCCGGCGGGCGAGGAAGATCCGCTGCTTGCTGCCCATCCCTATCTCGGCCCGGACTATGCCTTTCTCGAAAAGACCCCAGGCGAAGCGCCCTTTCTCGCCGACATCCATCTGTTCGGAATTGGCGCAACGCTGAGCTTCGGGCCGTCGGGCAGCAGCATCAACGCACTCACCACGGCGGTGCCCAAGGTGGTGGCTGGTGTCACACGCGGCTTGTTCGCGGGCGACCTGCAGCGGCACTGGGAGTCGCTGTTGGCCTACGACGTCAAGCAGGTCGATCTCGATTGGGATCGCATCGCCGCCGGTTAGATCCACAGTCCGGATTTGAGCGCAGGGACTCGATGGCATCGCAATTGCATCTGTTTTGCTTCAAGCTGCTTCCTGGCAGCGATTTGATCGCTTAGCGAGAGAGCCGATGAATATGTGGCAGGCTGGCATCGACGTTGGCGGTACATTTACCGATCTATTGTTTGTTGACGAAGGCGCCCACCGGTTTCGCGTCGTCAAGGTGCCGTCGACTCCCGACGACCAGTCGCGCGGCATGCTTTCGGGTTTGCGCGATAGCGGGCTCGCGGTTGAAGAGATGACGGCGCTTGTCCACGGCACAACGGTCGGCACCAACGCCATCCTCGAACGCAAGGGCGCGCGTTGCGGCCTGATCACCACGGCGGGGTTTCGCGATGTGCTGGAGCTCGGCCGGCGAACGCGGCCCTTCGGTTATGGCATGATCGGCAGCTTCGAGGCGCTCATTCCGAGAGAGATGCGTTTCGAGGTACCCGAGCGTGTCGACGCCAAGGGCAACGTGCTCACGCCGCTCGACATAGACGCCGTGCGCGTGGCGATGAAGCGGCTTCTCGAGCTCGGTGCCGAAGCGCTGGTCATCAGCTTCATCCATTCCTACGCCAATCCGGCGCACGAACTGCGCGCGCGCGAAATCGCCGGGGAGGTCTGGCCGAACGCCTTCATCTCGGTTGGCGCCGATATCCTGAGGGAGGTGCGTGAGTTCGAGCGCACCAGCACGGCAGCGCTCAACGGCTATATCCAGCCGGTCATGTCGCGCTATCTCGGCCGCCTTGAAAAGGAGCTGAAGCTCGCCCGCTTTCGCAGCCAGCTGCTGGTGATGCAGGGCAATGGTGGCACAATGACCGGAGCGATCGCATCGGACTATGCCGTCCAGACGGTGATGTCGGGACCGGCGGCGGGCGCGCTCGCGGCGGCATCGATCGGCAAACAATCGGGCCATCTCAATCTGATCGGCTGCGACATGGGCGGCACAAGCTTCGACGTGACGCTGATACGCGGCGGTGAGCCCGCTTTGTCGGCCGAGAAAGACATCGCCTACGGCGTGCCAATCCGCATACCGATGATCGACATTCACACGATCGGCGCCGGCGGCGGCTCGATTGCCCGCATCACCAAGGCGGGCCTGCTGCAGGTCGGGCCGGAGAGTGCCGGCGCCAATCCGGGGCCGATCTGCTATGGCCGCGGCGGCGCCGAGCCCACGGTGACCGACGCCAATCTTCTTCTGGGGCGGCTGGATCCATCGTCTCTTCCCGGCATCAAGGCGGGGGTCACGCTCGATCAGGTGAAGGAACGACTGCTCGAAGTGGTGGGCAAGCCTTTGGGCCTCGATGCAACGGAAGCGGCCGCCGCAATCATCGACGTGGCCAGCAACCATCTCGCCAGCGCCATCCGGCTGGTCTCGATCGAGAAGGGCTACGATCCGCGCGATTTTGCACTGTTTCCCTTCGGCGGTGCTGGCCCGCTGCACGCCGTGGCATTGGCGCGCGAGCTGGGTGTGCCGACGGTTCTGGTGCCGCGCTTTCCCGGCCTGACCTCGGCACTGGGCTGCATCCTGGGCGATCTGCGCCACGATTTCGTCCGCACCATCGGCATGCCGCTTGCCGATGCCGATCCGGCGGCGATGGATGCCATCTTTGCGCAGCAACGCGGCCAGGGCGAGAAACTCATCGCTGAAGAAAAAGTCCCGGTCGACGGGATCGTTGCCGTCCATGAAGCGGATCTGCTCTATCGCGGCCAGAGCCATGTCATTCGCGTGCCCGTAACGGGGCCGTTCGACGCAGCGCAGGTCCTGCAGAGTCTGGAGGCCCGTTACAAGGAGCGTTTCGACATCGAGCTCACCGAGATGACGGCCGTCCTTTCGAATCTCCGGACGACCGTGATCGGCCGGCGGGCGCTGATCGATCTCAAAGCTTTCGCGCCCGAGCCCGGCGGCAGCATGGAGGCCGCGCGTCTCGGCAACCGCAAGGTTTATTTCGATGGCTTCTGGCTCGACACGGCACTCTATGTCCGTGAGCGCCTTCCGGTTGGCGCGATCATGCCGGGCCCGGCGATCGTCAACCAGCTCGACACGACGGTGCTGATCGACCCGGGTTCGACCGCGACGGTCGATGCCTTGGGCAATCTGGTGATCGCCATTGGCGATATGCCGGGCAAGTGAGAGGAAATATCATGGCTCTCAGTCCCGTTACCCTCGCCGTCATACAGAACGGCCTGCGGCAGATCGCGAGCGAGATGGATCTCGTCCACGAGAAGACCTCTTTTTCGCCGGTCATCTCCGAGGCCTTCGACCGATCCAACGGCATCTACCATCCGGTGACGGGCGAGGTAATCGCCCAAGGCGAGATGGGTCTGCCGATCTTCGTCGGCGTAATGCAGTTCACTACCCAGGCCGTGATCGAGAAGCGCAAGGATCTCGAGCCCGGCGACGTGATCTTGATCAACGATCCCTATCTCGGCGGCACCCATCTCATGGACGTGAAGATGGTCAAGCCGTTCTATTACAATGACAAGCTCTGGGCCTATCTCTCCAACACCGGCCACTGGCCCGATACCGGTGGCATGGTGCCCGGCGGCTTCGCCACCAAGGCGACCGAGATCCAGCAGGAGGGCTTGCGCATCCCCCCGGTGAAGCTATATCGCCGTGGCGAGCTTTGCACCGACATCGTCGATTTCGTGCTGAACAACATCCGCGTGCCTGAAGAACGGATCGGCGACATCAAGGCCCAGGTGGGCGCCCTAACGGTAGGCGAACGGCGCCTGACCGCTTTGCTTGATCGGTATGGCGCCGATGTCGTGGAGGCGGCGATCGCCGAGCTCAAGAGGCGCTCCGAGCGACAAATGCGCGCCTACATCGAAAGTGTGCCCAACGGTACCTACATCGTCGATCAGCCGCTGGAGATCGCCCTCGATCTCACGGTGCGCGGCTCCGAGGTGCATTTCGACTTCTCGCGCTCGAGCCCGCCGTGCAAGGGCCCGCTCAACGGCGTCTGGGCGTCGACGCAATCCGCAGTCTATGTCGCCATGAAGCATATCTTTCCCGATGTTCCCATCAACTCGGGTTGCTTCGCGCCGCTGCACATCGCCAAGCCTGTCGGTACCTTCCTGGTCGCGGAATACCCGCGCCCGGTGGCCGGTTGCGCCTCGGAAGTGGCGCAACGCATCATGGAGGCAGTATTTGGCGCCATGGGCCAGGCGATCCCAGAGCACATGTTTGCTTCTCCCGCCGGCACCAGCGGCAACTTCACGCTGGGCGGCTACGATCCTGGCGAGCAGCGCAACTACATCATGTATTTCTTTTCCGGCGGTGGGTATGGCGGTTGGTGGGAGACCGATGGGCTCACCAATGGCTGCTCGACTGTCGGCATCTCCAAGACCCAGCCGGTCGAGATCCTCGAGCAGCACTACCCCCTCGTATTCGAGGAATATGCGCTGCGCGAAGGGTCATCGGGCGCCGGCCGGCATCGCGGAGGCTACGGAGTCAATTATCGAGTCAGGTTATTGCGGGGCAGCGCCAAGGCCTCGTTCCTGATGGATCATGGACGCGACGGACCGCCCGGCCTGATAGGCGGCGCGCCCGGAGCGCGCAATGAGTTGCTGGTCGGTCAGAACGGCGTGGTGGCAATCCCGGAGCATCTGTCGAAGGGCGAGGGTTACGAGCTGGAAGCAGGCGACTGGGTCCAGGTGCGGACGCCCGGTGGCGGGGGCTACGGCGATCCGCGCGAGCGCGATCCCGCGCGGGTGCGCCTGGACGTCAAGCGCGGCTACATCTCGGCCGAGGAGGCAGAACGCTGGTATCCGCCAGCCGTGGCGGCGGAGTGAAGACCAGAGGGTGGGCTATGGAAAAGGGGTTGGCGCTATGGGCAAGAAAAGATTGATTACGCGCCGTACGGCGCTCTCGGGCATGGTGGCAGGCGCCGGTATCACTATCTACGCACCGCGCCTGTCGGCGCAGTCGGGCGAGATCGCGGTCGGCGCGATGGTGCCGCTTACCGGCCCGTTCAATGTCTCGGGCCAGCAATATAACTTCTCGCTGCAGATGGCGCAGGACGACATCAATGCCAATGGCGGTGTCGCCGGCAAGAAGCTCAAGGTCGTTTTCGAGGACGTGAAGGATTCCAACAGCGTCGCCGTCAATGCCTTCCTCAAGGTGGTGCGCGATGTCAATCCACCCTTCGTATTTCAGTCGAGTTATACGACGCAGAATTTGGCGACCGAGCCTGAGGTCACGAAAGCGCAAATCCCCTGCATGTACGCTGGCGGCGGCGATGCGGTGCATTTCAAGAAGAATCCCTGGATGTTCCGCATCCGGCCCTATGACGGTTTGCAGTCGCTGGCGCTGGCCAAGCAGGCAACCGATGGCCTCGGCAAGAAGAAGATCGGTATCATCTACGTCCAGAACGATTTCGGGCAACCGGGCGCCGTCGCGGCCTCGAAGATCATCAAGGATGGCGGTGCCGAGATCGTCGGCATGGAGGCTTATGCTTTCACTGACAATGACATGTCGGCGCAGCTGCAGAAACTGAAGAGCGCCGGCGCTGACTGCCTTATCTGCATTTCCTACGGCAAGGACGGCGCACTGGTGCTCAAGCTCGCCAAGGAGATGGGCATCGGATTGCCGGTCGTCGTCTCCTCGGGCGTGATGGTGCCGGCGGCGCGTAACCTGATCGCTCCCGATGAACTCGTAAACGTCTATGGCGTGATGGATGCCGATTTGGGCCCCGAGCGCGGACCCGCAGTCGCTGACTATGCCAAGCGGTTCAAGGAGCGCTTCAAAATCGACGCCGATCCGTTCGGATCCTGCTACTACGATGGCGCCATGATCCTGAAGCAGGTCATGGACAAGGTTGGTCCCGACAAGGAAAAGATCCGCGACGGGCTGAAGGCGGTGAAGGATTACAAGGGCATCACCAATGTCTTCACAACCGACGCCGATGGCAACATGGTGCATTCCCTGGCTGTGTTTTCGGTCGTTCCCGGAACACGCGACCTGAAGTTCATTCGCACCATCTCTCCGTGAAAGGGATCCCTGCGACCTTGGCGATGGCGGAGAGGTAGTGTCTCAGCAGCTCATCCAGCTGATCGTCAGCGGTCTTGCCGTCGGATCGGTCTACGCGCTGGTAGGCCTTGCCTTCATCCTCGTGAACGAGGCGACCGGCGTGGTGAATTTCGCCACCGGGCAGTTCGTCACGATTGGCTGCTTCGTGGCCGTCACCACCGTGATCCAGATGGGATTGCCGCTGTTTGTGGCCTATCCCGCAGCGTTGCTGGCGATGGCGATGTTCGGCGTCGTCTTCTATGCCGTCGTCTTTCGGCCGCTGCAGAACCGCTCCGTCGTCACCGTGATCATCGGCACCGTGATGATTGGAATCGTGATCCAGAACGGTGCCCTCATGACCTGGGGCTCGGTCCCTTTCCGGCCACGGTCGCCGTTCGGGCGCCAAGTGGTCGATGTGTTCGGCGCCGCCATTTCTGCCCACGCGCTGTTCGTCATCGCCGTATCCTTCCTGATGATCGGACTGCTTTACACCCTGATCTACAAGACTTCGCTGGGCGCGCGTATGCGGGCGGTCGCCCAGGATCGCGACGCCGCGCGGCTGATGGGGATCGGCGTCGGCCGTTTGTTTGTGCTCACCTGGATCATCGCGGGTGTGTTGACCGGCGCGGCCGGCATTCTCGTGGGTCCGATGTGGTTCGCCGATGTGAACATGGGCGACCCGATCGCCCTCAAGGCCTTCGCCGCCATCATCATCGGCGGCTTCTCCAGCGTGCCGGGCGCCATCGTCGGCGGCATTCTGGTCGGCCTCGCCGAGATGTTCGGTGCGGCCTATATCTCGTCGGCCTACAAGGACGGGCTGGTCTTCCTGGTCATGATCCTCTTCCTCCTCGTGCGGCCGCAGGGGATCTTCGGCGAGCGGATCGGGGAGCGCGCCTGACATGATCGCGACCCGGCGATCCGCTTTGTTGACAACTGCGGCCGTATTCCTGCTGGCGCTGCTGTTGCCATTGCTGATCAGCGGCTACGGCATTCGCATCCTCAACCTGGCTTTCATCTCGGCGATCGCCGTCGTCGGACTCAATTTCGCCTTCGGTTATGCCGGCCTGATCACCTTGGCACAGGCGGGGTTCGTCGGCTGCGGCGCCTATGCCACGGCTATTCTCACCACGGCGGTCGGCCTCTCGCCGTGGCTGTCGATCCCGCTTGCCACGGCGTTCAGCGGCCTCGCGGCGGTGTTGATCGGCCTGCCGCTGCTGCGTCTGAAGGGGCACTATCTCGCTTTGGCGACCCTGGGCTTCAATGTGTCCTTCGGCATCGTCGCCACCAACTGGAAATCGTTGATGGGCGGCACGGATGGAATTTCCGGCATTCCGGCGCTGGAAATCGGCTCCGTCAGCCTCGGCACGGACCAGCGCTATTTCTACGTCCTTTGGATCGCGCTGGTGGCCGCAACCTGGGTCGCCTGGCGTATCCGCAACTCCCATGTCGGCCTCGCCATGATCGCGGTACGTGACGATGAGATTGCGACCGCCACCTCGTCAGTCGGCGTGACGCGCATCAAAGTCCAGGCCTTCGCCTTGGCGGCGGTCTATGCTGGCCTGTCGGGCGCGTTGTTCGCACATATGACGAACTTCATCGCGCCGGACGATTTCGCACTCAGCCACTCGATCATTTATCTGGCGATGCTGATCATAGGTGGCGAGGGGTCGATCGTGGGGTCGATCGTGGGTGCCATCATCGTCACCTTCATGCCCGAGTTGATGCGCGACCTTGGCGCCGCCTACATGATCTTCTTCGGCTGCCTGATGTTGTTGATCCTGATCTTCTTGCCCAAGGGCCTGCTCAG
>Ga0193752_1002256_pt1 | contig 14698 bp, 11 predicted proteins | sample H1c1metaG_FD_144924 | JGI IMG/M metagenome (GOLD analysis project Ga0193752, IMG submission 144924) | Soil microbial communities from a riparian zone of the East river system, Colorado, United States - H1c1 | ecosystem: Environmental > Terrestrial > Soil > Riparian zone | place: USA: East River... | reverse complement strand
GAAGAGTCCACTAAAAGATTTGGGGGCCGTCTAGGCGCCTGGGCGCAAAAAAGATACATGCCTTTGCTGAGGGATAAATATAAATTGGATCCAAACAGGATTCCCTTTGATTTTGATGAAATAATTTCAGCTATTGCTCCGCGTGCATTTTTTTCGGTTTCGCCATTAAAGGATCTGAATTTTGACGTAAAGGGTGTAGTGGCGGGTGTCGCTAAAGCGGAGAAAGTTTATAGCGCATTGGGGGCTAAAGATATGCTCCAGGTTCGATATCCTGAAGGTGGTCATGATTTCCCTGATGAAAGTCGCAGGCAGGCCTATGAATTTATTGATAAAATATTCCGGTTTACCCCAAATGATGTTGATATAACTACTCGCATTTATGGCGGGCATTACTCGGAAGAGCGGACTGGCAATCTTCGAAACAATTGCGGCAAATATGAATGGGCCCGGCAGCAATTGGAGGCAGTTGTACTAAAGGCAAAACCGTGGCTGGCGAAAGATGATAATGAATTGTGGAAGATGGTTCCCGGTCAGAATTTACCCAGAACTATCGATGTTACTTATGACGGTTTTAGTTCGGGCCCGAAATTCCTGGGTTGCCTTGTGTGCGGAAATAATATCTTCAAATATGGCAACTACCCATACGATCCGGATTTTGAAAATAGACCATGGAAACTAACCTGCCCTTACTGTAAATCTGTTTTCCCAACAAATGATTTTGGCAAGTTTTACCAGAGCGCGATCGACGAGCACGGGTTATTCGATCCTTCTAAAGGCGACACCAGTTTATTATTCAATGTAGATCACCCGGATCCTAACGATCCGCTTCACAAATTTGGCGTGGATAATGGTTTTGGATATGTTGCTGGCAATGGCCGCGCTTACAAATTTATAGGGTATTATTCCTGGAAGTATTGGGAATATATTATTGATGGACTGGACGACCTCGCTAACGCGTTCCTTTATACCGGAGATGATCATTATTCACATAAAGCCGCCATTCTCCTGGATCGTATTGCCGATGTATATCCGGACATGGATTGGAAACCTTATGCTGACCGCGGCTGGTATCACTCTGACGGAGGTAGTAAGCTGGGTAAAATTGAAGGTTCGATCTGGGAAACAGGAGTGGTTCAAAAATTCGCGGATGCTTATGATAAGATCATCAGTGGTACGCAAGATGATTCGGCACTTTATTCGTTTTTAAAAAGTAAATCCCAGCAATATAAATTGTCTACAAAAGGTACCCGCTCGCTTTTTTTATCCAACGTGGATGAAGGTATTTTAAAGACAGCTTTCCAGGCGATACTTTCCAGGCAAATTCGCGGAAACCAGGGAATGCACCAGCTTACGGTCGCTACCTGTGCTTTAGCGCTCAATACAAAACCTGAAACGATAAGATGGTTGGATTGGTTGTTTGAGCCGGATGGAGGTGCTATTCCCGGATTGATGCTTAACCACTTTGACAGGGATGGAACTTCTGATGAAGGGGCTCCCGGTTATGCGTTCATCTGGGCACATCATGTTACAAAAATCGCTGATCTCCTGATTAATTACCCGGATTACACCACACACAATATTTTCCGCGATTTTCCCCAATTCAGGGCGGCGTTTTTAGTGGCATATAATATGGCCGCCCTCGGTGTGGCCATTCCAAATATTGGTGATAATGGTTCGACAGGATTAGTGAGCACTCAGCAGGTAGGTCCGGTATTTATGGCAATTGGCTATAAATACACACGCGATCCAAAAATTGCCATTGCATCCTATCGTGCAAATGGCAATTCTTCCAAGGCCTTGGATTGGATATCTATTCGCGGGATCCTGAATCAGTCAATCGGGAGATTCAAAGAATTGGCGAAAAGGCCGGCCCGCGCCCTGAAGGAGGTTATCTTATGAGTGGATTTGGCCTCGCCTTACTTGAATCGGGTACAGGCTCAGCGGGTATTGCTTTGGTCAATAACTATGGACGTACAAAGATGCATGCCCATCCGGACCTTCTTAATTTTGACTTATTTGCTTTCGAGCATTGGCTGGCACCAGATCATGGTTACCCGGAATTTGCTACCAATATCCCAAGTAACACCGAATGGACAGGCAGTACCATATCCCATAATACGGTATTTCTTAATAAAACTCCTCAGAAAATGGTATGGGGTGGACATACCCGGCTTTTTACTCAACTCAAAGGATTCGGTGTGTTTGAATTGGACGGCGGAAATGCTTATCCGGATGTAAAAGAATATTCCCGCACTATGCTGTTGATTGGAGGCGGCAATAGGTCCACTATCGATAGTAGCGCTTATGTCGTGGATATCTTTCGCGTGAAAGGAGGGTATGATCATGTTTACAGTTTCCATGGACCTCCGGGCACGATCGTCAATAAAGGACTTCAATTGAAAACACAGGAAAACGGCACCTATGCCGGAGAAAATATTCCAAAAGGAATGAAAGCAAAAAACTTTCCAGATGGTTATTCATTCCTTTATAATATTCGGAAAGATCAACGTCCGCCGGCTTCTTTCATGCTGGATTGGACAACGGAGAAGGGCTATCGGGGAGTAACAGATGAGGATGACATTCATCTTCGGATGTATGCATTTACCCGATGCAATGACGTGGCATTGGCAGATGGCGATCCTCCGCAAAATAAGCCGGGTAATCCTAAGCGTCTTGGTTATGTGTTAATGCATCGCAATGGAACTGATTTGAACAGCACATTCGTTTCCGTCTTCGAACCGTATCGTATCAAACCTTTCATTAAATCCGTACATCGTTTGGATAATGGTACAGAGGAACAGATAGCTATTAAAGTTGAAAAGGTGGATGGCCACACTGACTACCTGTTGTACAATCCAGCGTCTCAACAACTGATGCGTTTGCCAAATGGTATTTCAATGAACGGAACTATCGGTTACCTGCAAGAGAAAAACGGGAAGGTTAATAAAGGAATTTTAATAAATGGGACCGCACTTAAATATAATAATACAACGCTGAAATCTACAGGAGTGATTACCGGTAAAGTGGTTAAAATGGATAAAGAGCTCGATGACAAAGGCTGGTTACTTGTGGATTCAAATTTACCGATCGAAAAAAATTTAATAGGGCAGCAAATTATTATTGAAACCACGGGGGAGAGAGATGCGAGTTATACCATCCATGATATTCAGCAGGAAGGCAATTTGATTAAAATCTTTTGCGGTCCTGTTTCCTTCGTATCCGGCTTCAGGGGCGGAAATATGGTGGTACGTACAGCCACTGTACCTAAAAGCTATACTCAGGGATATTCGTATGATTTCGAAGAAGGTGCCTCATTTAAAATTTCCACTCACGCGATATTCCCGGAGTGAACCTATTTATGAATGATCAGATTGCAGGAGATTTCAATTTTTTCACATTTTTCTTTTTGGATATCATTTTCTTCGCTAATCATTTTAAAAAGCAGTTGAGCAGCCCGCTTTCCCACTTCATGAAAATCTTCGTCAATTGAGGCTAGTGGTTTATGATCCAGATAGTCAAAAAAGGGGAGATTTCCGAAATCAGTAAATTCAATTATATCTAATTTATCCGGGTAATTTCTTTTTAAAAATCTGATAGCATCTAGGGTGATACAGTTTTTGAAAGTGAAGATTGCCGTTGGCGGAGATTTTAATTTCATCAGCTCCTGCATAGCTACCTCCGTATCTTCTCTACTAAAATCAACCACCTTCACCAACTTCATGTCTAAAGAAATTTTATTCTTTTGAAGTGCCTCTTTATATCCTTCGAAACGGATCTGTGAAATTTGTAAAGTTGTGGGTCCCATGATATGTGCTATCCTGGAGTGTCCTTTTTTAATTAAAAAATCGGTCGCCTTAAACGCTCCGTCTTTATTATTCACAGAAACATAGTTAAAACAATGATTTTGGGGTTCTCTAACTACGCACACTACGGGTGTGCCAACCAATTTGAATTTTTCCAGAACCGCCATATCCACTGTGTTCTTTGTGATCGCCACTATTACTCCATCCACGCGGTTCCTGATCATGGTATTCACTATATTTTCTTCTTTTACAATATCCTCATGCGACTGCGTCAAAAAAATATTGTATTTTTCTTTTCTGGCAATCTCCTCAATCCCATTAATAGCCATTATAAAAAAGCTATCCAGCAGATCAGGTATGATCAATCCCACCATAAAGCTTTTATTCAACTTAAAATGTCGCGCTGATTCATTTGGAATATAATTCCACTCCGTCGCCAGCTTTTGCACTCTTTCTTTGGTCAGCGTGCTTGTGAACGCGTCATTATTAAGCGCCTTCGAAACAGTGGAAATTGACATGTTTAACTTTAGGGCGAGATCCTTTAAGGTTTTTGCTTTTTCCATTGAATGCTCGTTTTCCTTGCGTTTATTGCAATTTAACGGAAAATCGAACAGTATAATAACTTGATTTTGATGTGGATAAGAATGACGGATTAATAGATTAGGATTTCGGTGACTAATTATGATAATCTGTAAATTTTAGAGAAGGCTTTTCCCTCTAAAATTTACTGGAAAGCAGCTATGTGATTTCAAACGTTGTAATAAGAAGTTCAAACGTTGTAAGTACTTGTTTACCGGCGACCTTCTTGGGGTACCAACTTTTTTTATGTGCATTAAGATATATTTGTTAAGGGGTTGTAACCAAAGCGGTTTTCCATTAGAAGATCGTACAAGAAGCTTGTCGTTTTTTGATAAAATTCTTCTCGTTATTCCTGGCATCAATAAAAATGGATAGCATGTTCATCATTCATGGCTAAATTTATGGCTAATGAGAAAATTAGAAGAAGGCTGTTCCCGGCGGGAATTTTTAGCCGGATCGGGCATTCTTGTACTTGGCACAAGTTTGCACCTTAATGGTATTGCCGAAATTTCAGGAGCTTCCGGTATCAAAAGAGAACCGGTAATTGACATTCATCAGCACATACATTATCATCAGCGAACCGACGGGCAATTGCTCGAGCATCAGAGTGCAATGGGCGTTACAAAGACTATCCTTCTGCCCTCAGGACGCCCGGTGAATTCTTCTTCCACTCACAATGGCGTTTCCAATGGATTACAAGCAGAAGCAGGAGGGAATGCAGAATGTTATCTTTTTGCGAAGAACCACCGGCAAAAATTTCTGTTCGGTGCATGTGCGGTACCCGATATGCGGGATGCGTTATACGAAATTGAAAAGTATTTAAAGCTGGGGGCAGTTGTCATTGGCGAATTAAAGTTCGGTGTGGAATGTGATTCCCCGGAGATGCAGAAGATTTACCGATTGGCGCAAACCTACAATGTTCCAGTGCTTATGCATTGGCAGCATAAAATGTATAATTATGGATTTGAGCGATTCTATAAAATGCTGGAACAGTATCCTAAAGTAAACTTTATAGGTCATGCACAAACCTGGTGGGCGAATATCGACAAAAACCATATGGATCAGTCGGTACTGTATCCGAAAGGTCCGGTTACACCTGGCGGAATTACGGATCGCTATCTGAGCGATTACGCAAATATGTTTGGAGACCTTTCGGCAGGATCGGGTTTAAATGCCCTGGCCCGTGATGAAGAGCATGCGAAGGAATTCCTGGACAAACACCAGGATAAGCTGATTTATGGGAGTGATTGCGAAGATCCGAGCGGTCTGGCTTCCAGCGGTTGCAAAGGAGCTCTCGATATAGCGGAACTCCGTAAACTATCGCCCTCCAAAAAAGTTGAACGGAAGTTGTTGTACGAAAATGCAAAAAAGTTATTCCGCCTTTAACAACTAATGTATGGTAATGAAAAATCAAATAATCGCTCTCCAAAAGAATACAGGTAATATTCATTTGCTTATTTTTTTTGCGTTGATATTATCTTCCTGCAGTGATAAGTCGCCTTATCCAGATCCTCTTTCACCTGAAGAATCCATTAAAACTTTTCATTTTGCCGGCGATTTCAAAGCGGAAATTTTTGCCGCGGAGCCTTATGTGATCGACCCCGTATCGATGGAATTTGATGAGCAGGGTAATGCATACGTAGTAGGAATGCTGGACGCTTACAAACCAGATTCTGCGAAAGGGAAAGGATCCATCGTCATGTTACGTGACAAAAATGGCGATGGCCGCGCGGATACATCAATTATTTTTGCCGACCACATAAGAGAGGCTTCCAGTATCTTACCGTGGGACGGTGGATTACTAATTGCGGCTGCGCCCAATATCATGTTTTATAAGGATACAACTGGTGATGGCCATGCGGATGTAAAAGAAATATTGTTCACTGGATTTTTTAATAAAAACGAAGAGGCGCAAATATCCAACCTTCGCTTTGGCGTGGATAATTGGATTTATGCGAACAACAATGGGCAGGCCGGAGAAGTGAGCTTTGCCAGGATGCCAAATGCACCGAAGCTTCACATGCAGGGAGCAGATTTTCGATTCCGTCTCGACAGAAACTTATTTGAATTGACAACCGGCCGGGGCCAGTATGGCCTTGCCATGGATGATTGGGGACATCGGTTTTTCACTCAAAATTCTCTTCATATTCAACAAGCAGGTGTACCAGGGCATTACCTGGAGCGCAATCCTTTTCTACCCGCATCTTTGAAAGCGGCGATGGTAAATATCTCGGATCATGATCCGCTCATGTACCAACTGACCCCGGCTCCTTATTGGCGTGCAGAACGTACTAAACAAAGAAATAAGGCATTTCAGGAGAACCATTTGAGCCAGGTAGAATATGAGAATGATCATTTCACTGCCGCTTCAGGAGGTACCTTTTACGGTGGCGACGCTCTTCCGAAAGAATATTATGGCAATATTTTTACAGGAGATGTTGCTGGTAGCCTGGTACACAGAGATGTACTTTCGGTTTCAGATACCGCTCCATATTTTGTTGCCAAACGTCCGGCCACCGAAACAGATAAAGAGTTTATGGCCTCTACTGACTCGTGGGTGCGTCCTACAAGTTTTACAGTTGGCCCCGATGGCGATCTTTATATGATAGACATGTACCGGCAGCATATTGAAACCCCTATGTCGATTCCTGAAGATTTACAAGTCGGGATGGACTTTAATGCAGGAAATAAAGATGGGCGGATCTATAGAATTGTACCAAAAAATGCGGGTGAATACAAGAAGGTTCCTGTCGATTTGAGAAATACAAAATCCATGGACCTGGTGGCATTGCTTTCGCATCCCAACCAATGGTGGCGGCTGCAGGCGCAACGATTACTTTTAGAAAGACAGGATAAAAGCGTGATTCCGGCCGTAAGTACCGTGTTCAATCAAAGTGAAGATCCAAGATTTCGGTTGCATGCTCTGTATGTTCTGGAGGGCTTGAATGCACTGGATGCCGGTATCGTAAAAAAGGCGATGAAAGATCCATCGCCCGGAGTACGAGAAAATGCTGCAATACTTTCAGAGCGATTCCCTCCGTGCCTTGTTCAACTGGAAGAGATGACCAACGATTCTTCGTTGATGGTGGCTTTCCAGGCTGCACTGAGTTTAGGAGAGTTTAAGGATAAAACGGTGGCTCCTGCGCTGTCTAAAGTGCTGGAGCAACGAGGTCAAAGCGCCTGGTTTAGAACTGCCGTATTAAGTTCTGAGGCCGGATCATCGATCGACCTGTTGAACGAGTTAAATAAGAATGGCTCATTTTTTAGTGCTGCTGCAACCTGGAAGGTTGCCTTCCTTCAGGATTTTTCCAATGTGATTGGAGAACGCAATAATAAAGATCAGATTGCTGCTTTGTTGGAAATACTATCTAAACCTGGTATATCACAAACTGACGGTTGGCAATCAGCTTGTGTAAAGGGTTTAATTAAGGGGCAGGAAAAAGTCAAAGCCTCGGATGAAGAACTGAAAAGGAAATTAAAAAGCATCGCCGCTGAAAACGGCAATAATATAAACAAGGCAATCCAGGATTTGAAACAGCTGTATAAATGATTTTTGCTCTGGTATAGCTACGCGTTCCCAATGTGCCTGGTAATGTCAAATAATTCATATCGTGGAAAAAAATGAAAATTCGAGACGTGAATTTTTAATAAAGACTTCATTGGGAGGTTTAGGAGTGATTGTCGACAACAGTATGTGGGCACACTTACCTGTTAAACCGGGGAATCTCGTTATACGTCCCCGCTATTATCGGTGGTATGTGGATCCGGGCGTAGAATGGCTTGAAACCAACACAGGCTATGCGACACTTGATTGGTCAGTTCCTATCTCCCGTACGGCGCTTGTGCTAGTGGACGTATGGCAACGCCATTATCTTAAAGACACGGAAGTTCGTGAAGAAGCCGTCATTGCCAATCATCTTGTGCCGTTGATGACGGCATGTCGGAAGGCGGGGTTATCAATCATTCATGCTCCTTCTCCGCCAGTTGCAAAGAAACATTCTAACTGGGTGAAACTCGGGAGCGACGCCGAAATGATGCCAAAGCATGATGATTGGCCACCGGCTCAATTCCGCGATTTGACCGGTCCCTATCATTCCTACAGGCGGCCTGAGGAACCTCGAGAAGCAGACAAACAAAAGCTTCCACCCCTTTATTTTCACCCTAAAGCCCATCCCATAGGCAAGGAACCTGTGGTAGCTACGGGGGAAGAACTTCATCGGTATTGCAAACAGCTGGGGATACTTTTTCTGCTATTTGCAGGTTTCAATACCAATGCCTGCGTACTCAGCCGGGATTATGGTACGCTTCAAATGAGTAATCGTGGATATGAAGTGATTCTTGTGCGGGATTGCACAACCGGGATGGAATCAAAGGAAACACAACCGACATTGAGCCAGACCACTGGCGCCATATTATTACTAGAGATGTTTGGTCAGTATGCTGTTACTTCTGATGAAGTGATTACCGGCCTTCAGAAAATAGAAACCACATGATTAACAAATTATTCGACAGGCGGAAATTTATCAAGACGTCCACTGCTGCAGGAATTGGAGTAGGGATAACAGGCACTGTCTTTCCTCTTTTTAGCAAAGGCTCCTCTGTAGCAGGAAATAGAGTTGGCATTATCGGTTTGGATACATCCCATAGCGTGGCGTTTACAAAAACATTAAATGCTGACAATGCATCCCCGGAATTCAAAGGCTACAAGATTGTTGCAGCCTATCCACCGGGCAGTCTGGATATCGATTCGTCAGTAAAACGTATTCCCGGATATATCGAAGAGGTAAAGAAAATGGGGGTGGAAATTGTTGATAGCATTCCCGCGTTACTGGAAAAAGTAGATGTAGTACTCCTGGAAACCAATGATGGGCGTCGTCACCTGGAACAGGTTTTACCGGTATTAAAGGCAGGAAAGGTTATGTTTATCGACAAACCTGTCTCCGCCTCATTAGTAGATGCAATAGTAATTTATGAAGCAGCAAAACATTATAAAGTACCAGTATTCTCTTCTTCATCAACGAGGTTTATGTCTAGTGCACAGGAGGTGGTAAAAGGAAAAATAGGCAAAGTGTTGGGCGCCGATGCATACAGCCCCTGTTCTCTGGAAAAAACTCATCCTGATTTTTTCTGGTATGGCATACATGGAGTGGAAATATTGTACACGGTGATGGGGACAGGTTGCAAAAGTTTAACACGTGTACATACAGAAAACACCGACTTAGCAACAGGCACCTGGAGTGACGGGCGTATAGGCACTTTCCGCGGCACACGCACCGGCGAACACCTGTACGGAGGAACAGCCTATGGCGTAAAGGGAAATGCGGTCTTAGGTCCGATTGAAGGGTATGAGCCTTTGCTGAAAGAAATTATTCAATTTTTCCAGACAAACATTTCCCCTGTTAAAGCAGAAGATACGTTAGAGATATATGCTTTCATGGAAGCGGCAGATGACAGTAAACGTAAAAATGGAGAATCAGTAAACCTGGATGTAGTCTGGGAGCGTGCCAATAAAGAAGCACAGAGAAAACTGAAAAGATTAATTTAAGATTTCGGGCATCATGGCATGTATAAAATATAGTTGTTTATTTATTGCTGCGCTCTTTATCAATATCATACTTCCAGAAAATGCTCATTCCGTGTTAAAAGAGAAGAAGCAAAGAATAGTTTTTCTAATCACAGAAGACCCTGACAATTATGAAGCACATAAAACTGTACCGCAATTTGCCAGGATGCTGGATGAAAAGTATGGATATGATGTTACAGTGCTTTCGGGCAGCGGCGGTCATGGTTCTTACTCATATCCTCAAATGGAAATATTATCAAAATCGGATTTGCTAGTAGTTTTTGCCAGGCGAATCGCTCTGCCACACGAACAAATGCATGCAATAAAGACCTACATAAAAAAGGGAAAACCTGTAATAGGGATACGAACGGCCAATCATGCCTTTACGGTTAGGGAAAAAGTAGAAGACGGATTTGAAGATTGGCCCCAATTTGTTGCAGACGTGCTAGGTTGTGAAAATCGTGGATATGGCCCTGTTGAACCAGGTACAGATGTAGGTGTTGTTTCCAGTGCGGTCAATTCTCCGATTCTAAAAGACATTCCTTCAAAGCAATGGCACAGCAGAGGAAACGTTTACCGGGTTAGTCCATTGCTTGATCAGAAAGCTACTATTTTATTGACGGGAAACGTGAAGGGTATTATTGAGCCCATTGCATGGATTCGAACTGCAGGAAAGAGCAAAGTATTCTATACCTCACTAGGTTATCCTACCGACTTTGAAACACCGGAATTTATTCAATTAATTGCCAACGCTATTAAATGGAGCCTTTCTTGAGGAAAGGGAAAAAAAGTGTTTTGTAATTACCAAAAAGATAAAAGTGACCTTTAATAAACTCGATATAATTGTTGTTACGCTTTTCTTCTTAAGTATGCTCATTGTAGGTATATGGTCTTACTTCAGGAGTAAAAACTCCGAAGATTATTTTGTTGCAGGAGGCCGGTTGCCATGGTGGTTAGCGGGGATTTCTCATCATGTATCCGGTCATAGCGGAGCAGTATTTGTTGCCTATGCTGCCGTAGCCTATACTCACGGATTTACCATGTATATGTGGTGGGCTTTTCCTGTAGGAGTTGTTATAATAGCCAGCGCGAAAATATTTCCGGTTTATTGGGTCCGATTAAGAAAAAATTTCCAGATACAATCTCCGCTTGAGTACTTAAGAGTCAGATTTAACATATCTACGCAACAAATCATCGCCTGGACAGGTGTGCTACTGAAAGTTTTTGATGTCGGAGCCAAGTGGGCGGCAATTGGCATTTTGCTGCATGTAGTAGCAGGTATTTCAATGATTACCGGTATCCTTGTTTCAGGACTTGTTACTTTGATCTACGTCACATTTGGCGGGTTATGGGGAGTGATCGTGACGGATTTTATCCAGTTTGTCGTTCAAATATTGGGGGGCATTGTAATGTTTGTACTGGTTGTAAGGCATCTTGGCGGACTTGAATCTATATCTGGAATTTGGGATCGATTGCCCTCCGGCCATAGTAATTTGTTTAATGATCCTTATACGGCGGGCTTCGTAGGAGTTATGTTCTTTCTGTATTTTTTGAGTTATAATGGAGGCAGCTGGAGTCTCGCTACGAGGTATATATCATCTCCAAGTGAACAGGAAGCCTCGAAAGCAGCGCGTCTTTCCGGCATTCTTTACCTGATCTGGCCATTGATCTTATTTTTTCCTATGTGGGCGGCTCCGCTTATTTTACCGGAATTAGCAAATCCTGCTGAATCATACGGCTGGTTAATGGTAAAGATTCTGCCGCAGGGAATGATTGGACTTGTAATTGCCTCACTGTTTGCTGCGACCATGGGTATGACCGCTTCTGACGTCAATACCATTGCCGCGGTGATTACCAGGGATATACTTCCGGTGGTTTCTAGGAAATTCGTTAACGATAAGCGTGCTCTTCGCACTGCCCGTATCACTACTTTTACTTTCACACTGGCCACTCTTGCTGTCGCCATTAATTATGAGCGGTTTGGTGGAGTGCTGGGACTTATTGTTAATTGGTTTGCGGCGCTGTTGGGACCCACCTCCATGCCTTTATTATTGGGCCTGCTTCCAGCATTCAGATCCTGTGGGCCAAAAGCAGCTATCTCATCGATTATCGCCGGGGTAGCAACGTTCGTTGTTACAAAGAATATGAATTTAAATAACCTCGCGCTTGAGGTGGGATTGCCATCAATTGTTTCGGCAATTGTATTCGTGGGAGCGGGACTTTTAGTGAAGACGGTTCCTAGAAAAGTAACAGACCTGATTGCCTCACTAAAAATCCCAACATAATAAGCTCAATTGAAATATTCACTATGACTGAAAAGCAATTTGGTTTTGGGATAATAGGAGCGGGAGTAATATCAGAGGTCCATGCCAGGGCGATCAATTCAATTGAAAATGCCCGGTTGGTGGGGGTATATAGTATAAATAAGAGTAAATCGGATGCACTTGCGGATAAATACGACTGCACAGCATACACGACGTTGGAGGAAATGCTGAGTAGGCCGGAAATAGACATCGTATGCATTTGCACGCCGTCCGGAATTCATCGCGATCCGGCAATTAAAAGTATTGCTGCCGGTAAGCATTGTTTGATTGAAAAACCGTTAGAAGTCACTCTGGATAAATGCGATCAGATAATAGAAGCTGCAAACAAAGCAGGCGTAAAGATCGGTGTTATTTTTCCCTCGCGCTTTTATGAGCCGAGTAAACAATTGAAAAAAGCTATCGATGACAAAAGATTTGGTGACCTGGTATTGGGAGATGCATATGTAAAATGGAACAGAAGCGCGGAATATTATAAATCGTGTAAATGGAGAGGCACATGGGAATATGATGGAGGCGGGGCTTTAATGAATCAGGGTATCCATTCAGTTGATTTGCTGCAATGGTACATGGGGCCTGTTGAGTCGGTCCAGGCCGTTGCCGCAAATATCAGGCATAGGGATATCGAAGTTGAAGATACCATAATTGCCACTTTAAAATTCGCAAGTCGGGCACTGGGAACCATAGAATGTTCCACTGCTGTATTTCCCGGCTCGCTCAAGCGCATTGAAATAGCGGGTACAAACGGAACAGCCATACTTGAAGAAAGTAATTTGATAAAATGGGAATTTAAAGATGCAGCAGGAGAAGATGAGATGATAAAACTTTCGATGGAAGAAGGGAATGTTTCGCATGGGGGTGTTTCTAACCCCGCTGATATTAGTATTACGGGACATAAAAAACAGATTGAGGATATGATCCGTTCTGTGCAAACAGGAAGCAGGCCTTTAATTGATGGAGTTGAGGGTCGTAAATCAGTTGAAATTGTACTGGCTATTTATAAAAGTGCTCTTTCGGAGAAAGTGATTAAACTGCATATTTGAATTTTACTTTACATCAAAATATTAAATACAAATAGAAAATGGCACAGATGAGAGAGATGACTGCGAATAAAATGAAAGTAAAGATTTACGAAAACAGGTTGCAAATGGGGAATGAAGCAGCGTCTGAAGTTGGCAAAAAGATAGAGGAGTTGCTAATGGATCGGGAATTTGTAAACATCATTTTTGCGGCAGCGCCTTCTCAAAACGAATTTCTATTTTCTTTGTGCCAACAGAAAAATGTGGATTGGGGTAGAGTAAATGCATTTCATATGGATGAATATGTGGGATTGGACGAAGGCGCACCACAGAGCTTTGGTCAATTTTTAAGGGAAAGGATTTTTGATAAAGTGCCTGTCAATAAAGTGTATTATATAAACGGAAAACCGGATGATCTCAATAACGAATGTTACAGATACTCCCGTCTTTTACAACAACATCCTACAGACATCGTTTGCATGGGTATCGGTGAAAATACCCATATAGCATTTAATGATCCGCATGTTGCGGATTTTAATGATCCATTAGGCATCAAAGTGGTTGCGTTGGACGAAGTTTCCCGTCAGCAACAAGTGAACGATGGATGCTTCAAACGCATCGAGGATGTTCCAAAATATGCCATCACACTTACGGTTCCTACCTTGCTTCATGCTGATTGCATTTATTGCCTGGTGCCGGGGAGCAACAAAGCTTCAGCAATAAATTATACTATAAATAGTGAAGTGAACGAAAGTTATCCATCAACCTCACTTAAAAACCATCGAAATGCTATTCTTTATCTCGATAAAGACAGTGCTGCCAAATTAAAGGAAATTATATTATAGCCGACCGACTACTAATGTTTGACCAGGATGCTTTTGACAGGAACCGACGGCCATGCATTACAGTAAAAAAAAAATAATTAAAATGCGTAAATCGATTCAAAATGGATAACAAGGAATATCCAAGGAGAAAGTTCATTAACAGGTGTTTCGCCTCCGCAGGTATGTTTTTGGGAGGATCATTGATGGTCTCTAGTTGTGGTTCAAATAATTCAGTAAAGGAAAAAAAAACTCAGAAGAAGTCGGGAGAGCCCTGCGATGACATGTCGGATGTAAGTGCGCAGGAACTTGAAAAACGTAGCAAATTTGGGTATGTCAAGAAGTCTTCTGATCCGGACCGTTTTTGCGATAACTGCGGTTTACATATTCCGCCCGTGACTGATAAAGATTGTGGGGGATGTCTGTTATTTAAAGGCCCGGTACACCCCGAGGGGTATTGTATTCAATACGTAGCCAAAACATAGCCTGTGAAACATTTAGCCAGAATTATTGTGCCGTTTTTGATCCTTACTTTTTATCACGCTGGTGTATCTGCTCAGATAAGAAGTAACATGGGTTGGAAAGCCGATGT
>Ga0193752_1002255_pt1 | contig 14709 bp, 8 predicted proteins | sample H1c1metaG_FD_144924 | JGI IMG/M metagenome (GOLD analysis project Ga0193752, IMG submission 144924) | Soil microbial communities from a riparian zone of the East river system, Colorado, United States - H1c1 | ecosystem: Environmental > Terrestrial > Soil > Riparian zone | place: USA: East River... | reverse complement strand
GGCGTGCCGACGCGCAGGCGCCGCGCCGCGACCGCGCCGACCTCCGCGCCCGGCTCACCGCCATCCAGTACCGCGTCACGCAGGAGAACGGCACCGAGCCCCCCTTCCGCAACGCGTACTGGGACAACCACGCCGCCGGCATCTACGTCGACGTGGTCTCGGGCGAGGCGCTGTTCTCGTCGCTCGACAAGTACGACTCCGGCACGGGCTGGCCCAGCTTCACGCGCCCGCTCGTCGCGGCCAACATCCGCGAGGTCCGCGACCACGACGGCTTCCGCACGGAGGTCCGCTCGCGTCAGGGCGACTCCCACCTCGGGCACGTCTTCGACGACGGCCCGGCGCCGACCGGCCTGCGCTACTGCATGAACTCGGCCGCCCTCCGCTTCGTCCCCGCCGCCCGCCTCCAAGCTGAGGGCTACGGCCAGTTCGCCCGCCTTTTTCAGAATCGGGCCGCGCGATAGCCGACTGGCTCGCGCTGAATCTCCCGTAGCGGGGGCGCCGTCCGCGGCGCCCCCGCTGCTGTTTCAGTCTGGACGCAGGTCAATCATCTTCGTCGTCGTCACCAAACCCATAGCTCTGTGCCTTCTCGGCTACTTTCAACAAGGCTGATCTGTACTTCTCCGTCTCCAAACTCATTCTCCCATCTCTCACACCCTTTAGTATACCTAGCTCATATTCGCTTAATCTGCAATTCTTCTTTTCCCACCTGAGTATGCTTTTCGCATCTTCGACGGTCAGGACAGTGCTTAATTCCTTCTTTTTGATTCTTTCTTTTTCAAGCCGATCAAATATTTCATCAATATCTGCAAACATGTCTTTGGCTTCGGCCAACGCCAGGTCAAGCACGACGATGGCCCGCTTTCGCTCAGCTTCAGAAAGCTGTCCATTACCCCCTCTCACGCGAGCCGTCACGTTCCAGAGAAGGTCCACGGCTCCCTCCGGAACGGGGAAACGAGGCTTAGCCCACTCGTAGAGCCGGTCCCAGATTTCAGGAGGGAGTGCCAGTATTCGCTCCTCCTCATACCTCCGCTCCAGTTCCTCGGTCTCGCCCTTCCCGTAGTGGGGGCGCAAACGCTCCGGGGACTCGAGGTCATCGTGGATGGAGCTGAGGTCAACGGAGGGCTTCAGGACACGTATCTGCTCCCATGCTTCCTCCTTCTTTGCCCATTCCCCGATCAGCCCCCCATGCTGCTGCGAGAGCGTTCGGACCAGCCTGTCCGTCTCCTCAAGCATCCCCCTCACCACAACTGTAAGTGCCGTTGAGAGCTCTTGGGCCTTCCATATCCTCCAGAGGTCTATCCGGTATCCCTCGCGCGCAAGAGACTCGTTCAGCCACGACAGCGCGTAGGGCACAACGATGTATCGGAGGTCACCGATCACGTGTGCCTGGTTCTTGGTGCCGTAGATGTTCTCTGCCGTCTTGAAGGCGATGGCGCGGGCGATGAGATCCTCGAAGTACATCCGATCTGGGATCTTCCCCTTGAGCCCACGAATGAACTCAGCGTAGCTCTTCTGCCGCCCGCGCACGACGAGCCACGGTCGCCCGTCCCAGCTGAAAATGAACCGAGCGACTTCCTCCTTGTCGAACTTCTGGTTTCTCGGGTTCTGCTTCTCGTACGCCTTCCGACGGGCTGGCGTGTGTCCTGCACGGCCCAGTTCATTCTTGTACTGCCCTCGGGCTCGTTCGAAGAACCAGTGCGTCTGGCTCGTCTCGCCAGCCCGCGCAGAGGCCCACGTCATGCGGGACAGCCGCTCAAGCTCGATGTTAAACGGGCTGTTTGAGGACAGGTCTGCCTCTGTGACCTTGTTCTGGCTGTTGGCGTAGCGCGCAATCCGAGAGACGACCTCTCCGAATCGCTCAGGCTTCCTGACCACAGTGAGCTTGACGGGGACGGCCACACTCGCTATGGCAGCTTGGGCTCCGTCTCGCCGCACCGTGTGGAAAATGGAGGCGGTGGTCTGCCCTCCGTTCACGATCTGTAAATCACGAACCGACACGATGACCCTCTCCCCGTTCCTGCCCATCCCGACTACCACGGACTCCGCCGTCGCGGCAATCCCATTGTTGTAGGCGAAGAACATCTCCGGCTCTTTCTGGATGGTCTCCCGGATACCCCGGTTGATCTTCCCTGTGAACTGGAGGAACGCACGGACATTCTGCTCCAGCAGGCGCGAGCCGTAAGTCTGATATACCCGCGCCAGCACGTCGGCTGGCAGGATCGTGAGGTACGAGGTGTACTCGTCGCCCCCATCGAACGGGAGGCACGGAAGGTCGATTCCGTACTCTGTGCGGAAGTCGATCTCGATGGGGAGGTGGCCTCCCTCTGCTTCCGCAAGCCTGTTGAGGTAAGTGAGGTCGCGGATCTGCAGGTTGACGATAGCCCCGTCTCCCACCTCAGGCGACTTCGGAAGCTCTTGTGCGACCACGACCCCATCTGTTAGCACGTAGAGGTTCAGGCGGACAAGCTCACGCCAGTTCTTCTTCAGGGTAAGGGCGAGGTCAACACCGGTGCGCTCTCCTCGATCTCATCTACGTACCCCTTCAGCGCACGTTCTGCAAACCGGGTCGCCTGCGAAACCGCGCTCTTGAGATCCTGCGCGTTTACGCGGGGAACGTCGGCGCTCCCCCGGTAGATCGTCACGAAGAGGTCGAGCGTGTCGAGCCCTTCGGAGAGCGCATACCCGTTGATCTTGTGGAGCGTCTGACCGCTCCGGCTCTCTCGGGTGTCGCGGCATTCCCGAGCATTCTCCACCTCTCCAGCCTCCTCGAGCCTTCGGAGAACGAGGCGGGTAAACATCTCCTCGCGCGAGCAGCCCTCGGGGTCTGCCTCTGCCTCGACGTTAACCTCCTCACGGAGGTCGTTGTAGAACTGCTCTGTCAGATCACTCATGGGGCTGAAAGAGGCGCAGAGCTACCTCCGTCTGTACAAAGAAAGGTTCACAGGCGGCAGGGTCAACGGTATAGCTGACCTCACCCACCCCGGTGGGAAGAGTGCCAGGAGCTAGCCTCGGGAAACCCGGTGCTACCCGGTATGCCCTGGTGGCGTCCAAAACGTATCTCAGGTCCCCATAGTCCTCGCGCTGGGCATCGGAATAGCCGGCCTGAGCGAGGCGCGCCTCGAAAATCGTGCTGACCACCCCTTGTCCTGATAGTACGGCGCGTATCACGTCTATCTCTTCTGGAAGAGTATCACCGCCTGGATCTACGTGTGCCTGCTGGTGGACCAGTATGAGCACACTGAAGGGCGCCTCGTCGAGTTGCCGTTCGCTTCCGATGTGGAGGCTGCCCACCTTCGTCGTTGTCTTCACCTCCACAGCCACAGTGCCAGCAACGAAGTCGTGATCACCTCCGGGAGAGCCCTGCCATGAGCCGATGGCAAGTTCATTAGGCGTACCGCTCTCGATGAGCGTGCGAAGCCAGCGGAGCTCTCCGTACAGTCCCGTGCGGGCCTCGGGAGACATCACCTCTCCCTGATAAGCAGCGAACAGCACACGCCAGTGAGTAAGCCGTGCGATCAGAGCTTTCCCTTGTTCGCGCGGTGCCTTCTGATCGAAGAGCGCCTCGGCGAGATCCGCTATCAGAATGTCGAAAAGGTCTCTGAAGCGGGGTTCAACGAGAGCCAGTGAGATGAATCCGATCCCTTCATGCTCCGGCTCAAGCATTGGCCGCGTTCGCACGCCACGAAGCTGGACGAAAGAGGGGGATAACTCCCGCAAGATGCTGAGAGGGAGACGCAGGAGGAGCATCCGGGTCATCTCGGGGTACCTCAACGCGCCGAACAGGTCGGCGTGGAGGTCTGGACTCAGCCGCAGCCGCCTCATACCTGAGGGCTCGGCCGCTCCAGTTTCGAGTTGCTCCCATGCATCGCGGATGCGCTCACGCATTCTCCAGCACCTCCTCCGCCTCGTCGTGGTAATCAAACCGCTGGCGCTGGAACTGCTGGTTCACCGCGTAGCGCACCTTGACGTCACCCTCAATGACCGGGAAACTCACGGCGTACCCCATGACCGGCTCCACCACATCCTCCTCCACCTTCCCCTGAACCAGAGGATAGAGCAGGAGGAGCCCGCGGCGAGCATCACGGACAAGCCGAATCATCTCTCCAGAGGGTAGCCTAACCGACCGACCACCCTCGACCTCTAATCCTCGCTCCCTCCGCCGTTCGGCCCTCGCCTTGCGGGTGTAGTCGAGGGCCGTGTCCACCTCGGCCTGGTTGAGATCTAATGCTTCGTGTTCCGGTGAGATGATGTGGTTCTTCTTGATCCAGTACACCTCCGGCTCGCGATTGGGAGCGTCGTCCCGGTCACGCCGGAACACTCCTACCTCTTCCGCTCCTCCATCAATCATGAACGTCGCGGAGGGCCCTTCACCCTGACGGTTCAGGAGCACAACAGTCCAGTCCGTCAGCGCGCCGCGCTCTGCCTGAGCGGCGATGTAATCCGCCATTTTATCCCCGTCTACCACCTCTTTGGCAACACGGAACGAGCGCAGGAAGACCTGCACTGCGATGTAGGCATCCGGCCCTCCGAAGTACAAGTGTCCAGCCTCTCGGAGTCGCTCAGGCGCACTCACGCGATCAAGCCGCCCAAGCAACCGATCGACGGCGTGTCGGTTGTGCATAAGGTCGTCGGCACTCAGCGAGAGCTTGTAGCTTTCCGCCAGGGTGTTGGAGTAGCTGAGCTCCATCTCCTTGGCGTACCTAAATTTATTCGCCGCTGTGATCTTCAGAACGCCCGGGTGCGAACGAATCTTCAGGCCATACTCCTTCGGCGTCCGGTGGAGCGCCACCATGAAGTCGAACTCCCGGCGCAGTTCTTCGGAGGCGAGGGTGATGTGGCGGTACCACTCCTGCAACTCCGTGCTGGTAAAGAGCCGGCAGAGGTCGGCGTACCCTGGGCGGTAGCCGAACCACCGCCCCATCTGCATGAGCGTGTCGTACATCCGCGAGGCCCGGAGGTATCCGATCTCGCACAGGCCCTCCAGCGTCAACCCACGGGAGAGCTTATCGCCACCGACAGCAATAATGGAGAGGTGGTTTCCCCGCGTCTCCTCGGCGTAGTAGTCAAGCGGCGTTATGTCGTGGAAGAACGAGTCCCCCCGGCCATCGCCGTGTACCGCCCGGACTCTGACCTTCGCCACCGCCGGGTGGAGCCGCTCCCTCAGTTCCTCCCAACTCATGGCTCGTATCGCCGGGTCCAAGTAGCCAGCGCTGGCCGGGGCCGCCAAGAAGTTGTGAGTCACCGGCTCAAACTCGGTGTGCCAGAGCTGTTCAAGCTCCTCTAGCATTGCCCTGTCCCCCATCTCGATCCGTCGCTGGTACGTCTTTACCGCGTCGTCGAGGAGCGTAGCAACATGGTCCTGCCAGCGGATGAACCGCGATACGTGCACCAGCATGGAGTTGTGAACACGCTCCTGACCGCGTGCCGCCCGCGCCGCACAGGCGAGAAAGAAGCACTTCACCGCCCGGTGCAGGCTCTCCGGCAATTCGGTCGGCAAGTCGGCGTCCCGCCGATGCCGGTCGGGAATAAGGCTGACGTAATCGTCTGCAATACGGGCTACACCGAGGGGAGCAACATCTTCGTCCGCCGAAGCGATGGCTGGAAGCCCAAAGACCCTTGCAGGCCCGATGTAATTCGAAGGGGGCGGAATGTTGATGATGAAGTCCTTAGGGAACAGGTCCTGTCCCACGCTGAACTCCGTCTCACCGAGCTCTAGGTTGAGTCCGTGGTAATCCTCCTCCTCAAGGACGGGTATGAAGATGTTGGCGAAGGGGGTGGCTGTGTAGCCAACGTACGCTCGCTTCTCGAACAGGGAGAGGAGAGCACGAACGAGCCCATTGATGCGAGAGACGTGGTCCTTGCTCACGTTGATCGACGCGTTGTCGGCCTCATCGTCGATCACCAGTAGCGGGGCGTTCCGTACGAGCCGCCGGCCGTCCGGGAGCCGATCCCCGCGCCCTCCCATCCACCGGACGAGGTTGCGGAGGATGTGACCATTCTTCTTCACGACCATGACGACTGGCCGGTCTGTACCGAGATCCGTACCGGCTGTCTGACTGCTGAAGTCCCCCTTTAAAGAGCTTGAGGTGAGCGGATGGGCACTCGGCCTCGGGCTGATGAGACCGACGCCGACACGAGGATGGTCCAAGATGAGGCCAATCCCGGTCTGAGTGTCCTGTCCGACGAACCCGTGATCAACCCGGATCTGAGTCTGCGCACGCAGGCTGTCGTGAATACCGGCAAGGATGACGATGACACGGAAGCCGGCATCGGCCGCCTTGTTGATGAGGCCGATGTAGTTCCCCGTTTTCCCTGACTGCACCTGCCCCACGACCATACCTCGCCGGTCCCACTGTCCCTCAGTTTTCGGGTCGATGAGATGGTCCAGAATGTCGTCGGTAAGGTTATCGAGGTGATTGATCGTGTCCGGCGCCAGCCGCACGTGCTGTTCGAGATGCTGCCGATACCTGTTCCAGAAATGCCATGGGATCTCAGCCTTCCTATCCGGAAGCCACGAGCGATACGACGCGTCTGACAGGACGCTGTAATCGTCAGAGTAAACGGAGTATGTCGCCTGAAGGTGGCGTAGGAGCGTGTTGCGGGATGGCTTTGGCTCGGCGATGATGCCAGCAGGCATAGCGAGCGTGTCATCCACCGCACGCTCTAGATCCTCGGTGCCGACACGGCCTTTCGGCATCAAAAGGACGCGGCACATCGCCAGTGCCTGCGTGAGTGGAAGGGTGTTGCTCTCAGAGTTAGCCATGACTGCTCAGCTGTTGTCTTGAAGGAAGCGTTCTACGAGCGTAGGGTACAGGTTGAAAGGATCCATCATTCCGAGTCGGTCCGCTGCGTTCTTCGCCCCGATGCTCCCGACGAGGTAACCGTAGATCGCACCCATCAACTCCATCACTTTCTCCTCGTCCTCCCCTGCCAGCGGCTCGCCCTGCGCATCGGGGTCAGCAGCCATATCGGAGTAAATCCGGGTCACCGGTACGGTCTCCTCGACCATTCGCAAGGCGATCTCAAGCCGACCGCGCAAGGAGCCGGCCTCATCGAGCACAGAGGCCAGGGCGGGGTGCGTTCGGTTCACCCTGTAGAATCGTTGGCCCTGCCTCATCAACTCCTCCCACACGTGGACCATCGGCTGCAGCCGGTGCCCGCTCAGGCTCACCCCGCGGTGTCTGAATACCTTCGATGAAGCGCTTCGCGCCTGACGTCCTAGTCGGTGGAGGTCGCTGGCAATCCCGGCGGGCGGGCGGGCTCTTGACTTCTTGATGTCGATCTGCCAGGCTTCGTCATCCGCGTTGGTTATGTCCACCATGATGCGGGCGAGTCTCGCGTCTTCCTCTCGGCGGAAGAGGCCAAGCCAGCTCCCATCCACGAGCAGCCGCTCGTTCCTGTAGACGTAAAACCCCTGCATCGCTGTCCAACCGCGCCGACCGCCTCCTCTCTCCCGTTCAGCGCTGGACAGCCGTGACGTGTGCGGGAGGACATAGGACTTTACTCGGACGCGACCGTCAAGGAGCGATTCGTCGGCCAGCGACTGACAGCCCTCGGCCCCCGGCATGAACGGATTCCACGGCTCCACGGCGTTTCCGTTAACGGAGAGTTTCAGCTTACCAGACTCGATGAACCGGTGGAACACCATGGCGAGGTGGTCCTTCACCTCCTTCGCCACCTTCCAGAATCGGTCTCGGTCGTCCGAGTTATCTGCGCGCGCAGCCCCGACCAGGCGATCCATGTCCTCCCAGGCGACCACGGTGCCCGACTCCGCACCCTCCAGTTTCTCGAGGGCTCCAGGAGGCCCCGGGGTTCGAAGGAGACGCCATGTGTCCGTGCTTGCCACATAATCCAGATCCCAGCACCAGTAGACAGCGGCATACCCTTCCCTCCTTGAGAGCACAGTGAGGCGGCGGCACTGGGAAAAGGAGGCGGTCTTCATCCCCATCCCGAAGCGACCGAGGTCGTTCGACTTCCGCGCATCGCGGGGGTTAGCACTCCCCAAACGCATCGCCTCCCCCAACGCTGGCCCAGACATCCCACGCCCGTCATCCTGAATCAGGATCACAGAGTCTCTTCCGTTCCACTCGAAATCAACGCTCACCCTTCGCGCTCCAGCGGTGAAGCTGTTATCCACAAGGTCCGCCACAGCGGCGCCGGGCGAATACCCGACAGCCCTCATCGTCTCTATAGTGGAGGACGCTCTCGGTACTACCTCCAGGCTGTCTGCAATCGGCTCGTTCACCCTGGCAGAATGTGAGATCAAGAGGGATTCAAGGTACGTGCTCGGCTGCGAGGGACACGGTGCAAGTGGCGCGCCGTGTCACCCAGGGCTGCGTTACCTTGCCTGTCTTTCGTCCGCGCAGCACCCCGGATAGCTCGACATGGAGGCCAAAACAGGCGGTGCTGACGGGCCCTCCAACATCCCGATCATTGACCTCTTCGCTGGACCGGGAGGCTTGGGGGAGGGGTTCTCGCAGTTTCGGGCGGAAGCGGGCTCGCGTGCCTTTGGGATCCGCCTATCCATTGAGGCTAACGAGGCAGCCCACAAGACGCTGCTTCTTCGCAGCTTCTACAGGAAATTCGACAATAACATACCAGAGAAGTATTATGACTATATACGAGGTGATATAGATCGGGAGGAGCTATTTGAAAGATACAAAGAAAATGCAGATGCTGCACAAAAAGAAGCCTGGCTAACTACTCTAGGAGAAACAGAGCATTCTATAGTGCGCGATCGTATTGCAGAAGCTCTGGGATCTGACAATAGAGATTGGGTCTTAATAGGGGGCCCACCATGTCAGGCATATTCTCTTGCCGGGCGCTCGCGCATGATGGCCGAGCACAGGAAAAAGCAGGCTGGAGATGAAAAGGACGACGCAAAAATTGCCCTCGATGCAAAATCTGCCTTCGACAGCGACCATCGACATTACCTGTATCTCGAGTATCTGAGAATAATTGCAGACCATGAGCCAGCAATCTTCGTAATGGAGAACGTACCCGGTCTCTTGTCTTCCAAAGTCAAGGGTGATTCTATTATAAACAAGATTACACAAGACCTCAGGAAACCGATAAATGCGCTGAAGCCATCCGAGCGTCCAAAGAAAAGAAGGGCAAAAGCACTCGAATATCGTCTCTACGGTCTGTCGGGCTCCAGTAATTCGGATCTGTTCGGTGACGGGAGTACTCTCGACCTCCGCTCGCTCATCGTGAGAGCTGAAGAGCATGGTGTTCCGCAGGCGCGGCACCGCGTGCTCATCATCGGGGTACGCTCTGACCTTCAAGGACGTCCCAATCCCCTTGACCCAAGCCCTCACAGGGTATCGGTTAGCGATGCAATCGCCGATTTGCCTGAGCTCAGAAGCGCTCAGTCTCGCACAGTGGATACAGCCGAGAGCTGGGCCCTACAGGTTGCAAGCGTGCAACAGCAAGTCTGGTTCAAGGCAATACAGCCGGACGTAAAGGCACGCATGAGGGACGCCTCCAGAAGGATTCTAGAGGCGCTTGATAACGACACCCTGTTTCCTATATATTCAAATGATGCACCTAAAGATATAAATGGATTGAGTGATTTTATGAAATGGTGTCGAGATTCCGAAATGTCTTTTACCTGTAATCACCATTCCAGATCCCATATGAAATCTGACCTATGGCGCTATCTTTTTGCCGCATCTTTTGCACAAGCGATGGGTACGTCGCCAAAGATTATGGATTTCCCCAAAGATTTATGGCCAAACCATGCCAATGCCGAAAAGGCCGCAAAGAAGCACAATGCGATGTTCGCCGACAGATTCAGAGTTCAACTCAAGGGAAATCCTTCAAAAACTATCGTATCCCATATATCACAGGATGGTCACTACTACATCCATTATGATCCAGCCCAATGCCGGAGTCTGACAGTGCGCGAGGCCGCACGCCTTCAGTCCTTCCCTGACAATTACTTCTTTGAGGGCAACCGCTCTCAGCAGTACAGTCAGGTCGGCAACGCGGTCCCGCCCCTCCTCGCCTACCGTGTCGCAAAGGCGGTGTACAAATTCCTGGCGACGGCTCTCCCTAGCCGGTCGTAACGGGCTTGCGCGAGTATGGGAACATATGGGGCGAAGCATCAACACTTCCGAGTAGGATTCCCTACTGGAGCGCTCCTAGCTCGGTCGCTTATGTACTCCGTCCAAGGAGTTAGAGCCGGTCCTTCCGCTCGATGTACAGCGCACGGAAGAGCATGCGGGCGGCTTCGGCGGTCTGGTCGGTGAACCAGTAGTTGACGCCCGCACCCACGGCGGCCCCGGCGATGGGGATCATCTGGGCCAGCTTCCGGCCCGCCAGGTTCTTCGCGATCTCGCGCGGCAGGTGGCCCACCTGCTCCCGGAGCGTGCCCTGCGCGGCCCGGCCGCGGTAGCCGCTCCCGTGCGCGAACGCCGCCCCGGCCACGCTCAGCTCGCGCAGCGCGTCGGACTTCGCCTGCCGGCTCCCGCTCGCGGCCACGTTGAAGATGGCCAGCACGAGCGGCTGGAAGTCCGGCCCCTTCATCGGGAAGCCGTAGGCCGCCCCGATCTGCTGGATCAGCCGGAAGTTGATCGTGAACAGCACCGGCACGTCGGCCACGGCGAAGAGCACGCCGCCGAGCCCGGCGCCGCCGCCCGCGAGCGCGGCCATGATCGTGTTCGGCCCCGCCACCGTGTCGGCCACGGCGTCGAGTTTTTCCAGCGGCTCATCCCGAAGCGCGTCGACCGTCTCCGCTTCGATGCCCTGCTCGTGCGCCTTCGCGAGCAGGTCCTTCTCGTCGTAGGTCCACTCCGAGGCGTCGTTGAGCTTCCCGAGCACCTGGTTCAGCCCGTTCCCGAGCTGATCCACGACGCTGTCGGGGACGAACTGGTTGAACGCCCAGTCCACGGGCTTGAGCACGAACCCCAGCGCCTGCTGGAGGAGGTTCTCGTTCTGCCCGCGCTCCCAGCTCTCGATCTCGCGCTGGGCGCGGCGTTCGTAATCGGTGAGTCGCATGCGTTCGTCCGGAGGGGGGTTGGGGCCCGCGGACGAAAACCGCGGACTCAGTCGGCGTCAATCTCGTACTTCTTGAGCAAGCGGTACATCGTCGCCCGGCCGATGCCCAGTTCGGCCGCGGCGCGGTCCACGTTCCCGTCGCAGACGCGGTACGCCTTCTCGACGGCGCGCCGCTTCAGCTCCTCGATGGGGACGATGGCGTCGTCGGCCATCGGGATCGGACCGGCAGCCAGAGCGACGGACTCGGCGAAAGCGAGCACGGGGGCCGCGGCCGTCGGTGCCCCCATACCGTCGCCCGACTGTGCGGGTTGCACGCTGTCGTGCGCCATGCCCGCCGCGGGGGCGAACACGGCGGCCGGCATCACGGCCGGAGCCGCAGGCATCGGGGCCGGGGCCAGGGGCTCCAGGCCGCGCACGCGGCGCGCCCAGGGCGCCACGGCGGCGGGGGCGTCGAGCAGGAGGTCGGACTCCGCGATCACGTCGTGGTCCGAGATCAGCACGGCGCGCTCGACGACGCTCTTCAGCTCGCGGACGTTGCCCGGCCACGCGTAGGCGGCCACGGCGCGGACGGCCTCGGTGGCGAAGCGCTTCCCCTTGAACTCGGGGTGCTCGTCGATGAACCGCTGGAGGAAGGCGTGGGCCAGCACGAGCACGTCCTGCCCGCGCTCGCGGAGCGGCGGGATGCGGACGGGGAACTGGAAGAGCCGGTAGTAGAGGTCCTCGCGGAACGTCCCCTCGGCGACCATCTCGAGGATGTCGCGGTTCGTGGCCGAGATCACGCGGCAATCGAACGTGATGGTCTCGTTGCCGCCGACGCGGACCAGCTCGCGGTTCTGGAGGGCCCGGAGCAGCTTCGCCTGGAGCCCGAGGTCGAGTTCGCCGATCTCGTCGAGGAAGATGGTGCCCCCGTCGGCCTGCTCGAACTTCCCGATCTTGCGGGCGTGGGCGCCGGTGAAGGACCCCTTCTCGTGCCCGAAGAACTCGCTCTCCATGAGCTCGTTCGGGATCGCCGCGCAGTTCACGACGACGAACGGGCCCGCCCCGTCGGCGCCGGAGCGCGGGACGGAGTTGAAGTGGATGGCGCGCGCGACGAGTTCCTTGCCCGTCCCGCTCTCGCCCTGGATCGCCACGGTCAGGTTGCCGCGGAGCGCCTTCCGGATGAGCCGGTAGAGGTCCTCCATCGCCGGGCTCTCGCCCACGATCTCGGCGAGGTCGTACTTCCCGGCCACCTCGCCGCGGAGCCGCTCGACCTCGCGCGTGAGCTTCACGCGCTCCTTCAGGCTCTTCACCACGGCGTCGAGCTTGACGAGGTCGTCGGTCCCCTTCGTGATGTAGTCGGCGGCGCCGGCCTTCATCGCCTCGATGGCGACGTCCACGGTGCCCTGCGCCGAGACCATCACGACGTGGAGGTCGGGGCGCACGCGCTTCATCCGCTTCAGCGCCTCCATCCCGTCCATCCCCGGCATCATGATGTCGAGGAGCACGAGGTCGGGCACGCCGTCGATGTCGTCGAGCGCGGCGAGCACGTCCTCACCGGAGGTGAACACGCGCACGGCGTGCTGCTTGTCCTTCTCCAGGCGGTAGGAGAGGAGGCGGCCGTAGTGGCGGTCGTCATCGACGACGAAGAAGCGATACTGCATCGGGGAGAGGCGCAGGCGGGGTGGGGTATCGGCGCAGCGGGGGACGCCGTTAAGCGCGGACCGGGGTCTGCGCGGCGGGGGGCACACGCCGCGCCACGCGGCCCCCGTCTTCGTTTGCCCGCGCGTTCCGGCGCGCCCAGCGGACGGCCGCCGCCGCCGAACGCCGTCCGGCGCGCGGCCGGGCGCCTCCGAGACGCCAGGGGCGGGGGCTAACTCGTAACCCCGACCGCCGTCCGGGGCCCGGCGCCGACCGGATACCCGTTCGATAATCGCTCAATGTTTAACGCCCGGATTTAAACATCCAAATCGACAGAAAATGTCCCCGGACCGTCTATCTTGCATCTCAAATATTTCAGGCTTTCCATCAATTTCATCACAATCTTGCGTAATTCCTCTTGATTATTCTTGCGTTTAAGGCGTTTAAATAAATGCTGATTTAAACATCATTAACTTATTCACTTCAAAAACGCTATCCAACTTTGCACCCTGCAAAGCCTCACGAATTCGGCCCGCCTCTCGCGATGAGGCCACCGGAACGGTAGGCGTGCCTCCCGGCACACACGACGATGGAGCCCATCCCCTCTCCCCAGAGCCCTCACGACCGGCCCCTGGCCCAATCCCGGTCGTCGGCGCCCACCGGGGACGCCATCACGCAGAGCGCCGCCCTCGCGCTCAGTGCACCGATGGCCCTCCTGGCCGTCGTGCGCGACGGGCACATGGACGTGGCGGCGTCGGCAGGCCCCGTCCCGGCCGCGGGCCCCTGGCTCGACGCGCTCTATGCCGCCGTGGCCCTGCATCACGGGCCGCTCGCCGTGGACAGCATAGACGCCGCCCCCCGCACGGACGGTGCCCCGGCCACATCGTGCGTCGCCGTGGCGCTACGCGACGAGGCCGGGGCCGCGTGCGGGCTCCTGGCCGTGCTCTACGAGGGACCGGGGCGGCCGGGGCGGCCGGGCGGGCTGCAGACCCTCGACGCGCTCGCACACGTCGCTGCCGATGCCCTGGGGCTCATTCCGGAGCGGGCGACGGGCGAGGCCGCGCTCAGCGAGGGCGACGGGCTGCTCCAGAGCCTCGACGGGTTCCTTCCCGGCCTCAGCGTCCCGCGCGAGACCGAGCGCGAGACGGCGCTCTACCGCGCGTTCTACGAGGCGGTGCTGGAGCAGAGCCCCACGCAGATCATCGTCGTCGACCGCGAGGGCCGCTACGTCCACCTCAACCCCGCCTACGAGCCCGACCCGGAGATCCGGGCGTGGCTGATCGGAAAAACCGTGCTCGACTACGGCCGCCGCACGGGGCTCGACGAAAGCATCGGGCGCGAGATCCGGGCGGCCGAGGACGACGTGGTGCAGACGGGCCGGGCGTGCACGCTGGAACTCGAACTGCCGGGACCCGACGGCCCGCGCTACGTCGACCGCCTCGCGGGGCCGGTCTACGATCACACGGGCCGCGTCTCGCACGTCGTGTGGCACTCGGTCGACGTAACGGAGCGGCGGCGGGCCGAGCGGGCGCTCCGCGAGAGCGAGGAGCGGTTCCGCCACCTCGCCGAGGCCACGCCCAGCGGGCTCGTCGTCACCGATGAGGCCGGGCGCATCACGTTCGTCAACCGCGAAACCGAGCAGCTCTTCGGCTACGCCCGCGAGGAACTCGACGGGCAATCCGTCGAGATCCTCCTGCCCGAGGCCGACCGCCGCGAGCACGTCGCCCAGCGCGCCGCCTTCGCCGACAACCCCAACCCGCGCCACCTCGGCACCGGGCGCGAGGTGTTCGGCCGGCGCAAGGACGGCTCCCTGGTCCCCATCGAGGTCGGGCTGGCGCCGTTCGAAACGGCCGGCCGCACGGCCGTCCTCGCCACCGTGGTCGACCTCACGGCGCGGCGGGCGGCCGAGGCCGCGCTCCGCAGGAGCGAGGAGCGGCTGGCCGCGGTGGTCGAGGGCCTCGACGAGGGCCTCATCATCGCCGACCACGACGGGAACGTGCTCCAGTGGAACCGCACGGCGCTGGCCCAGCACGGGTTTGCGACGCTGGAGGAGGGCCGCCGCGCCCTCCCCGAGTTCCGGGACCTCTTCGAGGT
>Ga0193752_1002254_pt1 | contig 14714 bp, 20 predicted proteins | sample H1c1metaG_FD_144924 | JGI IMG/M metagenome (GOLD analysis project Ga0193752, IMG submission 144924) | Soil microbial communities from a riparian zone of the East river system, Colorado, United States - H1c1 | ecosystem: Environmental > Terrestrial > Soil > Riparian zone | place: USA: East River... | reverse complement strand
AAAAATGTAGGTTACGCCTACGGTCGTCTTGCAAAATAATCTGTTAAATTCCCTCTGTCGAAAGCTAAATTCAGCCCCAACATGAATACGTTCATTATAACATTATTTACAGATAAGCACCAGAGGCATTTATCTGTAAGCATTATATCTGCAGTCGTTATCTTTGTTATACCCATAGAATTTGAGAGTCACATTATGGACCTAGACGATGCCACCGCGCAAAGACCTCCTTTCTCCAGGCTGCAGGTAGCGGCAACAAAGCTCGACGAAGCAAAAGAATGGTTAAAAAGCCCTATGTTCTAGTTCTCTTTTAGGATATCCGGCCAGAAAATTACAATTAGTCTAACTACATACCCTGATTGCCCAAAGTCGAAACTCCCTACAAGCTCTCTCTCTCACATTAACAATCTTGTTGATGATGGGCAGTGGTCGGCCAAACGTGCCTGCGGTTACTACTACGGGAGCCTCCGGTGTCTAATTTGTTAGCTGGCCACACAACCGAAGTCGGTAAGACAATGCTGACATGCGCTCTGATTGCGCTATACGCCCCCTCTGCTACCCGAAGAGCAATGGTTTTGACGATCAGACCCCACAACCTCACAGACAAGCTTAGCAATGGCGTAGTGGCAACACATCCGTTCTGTTCACTCTACCTTACAACGAGCTGCGCTTTGCGAACGATGGCACACATCCCAAAGCCAGATGATATTAACGCTACTAATAAGACGAATCTACCTGCATATTCAGAGTGCATCATTTTAAGCCTTCCGCCAGCTGGCAATCTTATTTTGCAAATTTTTATATTAGTTGCAGTAATGAGCTCCCGACCTTATGGCTAGAATGATGATAAAAAACGTGGTTGCTGCCTGCAAATCTTGATATATCAAAAGCGTCTTTCTACACCTTTTCTCAGCCATATTAGCTTTGCGCAAACATGTCCTGAGTACCGAATAACACATTTTTAGATCATGGGTCGATGACCGAAAAACAACACATTACGGCTACCTAATCCCTCGAATAGTCCCTTATCAATGATGCTTAAGATATAAAAGTTGTATGAAAAACAACTATAATCTTACAAGTTGAGAAATAAAACTCAACTGGCACTCTCACTTGATGTTTGCCAGCAGCTCCTGCAGCTACTGAACGACTTCAAACCTAAGCATCCGTAGCAATTTCAAAGTAATCAATGTCAGGCAAACACTTACAGACTCAGAATGAGCGTCAACAAACACGATCTCAATTTTAGTAAAGGCTCGCAATATCGACAAAGCACTTGAACGGAGAGGGCTTATCTGATAGAATAGTTCGGAGTAACGCTTAAATTATTGCAGACTCAAAAAGGAGACCAGCAATCAGTAAATCAATTCGTATCAATGAGTTAATCCGCGCCAGTCAACTACGCGTTATCGGGGCTGACGGCGAACAACTCGGCATAATGAGTCGTGAAGACGCACTTAAAGCTGCCGAGGAAGCAGGAGTTGACCTCGTTGAGATTTCACCGAATGCAGATCCACCTGTTGCAAAAATCATCGACTGGGGTAAATACCAGTATCAAAAGATGAAAGAACAACAGAAAAACCGCAAAAGTAGCAAAGCGAGTGAGCTAAAGCAAATGCGGTTTGGACTAAAGATCGGCTCCGGCGATTTAGAAATCAAGCTTCGTAAGATTCGTGAATTCTTGAGCGCTGGCCACAAGGTGCGCATCCAAATCTTTTACCGCGGTCGCGAGATGGCCCACAAAGAATTAGGATACGAAATGGTTGACCGAATTGTTGCCCTTCTTGAAGAAGATGCGATACTTGAGCAAAAGCCTCAGATGGCTGGTCGCAATCTGAGCATAGTAGTAAGGAGTAAATAATGCCAAAGATGAAGACCCACAAAGGAACAGCGAAGCGTATCAAGATTACCAGTACTGGTAAATTGACACGTCGCCGTGCGTTTGGTGCCCACTTCCTCGCGAAAAAGAGTAAGAGCCGCAAGCGCGCAATCAACACCACTGCAACCGTTACAGGTTCAATGGCTAAAAACATAAGACGAGCCCTAGGAGTATAGATTATGCGAGTTAAACGAGGCGTCACAGCACGTGCTAAGCACAAAAAGATTTTAAAATTAGCTAAGGGAATGCAGCATAACCGCACGCGTTCATACCGTCTTGCCAAGCAAGCCGTTATCCGCGCTCTGCAGTATGCATACCGTGACCGTCGCAACAAAAAGCGCGATCTTCGTGGTCTTTGGATCACTCGTATCAATGCCGCTGCACGTGAACACGGCGTTACTTATGGTAAATTTATTGCCGGTCTAAAAGCCGCCAACATCGAACTTGACCGCAAAGTTCTGGCTGAACTTGCCGTAAACGAACCAAAAGCTTTCGAGCAAATCGTAAAGAGCGCTACTAAAGCCTAGCTTAAAATACCTCCTTACTCTAAAAAACACCGCTAATTAGCGGTGTTTTTTAGTTGACAGTCCATCGGTAAGCCGGGTTCTGTCGTGGACGATCATCTATCTAGCCTCTTGGTTGCCCAAAAGGTCAAGCGGGTATCGACCTACGGACGGACCGTCCTTTGATGTAGATCTCCTTGCAGCTGACAGGGTTTACCTCCTTCGCACGTCACCGTGCGTCGCTGTGGGCTCTTACCCCACTCCTTTCACCCTTACCTCATGTTGCCACAAGGCGGTATCGTTTCTGTGGCACTTTCCCTAGGGTTACCCCCGGTCGCCGTTAGCGACTGTCATGTCCTATGCTGCCCGGACTTTCCTCTTACGGTTTAACGCGCAAGCGATCGTCTAACGAACTGTCCTCGCTATTATACCCCATTATCGGCGTGAGCGTCCAAGATCTTGTTTACCATGCCATCTGCTAACTGGTTGAACTCTCTTCGTACATGGGTAAATGTGACTTTATCGAATTTGACGACAAGGTCTCGGATACGTTCATTGATTGGCCACAGATCCCGGTTTTTAATCTTATAGATACCGTTCATCTGGTTGACGACAAGCAAGCTATCGATTCGAAAGTCGACTGTCCGTGCACCCATTTCAAGCGCCTTCTCAAGTCCTAGCCTGACACCGTGATATTCAGCTTGGTTATTAGTTGTAATTCCTAAGTACATCCCGCCCTCATGAATAACATTTTCCTGACTATTCATGACCACAAATCCAGAGGCAGACGGACCTGGATTACCTCTCGATCCCCCATCTGAATAGATAATAAAGTGTGATTCGTTAGATGTATTTCCTACATCAGTGCCTATCAGCTGTTCTTTTTTAACAGATTGAATTTGCTGTTGTGATATTCCCAACAACAGCTTCGTTGACTCAGTTAATTGCTCCTGTTGTATATCTGACATTTTTTTCCAGATGTAGTGGTCGTAGTTCTGACTTAATGCTACTTTTGCTCCACCCTCACCTATGCTCACAAGATAAAGTATAAATACATACTGCATATCTCGATCATCATGATCAATGTATGTCAGCACGTCGAATAGTTGAGCGGTCTGCATAGTAAGCCCAGCTTCGTCTTTCAAGTAACGTTCAAGTGCTCCCTCGGGTTGCTCGCCATAATCCAGCTTTCCGCCAGGCAGTTCATATTTGCCAAGTATAGTGGGACGACCGCTCGACCGTCTTAAAAGGAGGGTTCGTTCATCTTTTCGCATAATGGCTCTGACAGCAATTCTTTGGTTCATATTGAGGCTTTCTGTTTTTGAAAATGTTTCTACCAATATTTTAGCATAAGGATAATTCTGGTCGGGATGACAAGATTTGAACTTGCGACCTCACGGCCCCCAGCCGTGCGCGCTACCAAGCTGCGCCACATCCCGATATTTTTTAGTACGTAAAAGTCCCAGGATAAAGCCTAGACGTTGATGTTCCCCGCGGTAATTGCAAGGTGGGTGTTCTCAAATCGCCTCCACGGAAGCGAGTCATTTGAACTCCCTATCAAATATGATATTCAGGAAAATCATATGCGCCTAGGTGTGTCCTGGGACACTCTTAATTATACCACTTTGACTCTTAAGAAAGACCAAATATTCGACTAAAAATCTCAATAAAGAAGTTGGTCGCAGTACGCATAATCGTATAGATGACAGGGCTGGCAACCAAGACAATCAAGAATATAAAGATAATACCAAAACGTTCGACTGCTTCCATACCACGACGCACGAACTCAGGGGCAAGTGCGTAGAGAACACGAGATCCGTCAAGCGGCGGAATAGGAATCATATTAAATATAAAGAAGCCGAGGTTAACTAGTACGATAGTGGAGAGGACCTGGCCTACACCTTCTGCTACAGATGGAGCTCCTACAATTGCATAGATGCCGAATGCAACGAATGCGATTATAAGGTTCGTAAGTGGCCCCGCTAATGCAACGAGCGCTGCGCCCCATTCTTCATATTTAACCCGTGCTGGATTAAAAGGTACAGGTTTAGCACCGCCAAATATCGGACCGCCAGCAATAGCCAGAAAAACAGGTAAAATAATCGTAAGGAATGGATCAATATGCTTGATAGGATTCAGCGTCAGACGTCCTTCGCGTTCTGCCGTGTCATCACCCAAAAAATACGCTACAAAGCCATGCATCGCCTCGTGAAGCGTCATAGATAATAAAATTACCACCAGAACAATCGCTATATACCCAAAATCCATTACTTTGACTATTATATCAGTAAAATTCCTGTCCAGGATGATAAAGGGACGGATTTACTCGTCCCACCTTGACGAATTAAGTCAAAAACGGTACACTGATACAGATTGTAAAAAATAAGTGGAAGTAATAATTATGGCAGCACGATGTGAACTCACCGGAAAAGGCAAACAGTTTGGCCACAATGTCAGCTTCTCTTTGCGTCGCACAAAACGTGTCTTCAAGCCTAACCTACAGAAGAAAACCTTTATGGTTGATGGCCAAAAAGTCACTATGGTCCTGAGCACTCAGGCAATCCGTACGCTTAAGAAAAAAGGCATCTTGGCAAAAGCTATCTAGCTTGAACCGAAAAGATTAAAATAACCCTTCGTCTGAAGGGTTATTTTAATGGCAAACTTAATACCTAGCTTCGAGTTATCTCTATGATCGTAAGAGTCGCAGGCAAAACAGAAGATGATTTTACTTTATATTTTGCTACAGATTCTACAGGCGCAGCTAATTCCTTCGTAAATGTTTCGAGAGTATCTTGTGGAACTTCGTATTTCAATGTCGAATCTGCATAATGAATAGGTATTACAACCTTTGGATCGATATTACGTACAAGAGCTGCAGCAGATGTTGCATCAAGCGTATAGCCGCTACCGCCAACAGGTAGAATCAAAATATCGACGACACCGAGCGCTTCTAGCTGCTCCTCTTCCAGATTACTTGCTATATTACCGAGTAGCGCAATACGAACATCCCCTGTTTCTATGCGATAAATCGTAGCGATTGGCTCAGCGTCCGGCGCATCAAGGTGACGAATAGCACTCACACCACGAATTGAAAAGTCACCAATTTCGTACTCACCCGGACCTTCAATGAGTAATTTCGCATCTTTACTATTAGTTGCAAATCGCGATTCGGTCGCAACTTCGACAACATCTTTAATAGATAAATCTTTTAGTCCAACAACTGAAAGTTTTGGGTCTGCGACAATTGTCGTTTTCTTTGTCGCAATAACGACTCCGTTACCACCTTTGTATTCAATATCAAACATCTTTTTCTCCTTTTACTGCATTTTCAGAATATTATCGGTATCTGCTAAAACTGCATATTTTCCATTTAGTATCTCTGTAATAAATTTATCACGAACACTTAATCTGTAATAGAACTCATCGTAACTAAGCAAGCTATAGTTTAGTTCTCTCGCCTCGATTTTTTCAATCTGCTTTATAGTGTTCTTTAATTTTACCGCAGGTACATCGCCTACGAGAAGTAAGTCAACGGAACTAGCTGAACCTTTCACTAAAACACCAGCCGTGATTGCCAGGCGGACTCCTGTAAGATCACGTACGAGATCAGACCAGCCGGTATCCTTAGTGTTTGCAACCGCAGCTTCGATATGTTCGTCAGCAAAAATCGCACGAAACGGAACATAGTATTCATAGCGCTGGTTAATTTCATAGTACAGCTTGTTGTCTGCACTGTCACTCGTAATAATCCCAACCTCAAGCATGTTGGAAAGCTCACGTCGAACTGAGTTAATTTGTTCATCAATAAGCCGTGTGATTTCGCGTACGTAAAAGGCTTTCCCGGGATTATTCAGGAATAAGTGTAGTAATTTTACTCGTGTTTTTGAGCCAAATAGTGCGTCAATCATTTCCCTACCTAGTATAACTTTCGTGTTCTATCATAGCATGATTTTTATTCATTGGCGAGTTGCTCTGATACATACATTTTCGCCTCTGTTAGAGAACACCATCTTATATGTTCATTACGTCGTAACCACGTTAGTTGGCGCTTTGCTAATCGCCAATCAGCCGTTGTATTTTTTTCCTTAGCAATGTCTAGCGTATACTCACCTTCCAGGTATGATTTGACAATTCGATAGATGTTTCCCGTCATTGCTTCACTATTCCAGCTATATTTTTTGCCCAATGTAGTTGCCTCGTCAACAACGCCATTCTCAAATAGTTGTTCAGTTCGCTTTGCAATTCGTGTTCGGAGCTGTTCTTTATCTGTAGCTATTCCTACAATAATACTATTGCTTATTGGTGCGGTTTTACCCTTTACGCTTATGCTTTTTTGTTCAATAGCTCGAATAACGTACCGTTTGTTTTTAGCATTTTCGGGAAGTAATATGTTGTTATTATTGCAATATGCATGTAATTCATCGACTGTCATTTTTTCTAATTCTTCACGATACACACTATCCACTTCACCACCAAATTGATAGTCAAACAGTACCGCATCAACATACAATCCCGTACCCCCAACCAGAAAAGGCACACGCCCCCGACTACGAATTTCATCGATTTTTTGTTCGGCATATTTTTTAAAATCCGCTGCAGTAAATCGCTCGCTTGGCTCAACCAAGTCCAGCCCCCAATGCGGAATAGACTGTTGCTCCTCAGCTGAAGGTTTAGCTGTGCCAATATCCATGCCTTTGTATACCGTACGAGAATCAGCACAAATAATTTCACCGTCAAACTGCTGAGCAAGCTCAACTGCAAGTAACGTTTTTCCGCTAGCTGTCGGACCGACTATAACAACAAGGGGCAGCTTTAGAGGTCCGGATTCCATCGTAGCTCCTTAAAATTATCAATAATAAAATTCGTACACATAATACCTTCGGCTTTCAAAAGCTGTTCTTGGACTTCTCGCCCGCCATGAAATCCCGCTGCGAGACCTCCAAACCGATTTACTACTCTATGCCAAGGAAGATCTTCTGGCCCATAATGCGCAATACCCCCCACTATTCGTGAAGCATTTGCATGACCAGCTAGGCCTGCTAAGTCACCATACGTCGTCACTTGACCGTACGGCACCCTAGCAACAAGTTCATATATCTTACTGCGAAAGTCAGAATTTACTTCTGCCACTTGGCTGTCCCCTATAGAGCAAGTAGATACTCTTTTAGTTTATCAAGTGCCATTTTTTCTTCGCCAGACTGAGTACGAACACTGACTTCACGACCCTCTTTGTCCTTTGGCCCCACGATCAATTGCACAGGCACTTTCCAGCTTGTCGCTTCACGAATCTTTTTACCAAGGCTTTCGTTACGGTCATCTACTGTATATCGTAACTCGTTGTATTTAACAGGTTTCATCAGCACTGTATCATCTAGAACTGTTTTAATTTCGTCAACATAGTCCAGCACCGTATCGTTGATTGTCATAATCCTGATCTGTTCTGGAGCAATCCATAGAGGGAACCAACCAGCAGTATGCTCAATAAAGACGCTCAGGAAGCGCTCTACAGATCCTAGTAATGCACAGTGAATCATAACAGGCTGGTGTTTGCTTCCGTCCGTCGAAGTGTAAACAAGTCCAAATCGTTCCGGTTGAACAAAATCAAGCTGGACCGTCGCAACCTGATGTTCGCGTCCAATCGCATCGGTAGCCATAAAGTCGATTTTCGGGCCATAAAATGCTGCTTCGCCTTGTTGTTCAAAATACTCTAGCCCGTTAGCGATCACTGCCGCTTTCAGCTGTGCTTCGGCTGTTTTCCAGAGCTCTTTATCACCCAGGTAGGCATCGCTGTCATCACGGTAGCTTAATCGAACGCGCAGGTTCATGCCGATTGTACCGTAAAGCTCATTTGCGCTGGCTAACAGTCCGTTAATCTCATCTTCGATTTGGTCTTGGCGACAGAAAACATGGCTATCGTCTTGGGTAAGCGAACGGACGCGGTTTAACCCACCTAGTTCACCTGTTTTTTCATCGCGGTAATCTGTTGTTGTTTCCAAGAAACGAAGTGGCATATCACGGTAACTACGTGGTTTAGATGCAAAGATCTGAGTATGATGCGGACAGTTCATTGGCTTTAAGACCATTTTGTCGCTCGTCTCTTGGCTCGTGACCAAAAACAGCTCATCACCAAACTTGGCCCAGTGACCGGATGCTTCGTAGAGCTCTTTTTTAGTAATATGCGGCGTCCATACTTTTGTGAAGCCACGCACCTGCCGAAGCTGATTAGAATATTGCGCCGCAAGATCACGAAGCACTGTTCCTCGCGGAGTAAAAAGTGGTAATCCTACGCCCACAAGGTTAGATACCGTGTAGAGGTCAAGTTCTTTGCCAAGTTTACGATGATCACGTAGCTTTGCTTGCTCTAGCATCTCTAGATAGTGATCGAGTTCTTCTTGCGTGGCGAATGCTACACCGTAAAGTCGCTGCATCTGAGCGTTCTTCTCATTGCCACGCCAGTACGCTCCGGCGACACGAAGTAATTTAAAGACACCGACTTCTTTGGTATTGCCAACATGTGGACCCCGACAAAGATCAACAAAATCACCGTTTTTGTAAAATGAGACTTCTTCAATTGCAGCGTCACCTTCAACTGCTAAGCCTAGCTCCTCGATATCAAGATCCTTAGCGACAGTAGTCCCTGATCGCTTTAGGTCATTAAGTAGTTCTTCTTTGTACGGCTGGTGGTTTTCTCTTGCCCAGCTAATTGCCTGGTCAACCGGCATTGTAAATCGTTCAAAATCTTGTGATTCTGTAATAATACGGCGCATCGTCTTTTCAATTTTGCCAAAATTTGCTTCTGATATCTTCTGCTCGCCAAGATCAATATCGTAATAAAAACCATTTTCTACTACTGGTCCTAGCATCTGGCCATAAACGTTTTACGGCAGCAGCGGTAATGTGCGCAAGACTATGCCGCATTGCGTGTAATTGTTCGTCATTCATACTGGTACTCCTTTTTTAGTAAAATAAAAACATGCGATGTGTGAATTCAATCGACTTGAGTTCATCTATCGCATGTCTCGGACCCTGATACAGGGCGGTTCCACCGGACTTCCTGGAGACCATTTATTAATCTACAGGCACTTATGAAGAACGTTACGTACGTTACGGCACCCACGGAACTCGACGGATGGTTAGGCCGCGTCAATGTTCACTTTTAATTTTATACCCCTGTCCCAGTTATTGCAACGCCCGCCCCTGTCTGGTATGATAATTCAAGGTTGAGGGCGATTAGCTCAGCTGGCTAGAGCGCCACATTGACGTTGTGGAGGTCAGAGGTTCGACTCCTCTATCGCCCACCATTAATTGATTTAATACCATTTTTATGGTATTATTTATTTTAATGAAAGAGCCTCAACATGACCGAGTTAATCCAACTCCTGACATGACCTTCAACGAATACGCTGATCTAGCTGCTTCAAGCGCGCAGTATATGAAAGCAGCCGACCCTGAGTTAGTCCTACGCAGTGGGCTAATAGAAGAAGTTGCGGAGGTACTTAACACCGATCCAGAGAATAGAGACGAATTTCAAAAAGAAATCGGCGATATTATATGGTATCTATCTCAGATCGCACAATACAAAGGTTTGTCGCTCGAAAAGATTGCCAATGTGCATAACGATGAATTTAGGACGCTCGGCGACTTCCAAGCAGCCCGAGAGGAAGACCCTACGTTACCAGCTGTCTATTCACCCGAGGAAGGTGTGTATGGCCCCCATGATACACCACGAGAATTCTTAGCTATGGGAATTCTTCGCGTTATTGACGTTCTCAATCCCCAAATGGATGAGCTATGGCAAGGCCAAGATCGACCTGATATATCAATTATCCTACACGAAGTGTTGAGCATCTTAGCCCAGGTTACCACCACCTACGATATAGACATGCAAGAGGCCGCTGCACTTACGCTTGATAAAATTAAGAATCGCTCCCGTAATCCTCATGTCATAGATAACAAGGAATTCCTTATAACGTCATCGAGAGAGCGTATAACCGTGGACCCTCGAATCAAAAAACTACTGGGAACTTCCGTTCTTAAGGGTAATTACGCACTTGAAGATCGTGAGCCTCTATAATCTTATCGACGATGACAAGATGAAAATTAATTTTTCATCACCTATATCTGTAATTGATGCTTATTATAGATAGGTTCAATGATATGTCTCCATCTACCTGCCTCTTGTTTTAGAAGGTGTAAATTATTTGTAATAAGGACCACCATGAATTTTATTACAGATTACAAACATGTAGTCTGTTTTGTTATATAGTATATACACTATGATTATATCTGTATTTGGCCCTGATGGGGTTGGAAAAAGCACAGTCACGCAACCGCTCACCGATTTAGGCTGGTGTGTATTCAGCGGTACTGGAGTCGCAAACTGGCCAGATCAGACGTGGCACCAAGAGCTTACAAAAGCAGGCATCGACGAGACAGTTATCGGCACAGAGGATCACCTCTTTGAAAAGATTAGACGTGTTCATGCAATGGCAAGAGAACTCGAAAAGGACCAGAAAGTCGTTGTTATAGATTCAGACCCTTTTCACAAAACACTTATGCACGATTATGCTCGTGCCCTGCCCGATATAAAGCGCGCACAGCAAATTCTAGAACAAAGGTTCACACAGCTTAGTAATATAGCTAACTACGAAAACGACGCGAGAATTCACGTTTACATTCAGATCTCGGATGTTCAAGATGATCTAGAGCAGGCAAAGATCCTTCAAGATCGAGTTCATGCAAGAGGCGCGCTTGCCCATTTTGATCCCAAGTCGATTGATCAGTCGCTTGCAAGTATTAAAGCTTACCGCGCGATCAAAGAGCTACTCGACACCAAAAATAAGCAAGTTATTACAGTTACTAGCAGCGGCCCTCTTGATATCCAACGTTTTATACAGGAAATCAAAGCTTTAGATAACTAGACCCTTTGGATAAAGATGGCTCATTAGATTTCTTAGTCATTGACTACGAAACTACGCGCTAGCGAGCTTGCCCCCAACTTAAGCATTTATTTATCCCCAATTTTCAAAAAAGTTTTCCACGAGGCAAAACAACAAAACTATTAGCTTTGTATACCATATATGTAATATGGTTCGTAAGTACGATGATTGACATTTTATAACGTTTATGCTAATATAAAAGTATGGCTAAAGACCACAAAACCACCACACCATCAATTCTTGAAAAGTTCCCTATCGCGTTTGAATACGATATGACTTGGCAAGACGCTAAAAAAGCCGTTCGTGTTCGTACTGATACGAAATAACAGCTCTTCTATAAGTAATCTATCCGATAACCCCTTATTCTTAAGGGGTTATTTTATTTCCCACAGGTTTTATTATTTATCCACTAGCATTTTGTCTTGCGGTATGACAATATATAGATATGTTTTGCATAAATTGTTTTCACAAGAACACGTCAGTCGCAAATTCTCGCCCGCATAAAAAACAGCCGGCTGTATGGCGCCGACGTAAATGTAGCAAGTGCGGTGAAATTTTTACTACCTTTGAAAGACCTTCACTTGCAGATAATAAACCCGTCGTGCTGCCCTCAGGCGAAACCGACGTCTTTAACCTGGGCAAACTCATTATTAGTATCAACAAGGCCTTTACGCACGCTCCAGACGAGGCTGAATATAACACCCTGTGGCTTGCGCAAACAATCGAGGATACCCTATCCACCCAGCATACTGTTATTACGCCCGAAGATATCGAAGCAGTTACTCACCAGACGCTAAAACGATTCGATGAGCTTGCGGCCGTTCAGTATGCCGCGCAGCATCAGCTTATTTCTTCGACGCGGAAGCCGCGTGGTCGGCCTTCTGTGCGCGAGCACGTGCCACGGATTCGTGAGTAGCCTTATCAGTTACGTCGAATTTATCTAAATACTTACCAAGGAACAAGTGAGTCTGAGAGTTAAAGGCCGCAAGCGAGCTATAGACAATAGCTGTTACAGGCATGAGACACCATTGTAAGAGCATCCACAGTGTTCGTCGACGTTTGTAGCGGGCAGGACGCGGTGGAAGCATCTTAAAAGCCAGGAAGACTGTAATAAACAACCCGACCATAGCAACACGCTGAACACCGCTAATTACTTCTGGTAACTGGTGCGCAGAGATATCCCGGGCAGCATCACTGTTAATGAGTAATGGCACCCACCCGCCAATTGCCACCAGAATAGCGATACTTGCAAGGGTCACATGACCATCAATGAGGCGTAAAAGTCTGGCGATGCTTGGCCCTAACGGAACATTGCGGTCTTTGGTAAAGATTCGTGAGGCTACATATGGCACATCCGAAGCACCGTACGCCCAGCGGCGAAGCTGTATAAACTGAGCCTTGAGAGTTTTACGGTATGTATCAGACAGCACTGCGTCTTGATAGATTGGTACGTAGATCGGTGTTACGGAGTATTTACCACCAAAATAGAAGTAGCTGCGCCAATACTGGTGACCGTCTTCTACGATTGTACGTTTGCTCCAAAAATCCATCTCAACCAATGCATCCATTGGTTGAGAGTGTGAAGCAAAGTTACGTAGCGTATGTGGGCGCATAGAGCTAATAATATTCCAAAATGAATTACCTGTTGCGATAACACGCATTGGTGCTGGAGCATCCCAAATATTATTCAAAAAGAGTGAAACTGGCTGATACGACAAATGTTTTCGGTCTTCGTGAACTACATACTCATAGGCAACATAGTCGAAATATGTGGCATGTGGACGGTTGTCGCTATCAAGAGTTGTAAGGATAACGTCTTTATACGGAATACCCTGTTCTTTTAGCCAATCTTTTAAGAAATAGCCTGCGTAGGTGATATTCCCGCCCTTACCAACAACTTCGTCAGGCATGTCCTTAGGGTGTTCGACAAGATGAAATGCCTTGAACGTATTGCCAAACTTTTCTTGGAGTTTATGAGCTGTCTCTTTAATGTCTGCCCCTCCGCGCTCTTCATACGCCAGAACAAGGATTAGCTTATCGTTGTCGAATGTCGTATCAACCACAGACTGAATGGTTGGCTCTAGCACTTCGTAGGCTTCATTGTATGATGCGACGATAATCGCGTTATACAATGATGAAGGTTTTGGGAATGTATCAGGATCGGCAGAAATAAGACGTAAGTTCTCTTTATGCTCGTCGAATCCAAAACCCGATGAGTGCTCGCTTTTTTCTTGTTCGTAACTCTTGATTGGATCTTCCAGTTGCAATAGACGATTGTGCCAATCGACTTTTTGCGCCCTATCTAACCTGCTACGGCCTGCAACTGTATGAACCGCGATGCCAATAGCCTTTACGAGCATTGTAATGATAATCAGTAATAAATAAATAGCCGCTGCAACAGGACTAATTAAAGATAAAACAACAAGTAGAAGTAACATCCCATAGCTAAGAATAGCTGGAAGCATTTCGAAAAATCGATATAGACGTGTTCGGTTTTTTAGAGGGATTTCAAGATTAATCATATTATGTTGGAAATGCTATCCCCAAGACTGCACGCGTCAAGAACCAAGCAATAACAACAAGAAATATACTAAGCCAGGCAAATAATATAGCGATTTGACGACGCTCTTGAACAAATAATTTAACGATGAGCGCGGTGTGCGTAGCAACCACGATTATACCGAATAGAACGAATGATATTAGATAGTACCATTTTTCGCGGTAAAAGTTCGTTTCACCATACGCCGTGTAATGAACCGCGACCTGTAAATCACTTGGGCGTAACGACACACCGACGTATATACAGTATGCAAGGCTCATGAGAATAAAGAGTACGATAAGGGCGACGACAGCACGGTCGGCTAGAATTTGCTTGAGTGAGGTTACAACAATTGATTTCATACTTATTTATGGTGCGGGTACAGAGAATCGAACTCTGCTTTCAACCTTGGGAAGGTTGCATATTAGCCACTATACGATACCCGCGTATCGGTGAGGCGTGGAGCCGCTGTCCGGAATTGAACCGGAGACCTACGCTTTACGAAAGCGCCGCTCTACCAGCTGAGCTACAGCGGCATCATTGCAGATCTTTGCTATTATAGCACTGCTGGAAGCGAAAATAAATGGAGTCTTACCTGTTGCATCAGAGGCCAAAAACTGATATCATACGAAAGCTTACCCAGCAATCTACGGGCTCGTAGTGAAGGGGTTATCACGCCTCCCTGTCACGGAGGAGATCGCCGGTTCAAATCCGGTCGAGCCCGCCACGAAACAAGTTCACCATTTGGTGGACTTTTTTCGTGGCCTCTAGGCAGATCAAACTACTATCACGCATTGACATTTCATAATGTTTATGCTAAGGTTTAAATATGTTTCGACGAAAAAAAACAAAAA
>Ga0193752_1002253_pt1 | contig 14722 bp, 13 predicted proteins | sample H1c1metaG_FD_144924 | JGI IMG/M metagenome (GOLD analysis project Ga0193752, IMG submission 144924) | Soil microbial communities from a riparian zone of the East river system, Colorado, United States - H1c1 | ecosystem: Environmental > Terrestrial > Soil > Riparian zone | place: USA: East River... | reverse complement strand
CAATACAACTATGCCCGGAATCTCACCACTTATCGCGGCAAAGGGAGCGATGGCAGCCCTGGGTAGATCGCTTGCCATTGAATTGGCGGCCAAAGGTATCAGGGTGAATAATCTTAGTCCGGGGGCGGTCAGAACTCCCGGCGCGGTTGAAAAAGCAGCCAAATTCGCGGGGGTCGAAAAATTCGCTCCTGAAGAGTTTGAAGAGTTCGCGAAGAATTTAACCGATGGGATACCGATGAAACGCCTGGGTGAGTCGACTGAAATTGCAAAAGCCGTGCTGTTTCTTGCTTCGGACGAAAGCAGCTATATCACGGGAGCCGATCTGGTAGTGGACGGCGGGAAATCCATCGCATGGTAAACTGATCTTCATCTCTGCTTCTGGTCTTTGAAACGTACTACCGACGCTTGGCGGCACGGTTCAAAGCCTTACCAACCAATCGATATCTGCGCCCGCTTTGAAGTGCGCTTTATTTGTGCTCAGCTTCTATGTGACGCCCGCCTGTCAATCTCATTGATAAACGCGTTCTTGCCGTCAATATAATCGTCCATCCTGTAAGGATGCTGTTCAGCCAGCGTTCTCTTTAGCTCGCTGTACTCTAACGCATCTTCGGGATGCGCGATCAGGTAGTCGCGAAACGCCAGGTGACGAACTGCTTGCGGTGATCCCGTCGCAAACGTGTGGATCTGATGAGTTCGGAAGCCGTACGCGTCCTCCTTACGAAAATACCTGCGCCCCGGAATTCCGAATTCACCCTTCACCTCATAGCCGAGCGCTTCCATCCCCGGAGCAAGTTGATCCACCACATCGATATCCGTGACCTCCACCAGCATATCGATCACCGGTTTTGCGTAAATGCCCGGGATAGAGGTGCTGCCGATGTGATGGATGGCAACCACGCATTTACCCAACCCGGCGGCAACATACTTTTCCTCTTTTTCAAATTCTTCCCGCCACTTAGGGTTGTGAGGAACAACTTCTATCTTGTTCATAACTAGGCGGTTGAAACTTGCTGGCACCAATTTATTTTGTGGTATCCAGATAGTTCTCTTCTAAAAATCTGGACCGGAACTTTTGCGGCGGCGTGTCGAGATTTGGCCGGCCCTCGGGCGTGAAGTCCATCAGGTTCCAGTAAGGCCACACCGTGTCGACGTGGTTCGCCATGGTCTCGGTTCCCCAGAAGTGATAGATCTTTCCGTCCCGTTTTGTGAACACGTGCATCACGGGCTGCTGCATATCGTCGGCATCGCCGTCCTGGCACTTGTAATCAGCCTGAAACGGCGATTCAAACCCGGAAACCATCGGGATCTGCGTCCATCCGCGCTTTTGCGCCCATGAATCGATCTTTTCCGCCGGGGCCTTGGCGATCGCGACAAACGCGGCGTCCCGGCTCACCTGGTACCAGGTCCGGTCAAACCCGTCCATCAACGATGTGCAGGAAGGGCAAGGATTATCCCAGTTCGGGCCGAACATAAACGAGTAAAGCAGCAAAGTGTCCTTATCTCCGAACAGCTCGGAGAATTTCACCTCTTCGCCAACCTTACCCTCGTTGGCCCATTGGAAGACATAATCTTCTTTTAACTCGCCGCCGAGCGGCAATTGCCGGCGTTTTTCAGCCAGGGTTTTTGTTTTTTCGATCAGCTCTTGTTCGTCTTTAAGCAGCTCGTCCCGCGCATCGCGATATTCGCGGCTTTCGTTCGGATATCTTGTTTCACCCATGTTCGTCACCTCCCGGAAATTAGACTTTCAGTATACTCCATCGAATACTCATGGCCGAATACATAGATCGGGCCGGTCTTTAACCGAAAAGCGATCAAAGCCGGCCCCGTATACCCCGCTGCTCAATGCTTATGAACCCATAAGCGTCAGCGTATTTACATTTATGTGCGGCCAGGTGATGGTTTGGCCCGAGAGATCTGAGCTGATCGGGAATTCGATCATAATGCGCTGCGAGTATTGCAGCTGCTGGATGTAATTACCGTTAGTATCCACCAGCGTTTCGAGCCAGAAGATGGCGTCGAACTGCACGGGCCTGGCGTTCGTCTGAAGTGAGGCGATATTGTTGATCCCGCCCTTGTTTTGCGTACTTACCGCCAGGGTAACGGTCTTGGTAACAGTTAACCCCTTTTCTTCCTGGGCCTTCAGGTAGTTAATGAGCGTCATGTTCGGGGTCGTAGGGCTGAAATCGGGAAATTCAAAGGGGAAATTGTAAGGGTCCGCGTATCCATCCAGGGTCGGCAGATCTCCAGACGGCAATCCCAGCAGGTTGGGGTCGATCACCGGCGGACCGTCAGTCACGGTTGAATTGCCCATGGCCTCTACTGCGGCTCTTTAATGCACGCTGGCTATTCTGAAAATATCGAAGTTATTGTTTCGCGTCGAGAATTCGAGCAGCTCCCAGAAGCCGCATTCGACGTGCATTAAAGAGCCGTCCTGCGAATTATTGATGGTGGTAGCGTATTGCAGGGTCGGGATATTCTCGATAACTGTCAATCCGCGGTTAGGGGTCGTCGCAGGAACAGCGTTTACGATAAGTGTTTCGGTGTAGGGTGCGACGAGCAGTCCGAAATCTCCTTTCTGGTTCGGTACGGCGATCATGTTAAAGCCGTTAGCGCCCTGCCAGGTGCCGATAAGGCCCGTCAGGTTGCCGAAATTGATATCCGGACCGGTAATTCTTACATTTTGTGCAACGGTAGACATGGGAAGTTCTCCTGTGGTTTGGGATTTTTGACACTCCCAGTATGAGTGCATTTTATAAAAAGTCAAGATAGTACCAGTTCACGGACAATGTTAAAAGCCGATCGAATATTGGGTATTGCGTAAGGTTTCAGAGGTTTTTGTCATTCTCAGGTGCACGACAAAAAAAAATAAAGGAGCAATTACCCATGGCAAGCAGTAAATTCGAAGGATTTTCCAACGAGGGCAAATTCCAGGAGGCCCTTGAAGACGCAATTAATAATGCGCTTACTTCTACCGGTGTCGCGGATGAAGGGGTGACGTGGACGTTTAAGTATCTGGCGGGCCGTAACGGCACGTTAGCAGGCCTTACGGAACTGACCGTGACGATCGAAGCAGAATTCGACTCTCAACCAAAATAGTTTCGTGCCGGACCGGGAGAAACGCTAAAAGGAGGCCGCGGCCTCCTTTTTTATCGTAAGCAATTAGATTTTTGCACCGTCCGCCGGTTTCTGCTAGAATTCCATCATACTTTGGTTAAGCGTTTAACCAACTCGCCTAATTCTTTGTTCGAAAGGAAATATACAGATGAAAGTTAAAGTCACGTTCTTAGTAATTTTGGCATTTTTGCTCGTCAATACCGCGCACGCGCAGGGTGAATATTTTAGTAAATGGCCGGCGGGCACGTCGCCTCAAGAGGTCGGCAAGCGCCTGGCGGAAAACTGGGTAAAGCGCGATTTCGAATACCAGAGTAAAAAGCGCCAGTTCCTTATTTACCCCGAGGTTTGCACTTGGTATGGCGCCCTAAACGTCGCGAAGGACACCAAGGACAAGGACCTGCAATCGCGGCTCGTTAAAAAATTCGAGCATTTCTTTGGCGAGGAAGGTGCAAAGCATATCTCGCCCGCGGCCCATGTCGACTACCGCGTGATCGGCATAGTACCGCTGGAGATCTACAAGCAGACCAAGGAGAAGAGATTTCTCGATTTCGGACAGGGGCTGGCCGACAAGCAATGGGACAAAACGACCGAAGACGGGATCACGGCGGAGGCCCGCTACTGGATCGACGATATGTACATGATCACGGCGGTGCAGATGCAGGCATATCGGGCGACCGGGGATAAAATGTATCTCGAGCGCGCGACCAAAACGATGGTCGCTTATCTCGACAAGCTGCAGCAGCCGAACGGGCTCTTTTTTCACGCGCCTGATGCACAGTTTTACTGGGGCCGCGGTAACGGCTGGCAGGCCGCCGGAATGACCGAACTGCTTCTCGAACTGCCCAAAAAGCACCCGCTCCGCCCGCGCATCGTTAAGGGCTATAACACGATGATGGAATCGCTTTTGAAATACCAGGCCGAGGACGGATTATGGCGGCAACTGATGGACAAACCCGAATCGTGGGTAGAGACATCGGCGACCGGTATGTTCACGTTTGCATTTGTTACAGGTGTAAAGAAAGGCTGGCTGCCGAAGAAAACATACGGGCCGGCCGCGAGGAAGGCATGGCTCGGGCTGGTTAAGTATATCGATGCGGATGCCAATGTAACCGAGGTTTGCGAGGGGACCAACAAGGGCTACACGGTGCAATATTACATGGACCGCAAGCGACGGGTCGGCGACCTTCACGGCCAGGCAGCGTCGCTCTGGAGTGCGATGGCGCTGCTTAGTAAATAGAAACAATTTATCAAAACGAAAAAGCTATCGAGATTTGAACTTCGATAGCTTTTTCATTTTTACGTTAACGATCTTTATTTCAGACACGGCGATTGCGAAAACTCCGTGTACTGGTCAAAACGGTTTTCGTAATCCTTGGCATAAGTTTCGATATTGCGTTTTATCTTGTTGAATACAAAGCAATAGAAGTCTTCCTTATTGATACGCTCGGTCAAATAGCGCATCGCATTTACCTCGCTCCAATATTCGCGGCTTTCCCAGATCTCCACCGGCGTTCCGCCCATCTGTTCGGCCAGATCGACCAACTTTTGGTCCTTTGTATCACGGCCGTTTTTCAGGAAGATCGAGGTATAAACGGGCATCAGCTCGTTTTGAGTTTCAAGGAACTTTTTGTTTGCCTTTGCGGTTTGGTTGACGTGTCCGATCTCATGAGAGATCTTCGTTGCGGCGATTATCCTTCCGCTGATCGAATAAGACGTTTCATCGGCGGAGAGCGCGTTCAGTACGGGGTAGTAGATCGGATTCGGAAATCCTTCATTTAGCTCGTCTCCAAGCGTGATCGTGGCGCCGACAAAGTTTCCCATCTCATCCCACAAGTAATCTTCCGTGCCGGCGCCCTTGTCCTTCTTGCTCGAAAGTTTAATGGTGAGGATAAAACCCTTGTTGTTTGCGTAAGACTCCCATTGCTGGCGCCCGAACTCTGTAGAGAGCAGCTCGGCCTTCCATTTTTCGTATCGTTCCTTGAATTTGACCGGAATGTCTTCGCGGATACCGCCGTCCGTAGGGGTCTTAATAATATTGATCCTGGTATCGGCCGAGGAGGTTTCGAAAGAGTCGGAGCTTTCGAGGGCGCCCAGAAGGGGCGTAGAAAGGTGCCGGTAGCCGGCCATCATTAACGGGTTAAAACCTGATTCAGGACCTGTTTCGTGCGCGGATAAATTCATAGGCGCAGACAACGCTATGAGAAGAACAGGAATCGAAAGAGAACAACGACGCAGAAATTTCATCAAAAGCCCTCCACTTTAAAAATGTCAATAAAACCCTGAACGGATTAAGCTGTTTAGGAGTTTTTACAATATACCAGCGCTTCATCCGATGTCAAGATTTTCCCATTGACGGTTTACCCCGTATTTACATAACTAATCGGTCCACGGAGCCGGTTTTCGCACCCATCGGTGCGCCTGCAGATCGCTGATCAGTTCGGAGTGCAGCGTGCCCGCATCGCTGGCCGCGATATTGGCCTCGACATGGTGCAGTTTGCGCATTCCCGGAATAATGGTGCTAACGGTTCCGTGACTCAGGATATACCGAAGGGCGAGCTCCGGCATCGAGGAGCCTTCGGGAATCAGGGGCCTCAACCTTTCCGCTCGTTCGACGCTGGCGGCAAGGTTCTCGGGAGAAAAGTAGTTATTGCGCCAGTCGCCCTCCGGAAAGGTCGTATCCTTTGTAAGATTGCCTGTCAGCGAACCCTCGTCAAACGGGACCCGGGCAATCACCGCGACATCCATCTCCTGGCAGGCGGGGAATAACTGGTCCTCGGGGTTTTGGTCGAAGATATTGTAAACGACCTGGACCGAATCGATCTTGCCGCTCCGGACGGCTTTGATCCCATTCCACGGTTCCCATCTATTGAGTGATATTCCGCACGCGCCGATAAGGCCCTGTTTCTTAAGCTCGTCGAGTTTATCCGACCATCCGTCGTCCTCGGCCCAATCGTCGTTCCAGGTATGAAGCTGGAGCAGGTCGAACCGTTCGAGTCCCGCATTTTCGAGACTCTTGTGAAGGAATTCCTCGATATGATCGGACGGGTAACAGTCCGCCAGGGTATATTCCGGCAGCGTGGGATATTGCATATTCTTGGGCGGGACCTTGGTCGCGGTGTAGAGTATTTTCGAAGGGTTGGCGCGGACTATCTGCCCCAGCAGGTCCTCGCTGTGCCCGTTGCCATATACATAGGCCGTGTCGAAGAAATTGCAGCCGAGATCGACGGCCCGCTGCAGCGAGGCCAGCGATTCCTCGTCGTCCGAACCGGTCCATCCGCCCATTCCCCACATGCCGTAGCCGACGTCGCTTACCTGCCAGCCGGTCCTGCCAAATCTTCTATATTGCATAATTTACGATTCTATTTGATATCCCGCGCGCAGCGAAATCCGAGATTGTTCATTCCCGAATCCGGTGTCGCATTGCTTCGGCCGGCAACCCTGTAATTCGAGCAAAAATTGTCGGCACAGAGGAAGGATCCCCCGCGGATCACGCGCTCATTGCCTGTTTCAGGTCCCTTCGGATCGCGGGGAGGTGAATTCCCGTAGTAGCTCGCGTCATAACGGTCGGCGCACCACTCCCAGACGTTACCGGTCATCTCAAACAGCCCGTAGCCGTTCGCCGGAAAGGTCTTGACCGGGGCACGGGTGAGAAAACCGTCCTCGATCGTGTTTTTCTCGGGAAACGTGCCCTGCCACCAGTTGGCCATCAGCTTGCCGCCCGGTTTTAGTTCGTCGCCCCAAGCGTAAGTCTTGGCGCTTAGGCCGCCCCGTGCTGCATATTCAAACTCGGCTTCGGTAGGCAGCCGCTTGCCGGCCCATTTTGCGTATTCGTTGGCGTCGTTCCAGGATACCTGGCAGACGGGATCGTTCGGCAGGGCGGTAGATCCCGGCCCCTCCGGATGCCGCCAATCGGCGCCGTCACTCCTGGTCCATTCGCCTGTTTTAAGATCGAAGACCGCAGACCAGCCGAATTTCTCGGCTTCGGTCCGGTAACCGGTCGCATTTATAAAGCGTTCGAAATCGGCAACGGTAACCTCGTGTTCGTCTATTAGAAACGCACTTACTTCAACCGTATGGACCGGCGCTTCAAACGGCATTCCGTCTTCGCTGCCCATCTGAAACGATCCGCTTTTTACCAGGACCATGCCGGCCGGAGCCTCGACCTTGTCTTCTTTGCCGCCAGGACTGTTACATCCCGCCAGCCAGGAAGCGCAGACAAAGATCAAAAAAGTGCGAAAAAAAATTCTCATTTCTGCCAAAAACCGATATGATTATACTATACCGAGTTAAGCGATTATCCGACCGTAAAATCTATTATTAAGCTTATGAAGATTCTACCGCATAAATTGTTCGCAGTCGCCGTATTATTCGCCATTTTATTAGCAGGTTTGCCGCTTCTGCCGGTGCACGCGCAGAACGGGGACAAGAAGAAAAAACCGAAATACAACGTGCTTTTTATCTCGGCCGACGACCTTCGTCCTGAGCTCGGCGCATATGGCGTAGCGGGGATTAAGACGCCTAATATCGATGCGCTCGCGGCAAAAGGGACGCGGTTCGACCGGGCCTATACGCAGTATCCTGTTTGCAACCCATCGCGGACATCGATGCTCACGGGCCGCTACCCGACCGAGACAAAGGTGTTGAATAACAACGATTATTTTCGCCGGATCGATCCGCAGACGGTGACCCTGCCGCAATATTTTAAGAACAACGGCTATGTGACATTGCGAAGTGGCAAGATATTCCACGGCGGGATAGACGACGAGGTTTCGTGGACGGAGGGAGGCGAACCGCCCGACACGAATATTACCGAGCGCGGAAATCCGAACTTTAAACCTAAAGTGGAGTTCGACGATAATGCCCCGAAGGACGAGACCCGGGGCGTGAATATCAAGGAATCGGGCTCCGACCGTATCATAACGCTTGAAGGCGACGGCGAAAGCCATGGAGATTACAAGGCCGCGACGCGAGCGGTGAATTTTATCAATAAATATAAGGACCAGCCGTTTTTCCTGGCCGTGGGTTTTGTAAAGCCGCATTCGCCGCCGACGGCTCCGAAGAAGTTCTTCGATCTATATGATGTAAACAAGATCCCCCTTCCGGTCGATTTCGGGACCACCCCGAAATCCCCCTCGGGACATCCGGAATTTGCGATCTCGCCGCGGAACTCGGACCTTTTTATCGGCAGGGAATCGACGCCGGAGCTTTCGCGCGAGATGAAGCGGGCCTACTGGGCCTCGACGAGTTTTATGGATGCGCAGGTCGGACGGGTGATCGAAGCGCTGGATAAGAACGGGCTTCGAGACAACACGATAATCGTATTCTGGGGCGACCACGGCTATCACCTGGGCGAGAAGGGTAAATGGTCGAAGGCCTATTCGCTGTATGAACTGGGTTTGAAGGTGCCGATGATAATCGCGGTGCCGAACGGTAAAGCAAATTCGAGCATGCAGGTGGTCGAGCTGATCGATCTTTACCCGACGCTCGCGGACCTTTGCGGCTTGCCGAAACCGCCGAACACCTCGGGCCAGAGCATCGCCGCACTATTGAAAAAACCGAATGAAAAGCTCGACCGCCCGGCATACAGCGTAACGCAATACAAGCAGTCGCTCGGCAGATCGGTCAGGACGGCGCGCTGGCACTATGTAGAATGGGACGAGGGAAAGTCGGGCTCGATGCTGTTCGAGACGGAGAAAGACCCGAACGAACTAAAGAACCTGGCGCAGGACGCAGCCTATGCTAAGACCGTCGCGGAGATGAAGGGGCTGTTAGCGAAAATGCCTGTCGCGAAATAACTTCGCAATTATCGCGGTTTTTACAAAAACCGGGGGTTTATACGGATCACGACGTTTTAGACGTGAAGTATAAAAGTCGTTCCAGAACGCGGAACGCTACGTGGGCGGCTAAAAACCTGCGTAAACAGGGGCTTACGGGCAAAATAAGTGCGTTCCAAAATCGTTCCGCCTGGAACGCATCGGGGCCACGCCCGTAAGGGTCGCAACTATTTTTGTTTCTTTTTCAATGCCGTTTTGATGGCGGCTTCAGCCAGGGGCTTCATTACCTCGTAGCCCTTTGCGTTCGGGTGCAGGCCGTCGTTGGCGATACCCTCCTTCAAAAAGCCTTTATCGTCTGCCGTCGCCGTAAAATAATCGAGATAAACCAACCCTTTTTCCGCGCAGTACTTTTTTATCCATTCATTTAGAGCGAGTATCTGCGCCGGCGGCCGCAGCACACTGCGAACGATGGGCGCTCCTTCTTTATTCTTGTTGTAATCGCTTATCGGCAGCACCGAAGCGATGACGACCTTGATGCCGTTGGCGTGGGCCAATTCGACCATTGAGGTGAGATTATTTTGGATCGCCGTGAGCGTGGTTGGGCCGGTGTTGCCGGATATATCGTTTGTTCCGGCAAGGATCACGACCACCCTGGGTTTTAGATCGATCACATCGGGGCGAAAGCGTAGAAGCATCTGCGGCGTAGTCTGGCCGCTAATGCCGCGATTGACATAAGGCTTGCCGGGAAAATACTCGGTCAGTTTCCAACTGTCGGTGATGGAATCGCCCATAAAAACAACACGTTCCTCTCCCTTTGCAGGCGCCGCCAATTGGCTGTTAGCGTCGCGATAGCGCGCGAAATTCGGAAAGTCGCTCAATCGCGCCTGAAGGCGATCGGCACGCTGTTTCTCGGCCGCGGCGTCAAGCGGTGTCGGTGAGGGAGTTTGGGCGGTAAGCGAAAGGCTGAACGATAGAACGATGGCTAAAAGAATGATCGGCTTTTTCATGGTTACGTTCTCCAATTTTATAAATTGTATCTATTAATCCAATAATCTCAACGTCTGCGGGCGCCCTCTGTTTTGATCGCGGGCTTTGGCGCCGGTTTCATGTCATCCCCGATATAAAAACTTGTGTGCGGCGGCTGATTGTAAGCCACGTTTTGCCACGCAATACTCAGCCGGTACTGCGGGTCGTGCATAAAGGTGTAAAAGCGATATTTTGTGGGAATAGTCGTTGTGTAAATGCGGAGCTCTTTGCTGTCGGTTGTCCGCCAGATCACCTCTTCCCGCCAGTCGCCAAAAAGGTCGGCGCTCAATGTGGGCGTGGACTTGGTCCCGTTGTTGGACATACAATTTTCGGCGGTAAGCAGCGCCTCGGTTTTTTCATCCGTCCAATTCCACTTGCTGATTACATTCCGGTCGAGCAGCTCGCTTAGAAGGTCGCCGTCCCAGAAAACGCCGAAATTGCAGGAATTCGGGCCCTTGTCCGATATTTTTTCGCCTTTTGCGTTGAACATGCCGTGAATCTCGGCGCCGCGTACCCAGGATTCGAACCCGGCGTGACGTGGGTCGATGTTAAGCGCCAGGCCGCGCCCCGGACCTTCGCCATCATCGCCCGCTTTGACGGACGGTTTTTTCCAGAGTATCTCACCCGTCCGTGCATCTCTAAAGCTCGCGCCCGCATCGTCGAAACGCTCCTGGATATCGAACACCTCCTGGCCGGGACGCGTCGGGTCGAGGTCGGAAAGGTGCAGCGCATCGCCGTGGCCCAGGCCGGTGGAATACAGCCCCTGCCCATTGTCGTCAAGCACCATCGCGCCGAAAACGATCTCGTCCTTGCCGTCTTGATCTACATCGCCGACGGAAAGATTGTGATTGCCCTGTCCACGAAATTTGCGGTTCGCCTCGGATGAATCGCTATCGAAAACCCAGCGTTTTGTCAGCTTCCCGTTGCGGAAATCCCAGGCAGCGATGACTGAACGCGTATAATAACCGCGCGAGAAAACGAGGCTCGGACGCTCGCCATCGAGGTAAGCAACGGCGGCGAGAAAGCGGTCGATACGGTTGCCGTAGCCGTCACCCCAGACTTCCTTCATTTCCTCGGTGGAGGGATCCCGCTTTGAGGGATGACGGGGCGGGTCGTAGTCGGCTGTAGCGAGTTCCGCGCCGGTCAAACCATCGAAAACGGTAAGGTATTCGGGACCTTTGAGAATGTAACCGGACGTATTTCTCTGACCCTGCTCTCCGGGGCGGTTGAGCCCGGCGGCTGTCGACCCCTCCGGGTTGCGCCAGTCGGCCTTGGCATCGCCGATCACTTTACCCTTGCCGTCGATAGTGCCATCGGCGGTTTTGCACGCGATCTCGGCGCGCCCGTCGCCATCGAGATCGTAAACCATAAACTGGGTGTAATGCGCGCCCTCGCGGATGTTTTTACCGAGATTAATGCTCCACATCAGCGTGCCATCGAGCTTGTAGGCTTGCAGGATCGGATCGGTCGTTATACCGGCCTGCGAATTGTCGCGGCCGCGGCCCACCTGATGCAGGATTATCTCGTATTCACCGTCGCCATCGAGGTCGCCGACCGAAGCGTCGTTCGGAGTGTAGTCTTTGGGTGTTTGGAGAGGAATCGATAGGTATTGCCGGACCGGGGTGTCGGCTTTAAGAATGAATTTCGCGCTAGTTTCCTTTTCTTTTTTGTTTATAACGGCGCGGACGAAATATGAATTAGCTTTCTTGAGGTCGGCTTTTTCATCAATAAAGAACGTGACGTCGGCTATAGGTTTTTCGTTGAGCTTGACGGCCTTTTCCGAACCGGTTTGCCGGTAGAGATTGAACGCTATGTTTTCCGGGTCGGTGCCGAACATTCGCCAACCCATGAAGACCTTATTATCAGGTTGGACTACTGCTACAACACCGCGCGAAAGCTTTTCCATTTGACGGGGTGCCGGTTTTTGCGCGGAGAGATTTACCAAAAGCACCGATATTATGATCGTGATATAAGTTATTCTTTTCATACGCTAATGTCCTTTTTCGCGCAATGCGCTCAATGCAGGCGGGCCGCCTGCGCTCCAATCAGGCGCGGGCTACCGACACCTATATTTCCCGGAATATTGCCGGGTTAAATCCTTCTACCTTAACGCTCCACGAGCCGTCGGCTGGGAAACCGGGCGCGTGGGTTTGGGGCGCGCCTTTCCAACCGGCAGCCATAAGGGCTATTGCATAGAGCAACCCGCCGTTACCCGGTAGATATAACGGTAAATTTGGCCGTTGATAATTGTGGCCGTTCTTTGCGTAGCCGTTCTTTGGAGTGTCGAGCAGAAGCGCGTCGATAGCCATGCCCGTCTCGCCGAGCCTTGCGGCTGTCATGGCGGTCATCGGGTAATCCCAACCCCAGGTTTCCGGCCAGTCCCATTCGGCCATCACTTTTTTCAATGTGCGGCGCATCGTTTCGCGGTCTGCCATCTCGCCGCTCAAGATGCCGAGCGTGCCGAGCATCGAGGGATGGTCCTTGTTGCGCTCGGTAAAGGTTTGCGGGGAATTTTCGTGGGCCATGTAGACGCCGTCTTTTACGGGAAGTTTTGAGAGTTTTCGCGCGATCTCTGCCCATTTCGGGTTCGGCTTTAGGCCCATTCGCGTGCGCCACTTGTTTGCGGTTTTTAGGCCGTAGTTCCAGTATTCGAGCTCGTAGGTCGGGTTCCATGTCTCGCGGGCAGGGTGATTTTCCTGGGCCGGGATGACAGGGGGGCCGAGAATGTAACGATCGTTTTTTGCATCGTAATGCGCGTACGCGGCCATGAACTCGGCGGACTGCTCTACGATCTGCGCGTATTTTTTGAGCGTGGCGGCAGTAGGCCGGTTTAGATATACCAGCTCCGCGTAAGAGATAGGGTGCGGCTGCTGCCATATGAGCAGCGGTCCGATCGGCGAGGGGCTGTCGCGGCCGTCGGGAGCGGTCATTTTTGCCCAACGGGCGCCCGTGTATCCCTGCTGTTTCGCGCGGTCGCGGGCGCTCGGAAGAACCTTGTTATACCAATCCAGGCTTTTTTCGAGCATTGGCAGGCGTCCCCAAAGCGGGAAGTGCGCTGCATGCCACCAGTGCATTTCCAGATGGTATTTGCCGTACCAGCTATTGGTCGTAAGGCCGGTTTCCTGCGGCGGAAGCGACCCGGAGCATTGTATGGCGGTTAGATACTGCGATAGGACGATGCGGCGCTCGAGTTCCTTGGCGCGCTTATCGCGACTTTCGATAAGCTCGACTGCGGCGCCAGTTATCCAGAAGCTTTTCCAGTGCGTTTCGGCTGCGGTGAAAGTTGGCAGCGCGCCCCATGAAGTCAATGGCGGTTTTAGAGAGAACCCGACCGTGAAACTAAACTGATCGCTCGAACCTGGCGTGAGCAGAAAGTGATGCGGTTTTTCTTGCTCAAACTTTGCTAAATTGAGCCAGTTCACGCCGGTGAAATACTCGTCGTTGTCGAGTTTTCGCCTTATTGTCGCACCGGTTTTCGTAAAGCCCGTTTTTTCGGAAACATGCTTGTCAGGCTGATTCCAATCAACGGCCTGCATCGTTTGCGATCCGTAAGGGAAGGCTATACGGATGGCCAATTTTCCGCTTGCGATCAACGGTGATTCGACGCTCACCGCTAACATATCCAACGTCGGGTGCGAGGCTGTTCTTACGGTTACGGGTTGGCCCTCGAAATCGAATTTGCTCGTGATAATGCCGGTCCAGAGGTCGAGCTTCTGTTCGATCGCCTTGATGTCGGATACTTTAGCTTCGCTGCCGTCGGCTTTTGTGAGTTTAAACCCGATCTGGCCCAGGTGGAGCCGGTGCGGGTTTTCACGCAGCCAGTTGAATAGATCTTCCTGCTCGCGGCGGTCGGTGATGTAGCCGACCTGGCGGCCGTATGTCTCATAATCCGCGTAGCGCAAATTCTTGCCGACGAGGTGCGCAGGCCGGAGTATAGTATGCCAGCCCCATTGCGACATTGTGCAGAGCGGCATTGCCTCGGCGTATTCGGCGGGAAAGGTCTGCAGGCCGGTCGGGTCGCAGGTAAAGGCGAACTCGCCGTTGCCGATCGATAGCGGCGAGAGCGGTTCGATCTTGTTCAGAACAGGATTGTGACGGGTTACGAGTGCATAGCGGTCGATCTTCGAGCGCTTGCTTCCTTGCCCGAAACCGGTCTTGCCGGCGAGCCCCGCGGCGGCGACTGTGCCAATGAATGTGCGGCGTGTGATTTTCATAATTTATTCAAAAGTCGGCAAATTATTGTTCCACTTTGTTTCAGAATGGAACAAAACTGGAACAGCGTTAACTATAAGAACTTTCAACAGTTAATGGCGTTTTCCGCATCCGTTCCGCCCCTGGAACGGAACGCTTTAAATCGGGCCGTAAATTTCGACCTCGACTATGCCGAGGACGTTTTTGGAGCCGCCCTTTCCCGCGGCGGACTGCGCATCGGGCGTGCCCTGTATCTCGACGATGCGGCCGAATGCATCACGATTGCTTGCATCGCCCGTAAGTTCGATCTTCACGGTTTTGCCGGTGGTCTCGGGGAATGTGATCGTCACGTACCCGAGGCTGCGGGCGGTATTACCGCTAAAGACAACCTTGCCATCGACTGAGATCGTTACCGGATAACTTTGCGTTCGCCAGCCGACGAGTTTCAGGACGACCTGGTTTATCTTTGCGGGCTGCGCCAGTTGATAGGTGACATAGCCGGCGCCTCTTTGGCCATCGCTCGACCAATCGGTGGTCTCGTCGTCGTCAAAACTATTTTTAACTTTTTCAGCGTTGGAGCCCGCCTCGGCGTTTGCTATATCGAGCCAACGGCGGGT
>Ga0193752_1002252_pt1 | contig 14728 bp, 11 predicted proteins | sample H1c1metaG_FD_144924 | JGI IMG/M metagenome (GOLD analysis project Ga0193752, IMG submission 144924) | Soil microbial communities from a riparian zone of the East river system, Colorado, United States - H1c1 | ecosystem: Environmental > Terrestrial > Soil > Riparian zone | place: USA: East River... | reverse complement strand
TCCACCCCGGACACCGGACGGGATCGAACAACAAGCACGTCCCTCGTTTTCTCTCGACCGAGCTCAAGCGGCCGCACTATCAGCGCATGCTCGACGCCATACGCGAATCGTGCATGCTTTCGATTTGCACGCCCTTTGACGAGGAATCCGTCGATATCCTCGTCCAAATGGGGTTCGACATCTTAAAAGTCGCGAGCTGCTCCGCGAGGGACTGGCCGCTTCTGGAGAAGGTCGCCGATGCCGGTCTGCCCGTGATCTTTTCGACCGGTGGGCTCACGACTCAGGACATCGACAATCTCGTGAGCTTCATGGACCATCGCGGGGTCGACTACGCGATGATGTATTGCGTCTCCATCTACCCGATCCCTGAGGCCGAGTTTCATCTCAACCAGATCGAGTATCTCCGCAATCGCTATCCCAGCACGACGATTGGCTGGTCGACGCACGAAGAGCCAACCGAAACCCACGCGGTCGCTATCGCCTACGCCAAAGGCGCGCGCATGTTCGAACGCCATGTCGGCATTGCGACCGATACCATCAAGCTCAACGCCTATTCGTCCACGCCCGAGCAGGTGGACCTTTGGATGGACGCCTATCGCCACGCGAAAGCGATGTGCGGCTCTCGTCCACCGCGACCGGTGCCCAAAGTTGAAGCCGATTCAATCATCGATCTGAAACGCGGGGTCTACGCTCGGGAAGCGATCGCAGCGGGAGAGACGATCAGACGCGACCAGGTCTATTTCGCCATGCCGGCGATCGAAGGCCAGCTCGACAGCGGTCTCTGGAAGGATGGCATCGTCGCCAAGACGGACACGGCGAGCGACGGAATGCTCATGGTCGATCAGCTGGCATTGCCGGAGGAACCGGAGTGGACGGTCATCAAATCGGTGATCCACGACGTGAAAGCCATGCTGAACGAGGCGCGCGTTCCCCTCTCCGCGGAGTTCGAGGCGGAATTCTCGCACCATTTCGGGATGGAGAATTTTCGGGACGTCGGCGCCACCATCATCAACTGCATCAATCGGGACTACTGCAAGAAGATCATCGTCCAGCTTCCCGGCCAAAAGCATCCGCCGCATTTTCACCGGCGGAAGGAGGAGACCTTCCAGGTTCTTCACGGCGAGCTGCATGTGAACGTGGACGGCCACTTGCGGATATTGCGGCCGGGAGACGTCACGCTGATCCTGCCAGGGGTGTGGCACAGCTTCTGGTCGGACACAGGCTGCGTGTTCGAGGAAATATCGACGACACATTACAACGACGACTCGTTCTACGCCGACAAGCGGATCGCGAAGATCGCGCGCAACCAGCGCAAGACCAAAGTTCAACACTGGGGACGGTTCCAGCTGGCCTCGATGCCAGTCGTGCGATTGACGCCAGGACAGAAGAAGAGAGCCGAAGGCGCTTCCTAGCGAAGCGGATGATCCGGCTCAGCAGGTCCGCGAGTGCTTCATAACGCCGGTCCATCGCGCACGGGGATTGGCGACCTTCGTTGTGTCGTTTTCGATTTCGATGGCACTTTGGTCGTCTCGAATGCCATCAAGCAGGAAACGTTCTATTCCACCGTGAAGGATATCCCGGGCGCCGAGGCTTGTCTGAACGACATTTTGGCGCGGCCGCAGCGGGGCGACCGCACCGATATATTCCGCGCCTTGGACCGGTTGCTCCGCGATCGGCGCCTGTACTCCGGCGGCGAGCCTGAGCGCTGGGTCAGGGTGTACAGCGAGACCTGCGAGCGCGTGATCATCCGTGCGCCGGAGGTTCCGGGGGCGGTCCGCGTCCTTGGCGCGCTCTTGGATAAGGGCATCGCGTGCTATGTGAATTCGTCGACTCCGACGGTGGCGCTTGAGAGGATCGTTGAGGGCCGCGGCTGGGCGCGGTATTTCTCCAAGTGTCTAGGATGGACAGGCGATAAGGCAGGAAATCTGCGCACCATTGCGCACGAATCGTATACGCCTCAGGACATGGTCATGGTCGGTGACAGCCAGGACGATCTCGATGCAGCTACAGCGTTTGGCTGCAGTTTTGTCGGCATCGGCAGCGATTCGTCGCGATTTCTTCGCGCGCCGGACACATTGCTTCCCGACCTGAACGTGTTGGCCGACCGCTTGTTCGCGCCCGCGAGCGGAAGCTTGGCCGCGACCCCTTCAAATCCATAGTTTCCGGCGGATGAGCATGACAAGACGCGTGAAGATTTTTGGCGCAGGTTCGATCGGGAATCATCTTGCGAACGCCGCCCGGCACAAAGGGTGGGCAGTGGATATCGTGGACCGCGACAAAGCGGCTCTGCAGCGCACCAAGTCCGACATCTATCCCAAGCGTTACGGCAAATGGGATGACGCGATCGGTCTCTTCGAGGGCGGCAGCGAGCCCAAGGATGGCTACGATCTGATCTTTGTCGGCACGCCACCGGACAGCCACATGGATCTCGCGCGGTCGGCCGTTCGGGAACGGCCAAAGGCCATCCTCGTCGAGAAGCCGCTGTGTACGCCCGATCTTGCGGGGGCCCAGGAGCTTTTCGAGGAAGCCCGCGCAGCGGAGGTGTCCGTGTTCGTGGGCTATGACCATGTCGTGGGACGCGCCGCGGCGAAGGCTGCAGACCTGCTTCGCTCTGGCATTATCGGGCCCGTGCTGACGCTCGATGTCGAATTTCGCGAACACTGGGGCGGAATTTTCGCGGCGCATCCCTGGCTCAGCGGGCCAGAAGACAGCTATCTCGGCTATTGGAAGCGGGGCGGCGGCGCATGTGGAGAGCATTCCCATGCCCTGAATTTGTGGCAGTTCTTCGCCGATACGCTGGGCCTGGGTCGCGTCGAATCTGTGCAGGCCACTCTGAAATTCGTTCGAGAGGGTCGTGTCGACTACGATGATTTGTGCTTTGCCCATTTGCGGACGGACAAGGGGCTCACCGGCAGGGTGGTGCAGGATGTCGTGACCGAACCCGCGCGCAAATGGGCCCGCATCCAGGGCAAGGATGGATTCATCGAATGGCATTGCGGCTACGAGCCCGGTGTCGATCTCGTGCGCTACAAAGGCGCAGACCGCGAAACCGGCGAGATGCGGTTTTCAAAGACGCGCCCGGATGACTTCTTACAGGAACTCTCGCATATCGATGAGGCGCTGAATTCGAGAACCGCCGCACAATCGCCCCTGGCGCTGGCGCGCGGCCTTGAAAGCATAATGCGCATAGCGGCGGCCCACAAGTCGACCTCCGACCGCCGGACGGTCCAGATCGATTACGCCAAGGGCTTTCGGCCGGAGGCACTCCAGGCGTGAGCGGGGTATCTCCTGCCCCGTGCGATGAGTGCCTCCTTGCCAGCGGCAAACAGCAGGCAATATGGTCCTGCTCAATCTCATGAGCACCGACTCGTAAGGGAACGATGGGCCTTCCAGCGCATAGCCGCGCACGCCAAGAGACCGCCTATTGGGTGAAATCCCTCACCGGTGCCCAAGGGGCCGTGGTCGAGTCCGTGGGCCGGCTCGTGCGCGAGATCTCGAGCATCATGGAAACGGCTGCCCCGGTCTCGCCGGCCGCCCGACCGCAGCGGATCGCGGTGATGTCCGGTCACGGACTCAATGCCATCCACCTGAGTTGCGATGCTCTGTGGCTGATGGCGCTCCGCCAGCGCGGCCATCACGGAATGGGGATCATCTGCCACCGTGGCGTTCCGTCCTGCGAGTTCAATTTCCGCGGTGACGGTTCAATGACACCCGGCATGATATCGGCCGCCTTTACGCCATTGGCGAACTCGCTCACCTGTCGCGATTGCGGCAACAACGCCCATTCTGCTTTGGCGGCAACGGGTGCTCCGGTCCACAGATTGTCAGGATTTAACGCGCCTGGAGATTTGCAGGCAGCTCTTGCGCTCGCGCAGCGCGTACCCGCCGCGGAGATCAGGAGCTTCAGATACAAGAATGTGCCGGTGGGCGATCACGCCTTCTCCTCGACCCTGCGCTCCACCCTTCGCGGCGTGATCGACATGAACGACGAAGCGGAACTGTGGGTCTATCGCCGCCACCTGGCATCGTCGATTCTGCTCACCGACCGTCTCAACCGGCTGATCGACCGGGAACGGCCGGACAAAGTCGTTGGCGTGCATGGGGTCTATCTCATGCACGGCACTATGGTTGATGTCTGCAAGACTCGCGGCATCCCAACAGTGATCTACGGAATGCCATACCGGAAAGGAACGGTCTGGTTCTCACACAAAGAAACCTATCATCGCAGTCTCGTCGGTGAGCCAACAACCCTTTGGGATAGGGGCACCTTCGACGACGAGCGTCGCGCAACAATCGTGGACTATCTGCGTTCGAGGGAAGTCGGCGGCCGGGACAACGTAAACTATCATCCCAATCCCATCCTTGACCGGCGACGCGTAGCCGAAGCTATTGGATTGGACCCGAACAAGCCGATCATCGGGATGTTTACGAATGTGATCTGGGATGCCCAGATCCTGTACCCGTCGAACGCCTTCGAGAACATATTCGATTGGGTGTTCTATACGATCGACTACTTCCGTTCCCGGCCGGATTTGCAGCTGGTCGTCAGAATCCATCCGGCCGAGACAAAGGGCGGCTACGCGACCCGCCAGCCGATGTATCCTGAAATCATGGCCCGCTATCCGGAGTTACCGGCCAATATCTTCGTCCTGCCGGCCGAAAGTGATGTCGGCTCCTACACACTTGCCGAGATGAGCAAGGCGTGCCTGATCTTCGGTACAAAGATGGGTGTCGAGATCGCCGCACGCGGCATTCCGGTCATTGTAGCGGGCGAAACATTCAATCGCGGCAAAGGTTTCACATACGATGTCGAAACCAAGGCGCAGTACCACGCTCTACTCGACAGAGCTACGGAGCTGCCTTTCAACCCGCCAGAGATGGTCGAGCGGGCTTTGCGCTTCGCCCACTACCTGTTCTTCAAGAAGATGATGGACCTTCCGCTGCTGGGAGCGGACCTATGGCGCAACGCGCGCGGCTCAGACGAACGATTCTACACCTTCTCCTCGATTGACGAAATTGCAGCGGGTCGGTCCAAGGCGCTTGACATCATTTGCAATGGGATACTGGAGGGCGGGGATCTATTCGATTCACACCTAGACATTCGATAAGAAGCGGACTGAGAACGTAGAGTGGGTCGTAATTTTCAATTCTTGGTGGCGTCATACAACGGGCTGAAAGTCGGCGGCATCTTACCGACGGGCTCGCACGCGGTTAGACAGAACCATGCGCACCCACGCAGAATGGCAAGCTTGGGCAAAGCGCGATCCGCTTTGGGCGGTTGCGAGTTGGTCTGGACGCGAACGCGATGGTGCCAATCCATGGACAGACGAAGAGTTTTACGCACTCGGCGCTGATTGGCTCGATTTCGATCGTGCGTGGCGCGACTCTATTGGGCATTCATCCCGGTCGATACTTGAGATCGGCTGCGGTGCTGGCCGCATCACTCGCATGCTAGCGGACCCGTTTAGCCGAGTGATTGCAGTTGATGTCGCGTCCGACGCCGTCTTGTACGCGCAATCTCGTGTACTGGCCGACAACATCGTGTGGCGCGTTGGCACCGGCGATGTGCTGCCGGCGGACGACGCTTCCGTCGACTCGATATTTTCCTGCCATGTGTTTCAGCACTTTCATGACAACGCGGCGCAACTCCATGCCTTCAAAGAAATTCGCCGCGTGTTGCTGCCGGGCGGAACGTTTTTTGTCCATATACCTTTGCACACGTTTCCTGCCGGCCACTTCTCCGCAATCGCGCATGCGGGCTATGCTGCATTCTGTCAGCTCCAGCGTCTTCATGCCCATGTGCAACGTCAGTTGATGCGGGTTGGCGCAAAACCACCGATGCGGGTCGTGTCGTATGAGATGGAACTATTGCATACTCATCTGCGGACGCTCGGCTTCATCGACGTCGGCGTTTCGATGGCGACGATCGGAGCGGGGAGCGGTGTGCATCCCTGTATTTACGGCCGTAGGTCCTAAGTTCGCTATTCCGCGAGCCACAATTTGGATCTTTGGCGAAGTGCGCTCGGCTGCCCCGCGTCCGCGTTAGCCGAGGTCGAGCACCTGTCGCTGCAGCGGTGACCACGCCATCTTGGCGATTGGACTATCCTGCCACCGGCCTTGGCGGTCGAACTTTCCGTAGCCGGTGTTGTAGTAGAAGAACAGGGCGTGCCGGCGGTTCTTTACGCGGCTACCGTAATGGAAACAGCGTCCGGTATCGACCAGCGCACGGGCCCCTGCTGCGCCCTCGAAGTGGATCGTACGGGAGAGATCGACATGGCGGGCGATTTCTGCGTCCGTCAGATAGTGGCGAACCAAACTAGGAACCTTCAAACTTTCTTGGGGTGGCAGCAATCCGAATGGACCTTCATCGGGCCCCACCGAGTCGATGTAGATGATCTGCTTCACCACGACCGAGTCCGTCCGATCAATGTGCCAAAGCTGACTTTGAAGAAGCTGGGGCATCTGCGTTGGGAAACTGACAAGCAGCTCTACCGATTCCAGGAACGGAACAATCCCGTATGTGCCCGCGACTAGGTTTAATATCCTATCGTGCAGTCCCGCTCGCAATAGGCACGGATGCTCAACCAAGTCTTCGGGTTTGATGAGCTGCGCAAAGAAGACCTTACCCATCCGCGGGGCTGACTCTGCGCGATCCGCGATAATTTTGCGGCACGTCTTGAGCGTCGTCGGAAGCTCGTCGTCTTCCAGGTGCAACCGACAGAAGCCGTTGCGTTGCAGTTCGGTGGTAGTCGCGACTTCGAGCGCCGACAAAGATTGAGCGATCGCGTGCGCGCTGTCACGACGGTCGGCATATTTCGGATAGTTGGCCGCCACGCGGACGCCCTTGCGAATTGAGCCCGACCACCGCTGTGCCACTTCGCGTGCAAGTCCGATGTTCATCTTCCACCACGCAAACCAAATCAGCGGTAGACGATCCCGACAAACGGAAACCAAATCCGCCGAAAGAGTGCCGCCCCCAACCTGCCAACAAGAGGTATTTGTCTCAGCCGCTGCATGACACTTACCCCTCGTTCGCAAGAGCGCAAATACCCGAAAATCCTGCGAGAGAGTTCACGTCCCCCCGGCGAACGCTTGGGGGCTGGTCCCTGGCCTGCGCCATCTGGCCGACAAACCGCCCGAACCGTTTCGTCAACCTCCAACACCCGGTAGCCGGCGCGCACGCATGCCGCGGCGAGCGTATCCGCGCAGAACGTATGAATGTGCGCATTCTGCATCATACGCATCGGATCGTACCGGCCCCTGTGGATGCTAAAGACGCCCGGCACTTCGATCATCAGCAGGGCGTCCGGACTCATAGCTCGCCGGAGGCGATCGAGCTGTTCGATCGGGTCGATGAAGTGCTCCACGACGTGAGACAGCAAGACGATGTTGGCGGCGCGGACACACCCTGTCGAGATCGCCTCGTCGAGGAAGCCGTGACGCAGGTCGATGTTTGCCTTTGATCGTCCGGCGGCGAGATAATCGCTATCGACATCGAACCCGATGCGCGACCACGAAGGGGGCAAATTGGCGAGGTTCCATCCCCCGCCGGCACCGATCTCGACGATGGTCGGCGAAGCTCCCGCTTGGAACCGCCGGGCGCCCTCCGTTACCCACGAGGCTATGCTTCGGACACCGGCGTTTGCCGCAGCCGCTTCAACAAACTCTTCCTTCGTGCCTTCTACCGGCTTGTAAAGATCGCGGTACTCTTCTTGGTAGAAACGAGCGTAACGGCTGACGTTCCAACGTGGAGACACACGAAGAAGACCGCACGCCGCGCAAAGTCTTTTGTTGTATGGAAGACCGTGACGATCGATCTCGCTCAAGAGGAGCCCGGCGGTATCTCCGCACAAGCACCGCGCCTCCTCCCAGTCCTCCTTTCGATCGTCCCGCAGGATGGCATCCCTGACCGCGAGCTGCGTCGCCGTTAGCAGAACCTCACGGGCCCCAGCCGATTGATATCGTCGACCGAGGACTGCAGGCGTGTCCGCTGGGGATGGTTCCGGAATGGTTTTGCCAAGCATCGTCGAATGCATCCGGACCCTGACTCTCGCGGAGGCTATTTAGCGCTCGGCTGAATGTAAAGAAGCTCGCCCGTCCGCGGAACGATCATTGTCGTGCTGTTCGCCTCGGCTTCTCCGGAGCGAGGCTGCCACCACGATCGTACAACCGGCCATGAATGCGGCGGTAAGTGTTGCGGCATACGCCGCTCCGAGAAGACCCCACCCTATCGATCCCACCGTCATCGAGATCGCCAATATCATCGCCCCGATGACTTGCACCCGAGAAATGACGGTCGGATGGCGTTCAGCCAATAGCCACTGCATCATTTGCGTAGAAAGACACTCGAATGCAGGGGCGAAGGCCAGAATTCTGACAACCGTCACGCCAGAAGCAAACTCCGGTCCGAACATAAGGGGGACTGCATATGGCGCCGTCGCAAAGACCGCAAAGGCGATGACGAGCATCGCAGCGAACCACCGGGCGGCCGCCCGCATATTGTAGTCGTAAGCCGAGCGACCGGCCTTCTTCTCGTCAAGCAAATCGTTGAACAGGCCAATGCCATAGGCCTGGAAGGGAACAAGAAGTGCGGTTTTTACGGTCATGCCGACAGCGTAGAGACCGAGGGAGCTTGCGCTCAGAAAAGCCGACAAGATCATGCGATCCAATCTCGCGCTTATCACTTTTGCTGCGTTGCCCGGGAGCGTCTGAAAACCGAACGAATAAAGCTCCCGAACGTCGACTGATCTTCCTGTTTTCGCGTGAGCGATGGTCCAGACCATTACCGCGCCGATCAACAGAGGAGGCAGGATCGCCGTCGCCGCAAGAACCGGCAACAGGGAGACGATAGACAGGGGGGCGCCCATGAGATGCATGGTGTAGACCGCGCCACAGAGAAGGGCTTGCGGTGCGGCTTGCAGCAGCGTGTAGGCCGTGTACCGGTCGGTCGCGATCATTATATTGGCGAACAGGCCACTGGCCAATTGCGCCAGCATCATGACAGCGAGCGATGTCGTCGACAGTGCGACTGCGGTATTGAGCCCCATCTCGGCAAAGGGGATGAACCGCAACAAATACGCGGCCCCAAAGACGACGGGAACTGTGCCTGCGATGTGCAGCAGCACGCGACGCGAAACGGCGTTTGCGCTCTCAGGCTCCATTCGTATGAAGTAGCTGATGGCCGCGGGCAGTCCGATATCCACCAGCCGGCCTATGACCAGTGTGAAGGCGATGATCGCGGCATATTGCCCAAGGACCTCGCGGCCCACGAAGCGGGCCAGCGCGATCACAGTCAGAATTTGGAGACCGCTGGTCAGCCCATAGCCGATCCAAAGCGGAATCTTCTTCCTCTGCCTCAAAGTCCGTATCACCTTCTGATCGCTGGAAGAGCAGAGCGCTTCGAGACCGCTTCACCGGCTTGCGTCGGGATTTATCAGCTTAGCGAGGGTGTTCAAAGGCTTGTCTGTTCGCATGGGTTCACGTTAATTGAATGGCCGAGAGCCGGGGGCCGCCTAAGGTGACACAGTGAGCGTGGCAATAGTAACCGGTTCATCCGGGCTTGTCGGTTCGGAGAGCGTTCGATTTCTCACCCGGCAGGGTCTCGATGTCGTCGGTATCGACAATGACATGAGGGCCGTCTTCTTCGGCCCCGACGCGTCAACCAAATGGCTGAAGGACCGGCTCGTCCGTGAGGTGCCTCGTTTCCGGCACTTTGACGTGGACATTCGCAACCGGGACCCGCTCGAAGCCATCTTCGCCGAATACGGCGCTGCGATCTCCTTGATCGTGCATGCCGCGGCGCAGCCCTCGCATGATTGGGCGGCACGAGATCCGCTGACCGATTTCAGCGTCAATGCAAACGGGACGTTGAACGTCCTGGAATTGGCGCGCCGGCATTGTCCCGCGGCCGTGTTCATCTTCACATCGACAAATAAGGTCTATGGCGACCGGCCGAACCAGATTCCCATGGTCGAGCTGGAAACGCGATGGGAACCGAAGAAGAACCATCCGTTCTACGAACGCGGCATCGATGAAAGCATGTCGATCGACGACAACCTCCACAGTCTTTTCGGCGTGTCGAAGGTCGCGGCGGACGTGCTCGTGCAGGAGTACGGGCGCTATTTCGGCATGAAGACCGCATGTTTCCGCGGCGGTTGCCTGACGGGCCCGGGCCACGCCGGCGCGCCTCTCCACGGTTTCCTGGCCTATCTGATGAAATGCACCGTGGAAGGCCGGAGCTATGTCATCCAGGGATACGGCGGCAAGCAAGTTAGGGACAATATCCACAGCGCCGATCTCGTCTCCGCCTTCTGGGCTTTCTTCAATCGCCCGCGATCGGCAGCGATCTACAATATCGGAGGCGGACGCTTCGCCAACTGTTCGATGCTCGAAGCCATTACGCTCTGCGAGGACATTGCCGGACGCCCTCTCGAACATACCTACGACGAGACGAGCCGGCTCGGCGATCATATTTGGTGGATCAGCGACACGACGCGCTTCGAGCGCGACTACCCGGAATGGAAGCGTAGCTTCGATTTGCGGCGAACCCTCGAAGAAATACATGGCGGGATTGTGGAGCGCCTTTCGCGGTCGTCACAGTGAAAGTCGCCTTCCTGAACAGCTACTACCCACCCGATGCAGCCATCACGGGTGAATCGCTTGCGGAGCTCGTTTCCTACCTTCGCTCGCGCGATCCCGGTCTTGAGATGCGCGTGTATGCGGGCGCCGCGACCTATGGGGCTGGCGAGAGCAAGGCCGCAACGACGGACGTCGAGGTCGTACGGATCGGGCCCTCACGCCGCAACCGGGGAAAGCTGGGACGCCTGATGCAGGCTGTCTCGCTCGGACGACGAATGGCGCACGAAGCGGTGGCTTGGGCTGACGTCATTGTGTCGCTGACCGACCCTCCCCTCTTGGGCGTTTGGATTGGCCGTGAGAGAGAACGCACGAAACGGCAGGTGCGGTGGATAGAATGGACGATGGATTTGTTTCCGGAAGCCTTCGCCGCGGCGAAGCTGATCCAGAAGCGCAATCTGCTGTACAGGTGGATATCGTCATCGCAGCGCAAGCACGCGGCCGATGCGTATATTTGCCTCGGCGACGAGCAATCACAGGCGCTGACGCGGTTGCGCGGGGTCAAACGCCCCACGGTCGTTCTGCCGTGCGGCATTGCTGACGTTCCGGCAAATCCCCAGAGCGTTCCTGCGTGGAGACAGCAAGAGCATCGTACCGTCATCGCCTATGCCGGCAATCTGGGGGAGGCCCACTGCCCTCATTTCCTGCCGGCGCTTGTCGACGCGGCCGACCCCGAGCAGTTCGCGTTCGTCTTCGCGATTTACGGGGCTCATGCCGCGGCCGTACGAGAACAACTGCGCGGCCGAGAAAACATCCAGTGGCCGGAGCGGATCGGGCACGCCGAACTGATCCACGCCGATGTGCACGCTGCATCCTTGCACCCCGACTGGACACACACATGTGTACCTTCGAAGGCCGTAACCACGATATGCCTCGGCCGGCCGTTACTCTTTGCGGGCGATCCGCAGTCCGATACGGCCTCGATGCTTGGCCGGGCGTCCTGGATTCTTCCTGTTCCTCGCGACGGCCACTACGACCGCGCTCTGCTCCAACGGACTCTCGATGAGATCGCCGATCGCGAGAAACGCTCAGCAAAGATGCATGAAGCCCGAATTCTCGGCGAGGCCTTGAAGGTGGCCAGAGAGAAAGCGCTGGCGCAGATTGCGGATTTGATCGCCGGAAACCCAGACCATAGACTGCCCTAGCAACAATCGGCTCCCACGCACCGGTTTTACGTAGCGCGCACGTTTGCGGTCATACAGGCCCGTCCGATCCCGATGGCTTTCAGAGTCAGTATCGTAATCCGCAACCACAATTACGGCCGCTATTTGAGGGACGCGGTCGATAGCGCGCTGGCCCAGACGTATCCCTTAACGGAGGTGGTCGCCGTGGACGACGGTTCCACCGATGATTCCCGAAGCATCCTTGCGGTGTATGGCGACCGCATAGTGACCGTGTTCCAGGACAACGGTGGTGAAGCGAGCGCCCTGAACGCCGGATTCAGGGCGGCGGGTGGTGAGATCGTCCTCTTTCTCGATTCGGACGACGTGCTCGCCCCGGACGCCGCGGCCGCGATCGCCGCACTATGGGATGCAGACGTCACGCGCGCACATTTTCCGCTCTATGCGATGAATGCCGACGGGATTCTCTCGCGCCAGACGCATCCATCGTTCCAGGTCCCCGACATGACCATGGAGGAGCATCTTGCTATTTTGGGTCAGGTCATCAGCGGAGCGCAAAGCTGCAATGCTTACGCCGCGTGGGCGCTGAGGCGGATACTTCCTATGGACGAGAAGATGTGGTTTCGCACGTGTGATTGCTACCTGAATGCATTGACGATGGCTCAGGGGCGGACGCGTCTTATTCATGCCCCGATGGGCGGTTATCGATTCCACGACAACAACCTGACCCTGCGAAATTCCCTGGAAATTTCCGTTCGGGACCGAGCTGTCATGTTCCATCCGAATTTGCATGACGCCGTAAGATCGTTTGTGGGCAACGCTGCCTGGTCCAGGATCAAGCCTTCGCTGCCCCCCTACCACTGGCTGCACCGCTTCCTCTCATACCGGCTGAACCCGCAGCATCCTTTCGCGAACGACACGTTCGCGGCGCTCATCGCTACGACCGCCAGGGCCGTGATCCGGAAACCGAATGCCAGCGTGTGGCGGCGGAGCTTTTTGGTGGGCGGGTTGTTCGCCGCTGGGACGATGCCCACTGCCCTCTTGCGGCGATCCTTGCCCTGGATGCTCAGAGTGGCGCGCACGACCTCCATACCCAAAGCGGGGCATCGGGAACCGGCGCGCCACTGGCGGCGCTTCTATGCGGTGCCATCGACCGCCGAATAGCGCAGCTGCCGCTGTCCCGGAAAATTCAGATGCGGTGATAGTCCCGGTACCAGGACACGAACTGCGGAATGCCGATATCGATCGGCGTCGACGGCTGAAAACCAAGGTCGTTTTGGATGGCCGTGATATCCGCGAACGTGTCCTTTACATCGCCAGGCTTCATGGGTTGGAAGTCCTTGATGGCTGCCTTCCCGACGGCATGCTCCAGCAATTCGATCATGCGCAAGAGCTGTTCCGAGCGGTGATTTCCTATGTTGTAGATGCGATGAGGAGCAAGCGAGCCTCCCGCCTTTTCCGTTCCGTCGTCCGGCGGCGGATTGTCGAGACAGGCGATCACGCCATTGACGATATCGTCGATATAGGTGAAGTCCCGCCGCATGTCCCCGTTGTTGAAAACCGGGATAGGCTCGCCGGCGAGAATGGCCTTGGTGAAGATCCACATCGCCATGTCGGGCCTGCCCCAAGGACCATAGACCGTGAAAAAGCGAAGCCCGGTCTGCGGCAGACGATAGAGATGACTGTAGGAATCGCTCAGCAACTCGTCCGATTTCTTGGTCGCGCCATACAGGGACACCGGATGGTCCACCCGATCCTCGACGGCAAAGGGCAATTTTTCGTTCGACCCGTAGACCGACGAAGACGAGGCATAGACCATATGATCGCAACCCTTGCTGTTGCGATAGAACTCCAAGAGATTGAGGTGCCCGACCACGTTGGACCGCACGTAGGAATGGGGATTGACCAGCGAATAGCGCACCCCCGCCTGTGCGCCGAGATGCGCGATACGGCTGATTTTGTGGAGCTGCAACGCAGCCTGAAGGGCCCCGAAATCGGAGAAGTCGACGCAATGGAAGGTGAATCGGTCTTCAAACCGGGATGACAGTAGGGCGAGACGATCCGTCTTCAGCTGGACCGAATAATAGTCGTTCAGGTTGTCAACGCCGACAACTTTATCTCCGCGTGCGAGTAGGCGTGCTGCCAGATGAAAACCGATAAAACCGGCAGCACCAGTCACCAAGACCGTCAATCAACCCTTCCTTCCACGAGCACATATCCGTCGATTCTGAAATCGTGGCAGACTAGCACTCCCGCCCGCAAGGGGGCACCGTCAGGGTCCCCCTTTCATCTCTTTACAGACCGCTCGCAAGGCTGAATGAATAGGCCATAAGAAAAAGGGGGTAGTTCCGCTTGGCTTGTCGACACCGCAACCGGCGACTGCTGCGGTGCCTGACGGCCGCGCTCTCGACCTTCGCACCGGTGCGCACGGCAGCCGCGGCCGAGGCGGATCTTTTCCACCTCCTCGATAACAACACTGATGTCGCAACCTTGTCGCAGTATGGCGGCGTCGGGCTGCTCGATACGCGGACGGCGCGCATGCTGCCCGATGGCTATCTGGCCGCGACAGTTTCGATCAAGAATCCGGACGACCGGATCGGGTTCACGTTCCAGGCCTTCTCATGGCTGGAAACGACTTTCCGCTGGTCCAACAATTACGCCATCCGGCCGGAACTGGGCCCCGGACAGGGTGCGGACCGCAGTTTCGACATCAAAGTTCGCCTAGCACAGGAATCTGCCTATTTTCCTGAGCTCGCCATCGGGCTGCAGGACTTCCTCGGCACAGGAACCTATGGCGCCGAGTATATCGTCGGCTCGAAGCGCTTCGGACGGTTCGATGTCTCGCTCGGCCTGGGCTGGGGTAGACTGGCGTCGAGAGGCACGTTCAAGAATCCGCTGACCTGGATTTCGGACGGCTTCGATACCCGCTCGGGCGACTTTGATCTGGGCGGCAAGCCGAGCCTCGACTATTT
>Ga0193752_1002251_pt1 | contig 14728 bp, 29 predicted proteins | sample H1c1metaG_FD_144924 | JGI IMG/M metagenome (GOLD analysis project Ga0193752, IMG submission 144924) | Soil microbial communities from a riparian zone of the East river system, Colorado, United States - H1c1 | ecosystem: Environmental > Terrestrial > Soil > Riparian zone | place: USA: East River... | reverse complement strand
GGAGAGTCTATCAAGTTCAATCAAAAAGGAGAGCTTGTAGACGGCCAAAATAGATTACAGGCTTCAGTTAACTGTAAAAAGAGTTTTAAATCTAATGTAGTCTACGGTATTGAGTCTGTAGATAATGTAGATAGAGGTAAACCCCGTACAGTTGGACAGATTATTCAAGGTAAAGGAATTTCTCATGACTCAAATGTTATGAGTGCAGCTATTAATTATCTGCATGCTTATAATGACGTTGGTTCACGAGGATTTGTTACTGTAGGACACGGCAGACATCCTCTTACAATAGACGATGCTTTGCAGTTCGCCCATGACAATGCGAGTGATTTAAATCATTCTATAAAGGCTACCCAAAAATGTAAAAAATTGTTTAATAAATTCAGTTTACATACAGCTCTGCATTATTTATTTGCGAAAACAAGCGGTAAGTCTTATGCGGATGATTTTTATGCTTCCTTATGTGAAGGTGTAGGTCTAACCTCTAAAAACCCTGTTTATCATTTGCGAGAACGTCTTTTGAAAGAAAAAGCAAGTGGTAAGCAGCCACAAATTAATTCTTATGCTGGTCTTATCATTAAAGGCTGGAATTATTATATTACAGAACGGGAACTTGAAAGCTTTCGTTATGTATATGCTAATGAAGGAGTGCCAGTTATTAAACGCAGCCCTATAAGCAAGTGAGTTCAACTACTCTTTTTATAGTCTCTTTATTCGTGTGCGGGTTTCTTAGCTGTATTGCTTTGGCGACATTTTTTGAGTCCGCACACGAAGTAAATATTTATAAACTAGCTTGCGTAACTGGAGTATTTTCTGTTATGATAGTGTTTTCGATAGAAGAGCTTATTTTTAGACGTTTTAGAAAAGATACTGATGAATAAACAATTAACAGCACAGGAAATATATAACGAATTTTATTTTGAATCTTGCAAAAGGGCTCGTTCAAAAGGTGACCCACTTCCTAACGAAGTTGAAGTATTTAAACTCTTAGTTAAGGCATCTCGAAATGCTATTATTGACGGTGACGCTCCTCCAGACTTCTTGGAGCAGCTTTCAGAAGTTAAACCGCATATTGCAATAGAACGAGAATCACAGTCCAGACTAGAAGCTCGTGAAAAAGGACTACGTGAAGGAACTTTATTAGATTTGGATGATTTACTTTAAATAAAATATTGTATGAAGATTGAGAAATATCGAAAAGATAAAAAAGATTTGTCTTTAACAAGAGTTGTGATATACTCAGAAGATAAAGATGATTCCCAAACACTGGAAGATTTGGTTGAATTTCTTGAGTATAGACAACATGAGTTGAAGTCAATGAAATTAACTCAACAGTTTGAAGATAGAATATAAAGATTTGCGGGAGTAGCTCAGTTGGTAGAGCGTCAGCCTTCCAAGCTGAATGTCGCGAGTTCGAGCCTCGTCTCCCGCTCCAAATATAATATGCCGATGTACGAATATACATGTCAAAACACAGATTGCGGCCACACCTCTGAAAAAAAGCTTAAAGTAGAAGATAGAGACTCTCCAGTAGAATGTTCTAAGTGTGGGAGTATTTCAATACGGATTATAAGTAAAACATCCCCTCCTATATTTTCTGGTGATGGATGGACTCCTAAATTCGGGTAGCAGCTTAGAATCTTGTAATAACGATTAAATTTAATGAAGATACATCTTCTGAAATTTTATACGACTCCTCTCTTGAGAAGAGTAAGGAATTATTAGAGGATTGGTTAAATTTTTAATGCAGTATTTTTGTGACAACCATAGACATTTAATTTGTGTACCGTATAGTATAGAAAATTTACATATGATGGCTCAACAGCTTAATATAAAACGTTGTTGGTTTCATTCAAAATCTTCACATTCTCATTATGATATTCCTAAACGGCGAATACAAGAGATACAAGATAAGTGTAAAATAATTTCGTCCCGAGAAATAAATAAAATTATCAAAGAAGGATTAGTCAAATAAGAAGGAGACTGATTGCAATCAGTCGATTCTAATACCCTTCTCCAAATATATGAGTATAAAAAATAAATTCATTTTAGTTTCTTTGTATATTAGTTTTGTAATGTCGTGTGTAGTTTCTACAGGTTTTAATATAATACTTACACCTGATTTTATTCTTATTCCTTTAATACTTGGAGTAGGAATATCAATAGGTTACTTATATTTTATAGTGGAAAACGAAAATCGTACTTAGACATGAAGAGAACACCATTCAAAAGGAAGCCGTCAACGATGAAACGCTCCCCGATGAAACAAAAATCTGCTAAAATTAAAACGAGTAAAGGTCTGTATTCAAATTATAAATCAGAAAAAAAAGGCCTGTTCCCTAAAAAACAATCGAAAGATGAAGAATGGTCATTAATTAGAGAAGAGCTTATAGAGAGGTTTATAACAGCTGGCATAATAAGCTGTGAGTTACAATTAATTGGGTGTATAGGGGCTTATAATTTTGGATTCACTTGGAGTTTTGCACACAGTCTAAAGAGACGGGAAATAGAAACAGAAGATATAAATCAACGTTATTTAGAGATGAGAACTGTGATTTACGCTTGCGGAGTTTGTCATTCTAAAATAGAATATATTGGTAATAAAGAACGCTTTGACGGAAAACCAAAAATGTCAGATATAGTAAAAGCTATTATATCTCAAAGAAAAATTCAACCATGATGATTATAAATAAGAAATCGGTACAACGCATTGTTTTAGACCTCAAAAGTTCTGACGGAAATATATACGTAATACGTAGTAAAGCAATAGAAATGGCTAAATATTTAGGATGGACAAAAGAAGAATTACTTAAACTTACAAAAGAAATGAAAGAATCCCCTTATCCTAAGCTAGTAGCTATTGTTGAATATAATTTTGGAAATTACATGGATTTGATTATGGAAAAATCTTTCGAAAAAAAGGTAAATGTGTGGTTAGAAGAATTTAAGAAAGGTAATTCTGTAGTTAATTGGTTAGGGATATAAAATAAGTGTTGACAATATCTAATATTTTTGTTAGTATATAAAAAGGTAATAGATTAAAGAAAGAGGTAAATAAATGAATAATCATTTGTAGAAGAAAAACAAGGCAATGAATATAGTACAAGGAAAAGTTTTAATACTTAATAGTTCTTATGAACCTATTGGGACAATTTCTGTTAAACAAGCAATGTGTAAACTGTCACGAACCGATTCAACTTTAAATGTTGTTGAATGGTCTGAATTAAATACCATTTCTTCGGTTAATGGGGCTTATCCTGTACCATCTGTTCTTCGTTTAAACTATCAAATAAATTTGAGAAAGCGTCGAGGTCAGTCTCAGGGCAAACGTGATAGAATTTATATGAGAGATAAATTCACTTGCCAATATTGCTCTGTTAAACAGGGCAAAAAATTAGCAGGAGGAGAAAGATTTACTCGTGATTTAATGACGCTCGACCATATTAAACCTCAAAGTAGAGGTGGATTGACTAGTGCGGAAAATCTTGTACTGGCTTGTAAACCGTGTAATCAAACTAAAGGGGATAAAACTCCTGAAGAAGCTAAAATGCCACTGCTTACATCAGCTACCTTATTAAAGATTCGTCTTGAAACAGTAGTTATCTCTAATTATTCAGATATTTGTCCTGAGTGGAAAAAATATCTCTTCATGAATAATGAAGGAGATGAAAATTTATCTCATGCAAACGATGATTTTTATGGAAAATCTGACTAAATTAAAAAGCGGAGCTTTGAAAATACGGAAGATGCATAACAGACGTAAAGTACGTAATTTATGGAACGAAAGTAAAAACTGTTATTGGTGCGGAGTCAAAACAGTTTTGAGTCCGTCAGGTAATTTTCCTATTAAAGACGAGACCGCAACTTTTGACCATTTATACAGTAGAGTAAACCCTTTACGAGACAAAAATAATAAACATATTGGCGTTCTTTCTTGCTATAAATGTAACAATGATAGAGGACGTGAGGAGTTTCTTAAAGCTTTTCCACTAGAAACTGAACAAGAAAAGTTTAAAACTTTTCACGGACTCCCTATAAAGAATACAATAAAATACAATGGATAAAAGATATACTCAAAAAATAGAACAAGACACGTCAACAGATATGGACGGGAAATGTTTTATTAAAAAAACAAAAGAAAGGTTTTTGTTTGAAACACCTTGTGCTTTTGATAATATACCAGAAGATAGGAAAAATAAACCAATTTTACTGTTGTGCAGGTGTCCAAAACATAGCGTAACTTGTTAATATTGAGCTATTTAATATTGTCCTGCTAAAATAGAGTTGATTGAGGCGTCTTTAACTGTTTAAAGATTGTTAACTGAAGAAATCATTATGAAGAAAGAAGATTGGATAAAAGAACTTAAAACTAGAAGTACAAAATTAAACGAAATAGGTACACGTATAACTAGATTTGAGCAAGATGGAGACATAATAACACGAAGAATTTTTATAGTTAATGCGGAAGGTAAAGAAGAGCTGCAGTATGAGTCTACACATAGTGCTTCCTCGTTGAATGAGACTAGAGAAGAGTTAATTACTTATAACAAGAATAAAGGAAACCTAAATGAAACCCAGTAACCATTACTATGAAGCCCATTTAAATCTCGGAAAAATGAATTCAGATTTAGAAAAAAAGCTTCCTGATGTTTTAAAAGAGATAGAGTTTAAAACTACTGACATAGTTAGTATGCCTTATAAAGACTTAGAGTCAGAAGATTTTTACATTATACTTACTACAAAAGATTCTCACTTAGGAACGCTAACTCAACGAGTAAAAAATTCAGTTAGTCTTTTACAAGAGTTAGAATATGATGTTCAACGATATAAGATAGAGAGCACTATTTACGACAGCAAATATGAGGACAAACTAGAACTTTTAAACAAGTAAAAGAAAAAATAATAAATATATGAGAAAAATTATAGAGGATAGTTTAGATTTAGCCCGTTATATTTTAGATGTGACAGGTTCTACATTTACTACTCCAGAAGAGTTATCAGATGTCATAGACAGATATATTGAACAAAATAATTTGGTAGAAGTAGATGCAAGCAGTCATGAGGCAGACCCTTACGATAGTGAACTATAATACTCAAACATGAATTTGTAATCATATTATAAATGACCATTCTCATGCAATTATATGTACATTATGTAATTGTAAAAAGTACAAAGAAAAAATATCAAATATAATGAGTGACAAAAATAACACAGATAAATGGATAGAATTTATTAAATGGGTTTTAGAAGACCCGTTTATTACTTTAGCTCTTATAGGAATTATTTTAACATTTGGGTGCTGTGTATCAGACATATTAAGAGCAATAAAAGGATAATAAATATGCCGTATGAGAAATTAGAAATAGGCGGGTTAGGTTCTGAGATTCTGTCTTGGATGAATCATCCAATAAGTTCGGATGAAACGAACATGATTAGAAACATGTCAAAGTTGCCCTGTGTTTACAGACACATTTCTATCATGGCTGACGGTCACCTCGGAAAAGGGGCTGTAATCGGAACTGTAATGGCAACTAAAAATGCACTCATTCCTGCTGTCACTGGGGTCGATATAGGCTGTACAGATATGCATACTGAATTTTTAACACCAGAAGGTTGGAAATTTATTTCAGATTACCAAGAGGGTGATAAAGTTCTTCAATATGATTTAACTAAGACTAGAGCTGAATTTGTTGAGCCTATAAGCTATATTAAATTACCGTGCAGTGAATTTAATCTTCTTAAAACCAAATATGGAATAAATCAGGCACTTTCTGATGAACATAAAGTTCTTTATTTCAAAGGAGGGCGAGAAAATATATATGTAAAGTCCGACACTATTTCTGCCTCTGAGTTAGTTAAAATACATAAGAAAAATATTCTCGGATTTGGAGGTCGTTTCGAAACATCCTTTTTCCCGATATTAGATACAGAAATTAACTTATCTAATGAAGAAATTAGAGTAATGGTTATGGTGTTCGCGGATGGAAGTTTTGGAAGAAGTACAAATAGATGTAATTTGCATTTTAGGAAAATTCGAAAAATTAATAGGGCTAAAGAATTGCTTGTCGCCGCAAAAATAAAATATGATGAGTCTATTTATTCAAATGGAGATGTTTCAATTAAATTTTATGCCCCATTACGTGAAAAATCTTACGGAATTTTCTGGAAAGCTTCAGCTGAACAGCTTAAAGTAATTATAGGTGAAGTTTTCTATTGGGACGGAAACGTTAAATTAAAATGTTTTTATACCAGAGATAAAATTTCAGCTGATTTTATTCATTATGCGGTTTCAGCATCTGGATACAGAGGTGTATTAAGAAAAGATACTCACAAAGATGGAAAGACAGATTATAGAATATTTGCGTTTAAGAACACTAAAATAGGACTAAAGAGTGGAACAAAAACAGAAATAACACAAATTCCAAGTGAAGATGGATTTAAATACTGCTTCACTTTGCCTTCCGGGTTTTGGATTATGCGTAGGGGAGGAAACATTGTAATTACTGGTAACTGTGGAATGAATGCAGTTCTTACTCCTTTTATTTCGTCTGATTTAGGCGGGGACAGAGATTTACGAGAATTACGTACAGAGATAGAGTCACAAATACCAGTTGGTTTTAATAAGTATGGTAACAGCGGTGTGCCTAAACTTGCACGTGATTGGAAAGGGTTTAATACTTTTACTGACTTACATAGTGGAGTACAAGACCGTAAGAAAAATGCTATGCTGCAACTTGGTACACTTGGGGGCGGAAATCACTTTATCGAGGTTTGTCTTGATACCGATAACCGAGTTTGGCTGATGTTACATTCTGGTTCCCGAAATATAGGAAAAGAATTAGCAGAGCGTCATATTTCTACTGCTAAAACTTTGCATCGTCTTAGTGATTTACCAGACCCTGACCTTGCTTATTTTGTAAAAGGTACAGAAGAGTTTAAAAATTACTGGAAGGATTTACAATGGACTCAAGATTATGCTATGACAAATAGAGAAGTAATGATGGAAAAATTTATCAAAATTATGTCAAAAAGATATAATAAAGATAAAATATTCCGTCCACTTATAGAGGTCAATTGTCATCATAATTATGCGTCGGAGGAAACTCATTTTGGAGATGAAGTTATTGTAACTCGAAAGGGAGCAGTTAACGCAGAAGTTGGCAGGTTAGGGATAATTCCGGGCTCTATGGGGACGAAATCCTTCATTGTTCGTGGATTAGGTAATCCAGAAAGCTATAATTCTTGTTCTCATGGGGCAGGTCGTCGTATGTCACGAGGTCAAGCTAAACGTACTTATACTCTTGAAGATTTCAAAGAGCAGACTAAAGGCGTAGAGTGCCGTAAAGACATAATAGACGAAATCCCTTCTGCTTACAAGGATATTAGAACAGTAATGGATAACCAAAATGACCTAGTTGAAATTATTGCTGAATTAAAACAAGTTGTGTGCGTAAAAGGTTGACACAGTATCCATATGCTTATACAATAGGCATATGGATATATCAACTCAATATATAGCAGGGTTTTTTGACGGAGAAGGGTGCGTATCAGTTTATCTAGGCTCTGGAAAAAATTCATATTATTTAAGAACACAAGTAACACAAAATGTTACCCCTCAAACAGAAGTAGTTTTTCAATATTTGTACACCAAATATGGGGGCAATTACATTAAATTCTGCAAAAGCGGTATTTTTTCTAGATGAAATTCTTCCATATTTAATCCTTAAACGTGAACAAGCACAGATTGCTGTTGATTGGCAAAAACAGAAACCGCTTCCTCTGAGGGATGAAAGAGGTAGAATTAAACCAAACCCTATAAAAAATTTAGAGTATGATTCCACTATTTGTGCAAAAATAAAAAGTTTAAAATATTAAATATGAACATACCAAAAGACTTACAAGAACGTTTTGACCACGTTAAAAACAATATTTTCTTTGATTGGGCTGGTAGTCATTATTCTATACCATTTTCTGCTTATGCCGATGCAAAGTATGTTAGGCTACCTAGTGGTGCTTACCTTAAAGTGTTAGCTTGGGCAGAAACAATGCCGCCAGTGCCACACTTTAGCTTAGTCAAATTAAATGTTGCACCCACAGAAGATGTGTTTGATGCAGAGATAGATTATACAGACCATTTGGGATAAAATGACTGAAACAGAGCTAGAAATGAAATGGATGAATGTTAGAAACAAAGCTGTCCGCAATACACTAGAATTTTTTGGAGTTTATTTGTGTGATAATTGTGGAGCTTACTTCGGCAAAGGCGGAGCTAGTTTAGCTAATGAGAATGAAACAGTTTTTACTCCAAACTGTGAAAGATGTTATAATTTAGGATTTACATATCAAGAAAATAAAACAGCTAACGACTATTTTTAAATAAAACAAGAAAGTAGAGTTAGTAAAAATAATGGATAAAATTATGAAAGAGAGTCCACTAACTAAAACAAAAGTAAATCGTCTAGTTACATTCAGAGGCAGTGCATTAGTGATTACTCTGGAAGTAGATGAAAATTACGAACCGTATATTAAAAACATTAGATGTTTTGAGGATGTTTCCGAAGAACTGCAAACTATTTTGCTTGACTGGAATGACCGTAATATTTAAAGGTGTAAACGAGTGCTTTAGTAAGATAAATTTAGTATAACATAATGACAAAAATTTTAAGAGCATACAAAACAGAGATACGTCCCAACAATCTACAACAAACATACTGTAGGCGTAATTTCGGAAGTGCTCGTTTTGCATTCAATTGGGCGATTCAGAAAAAGAAAGAGGCATTTGAGGCGAAAGAAAAGACCCCTAACAATATTGAATTACACAGAGAGTTAAACAAACTAAAAGGCACAGAAGAACTTCATTGGGGCTACGCAGATGGAATTTCAAAATGTTCGTTCCAAGAGGCTCTACGTGATTGTGATAAAGCATTTGCTAACTTCTTTCGTCGCTGTAAGCAAGGTGTAAAAGGCAAGAAAGGATTCCCTAAGTTCAAATCTAAGAGAAACGATAAACAGTCTTTTAGACTAACTGGAACAATAAAGGTATTTGATAGTCATATCCAGATTCCGAAATTAGGTAAAGTTAGACTACAGGAATCTAATTACATTCCACAGGACGCTAAAATACTTTCCGCAACTGTGTCTTATCAAGCTGGTAAATATTTTGTATCGGTACAGGTTGAAGAGGAGCACACCAGTAAAGAGACTAAGACTGAAAATAGAGTTGGAGTAGACTTGGGTATAAAAAGACTAGCTACCTGTTCAGATGGTAACTGGTTCGATAATCCGAATCCACTTAAAAGTAACCTGAAGAAGCTAAAAAGATTGGCAAGAAGATTTTCAAGGAAAGTAAAGGGAAGTAAAAATAAAATAAAAGCTAGACAGAGGTTGTCTAGGTTACATTACAAAATTTCAAACATTAGAAAAAATACTTTACATAAAGTAACTTCAAGAATTATAAACGAAAATCAAGTTATAGTTCTGGAAGATTTAAAAATTTCTAATATGATGAAAAATCACTGTTTAGCGAGAGCTATATCAGATGTAGGATTTCACGAATTTCGTAGACAAATTGAATATAAAGCTAAATGGAACGAAAGAGAAGTTATCTTTGCGGATAGATTCTACCCAAGTTCAAAGTTATGTTCAACTTGCGGATGGAAAAACGTGAATTTAAATTTATCCGATAGAACTTTTGACTGTTTAGATTGTGGGGCAAGTATTGATAGAGATTACAACGCTTCCCTTAATCTTTTAAATTATAATACGGGAAGTTCTCCCGAAATTTACGCTTCTGGAGATAGGAGTTCATCAAACGAAAGTTTGGTTAGCCTGTCGTTGAAGGAAGAATCTAACTTAAAAAGTCATTTTAGAATTTTGTAAGTTTGGAAGAACGGTGAGCTGGATGCATTCGAGATGTTTAAATAATTAAATAATCATGACTAAAATAGTTATAGGTACAAAAATTGGAGGGTTTCATATGACCACTGAAGCCTTTCAATTATATGGAAGATTAAAAGGTATAAAATTTTATTATTATACTAATTATATGCCTGAAGATGGAGGTTTTATAGGGCAATACATTAAAATAACTTTAAAAGAAGCTAAGAAAAATTATTCTGTTTATGTTATGCAGAAAAATTTTGGTGAGATTGTGGCAGATTTGTATTCACAAGATTGTTACAGTTTTATGTTTCATTACCGTGATTTGGAACGAGATGACCCTTATCTAATACAAGTTGTAGAACTCTTAGGAAAAAAGTTAGGTATGGAGATAATAGAGGTTCCTGACGATGTAGAGTGGCATATCAGTAGTTCTGATTCAGGTGAAGAATGGATTGCTGAAAATCATAGGGTTTGGGATGAATACGGTGAAAGAATACAGGAATAAAATTTTCAGTGGTAGAAAAAGATTTAACTTACTTTACTTCCGCAAAGACCAGATTAAATAATTTAGAGTTAGATTAATTTTATGAGAAGTTATATAGATACTAAATGGAGTAACGCTGTTCATTTTATTAAACGTGTTTATAGATATGTCAATAAAATAATATATTACAGTATATATTTATGGAATGATTATGATTTCGATGACATTTATATTTTTAGCATTCTTAAGTTAAAGCTTACACGTATGGCAGATTTTTTTGAGTCAGATAGAGCTATGGCAGTAGGCTCAGAAAAACTTGCTAAAGAAATGCGTTTATGCATCTCTCTTATTGACCGTATAGAGAAAGATGAATATGCAGACCTTCCTCTTGACCAGTTAGAAAGAAAATATGGTAAAATTAATTGGGAGTTTAAACCTGTCCCTGACTCGGATTATTTTGAGCTAGATATTCATCGGAATGCATTAAAAGGTACTCTAAATTATGAATCTGAAAGAAAAGAAGCTTCAAAAATTTATAAAGATGCGGAGCTGCAAAAACAAGCAGATATAGACTATCTGTTTAAATATATGGCAAAAAATATACAAAAATGGTGGGATTAATATGGGACTGCCCTCTCATATTACTGAAAATAAACTCCTTCTTGAAAAATTAAGGAGTTTTGCGAACGAAGTAGCTATCAAATATAATTTACCGGTATACCTTTGTGGCTCCGCACTCAATGAAAATAATTCTAATCCTCGTGACTGGGATTTACGTATTTGGATGCCAGATAGCATTTTTAAAAAGTTATTTGGAAGTCCAGAAATCTGGGAACAAGAAGGTAAAACTGGACAATGGACAAATATACGAAGTGGATGGTCTGATATATGTGTAAAAATTACTGAAGATGGTTGGGAGCACACTCAACTTCAGTTAGACTGTCAAATCTGTCCACTCTCGTATTCTGAGAGAGCATATGGTAAACTAAATAAAGTTATATTAAATACGGTAAAAACAGATGGTGAAAAATACAATAAAAATTAAATGGAAATTTGAAGATTGTACAAGAAAAATTTTTCCTTACGTAGAAGAGTACAATGAATCTGCCTCAACTGGCACAGTTTATTTTCGAGTTAAAGACGAATTTGACGCAGAAGGTCTATTTTTACTTAGTGATTTGTTAGGAGTACGAAGTATCTTATGTCGGTCAGGATGCGAAGATTCTTTATCTGGCTGTCCTACTTGTGGAAGTGATATTACAAAATACATTGAAATATCGGTAACAGGAGTTAATTTCAAAGAGATTTTTTGATTATGGAAAATCCATTTAAAGTTGGAGATAGAATTAAAAGTATTTTTTCTCCGATAGGTACTGTCACAGAATTAACAGAACGAGGTTTTAAATATGAGTATGATGAGCCTTGGCATGTACACCCACGTTTAGGCATAACTTATACAGGCGGAGAATGTTATGAGACCGGATTTCACTTATACAGATTAGAAAATGATGAAGATAGCAAGAAGATTGAGTTCCATATACGCAGTATATAATATTTTTGAAATAGAAGAATCCACATATTTAGATATAAAAAACAGTCTTATTGATAAAGAACTTTACTGGAAACATAAATCAATTGATAAAGAAGGACAAGAAATTCTTATATTTGGTTCAACAGCATTCAAAATTAAAAATTAATGTGGCAACTTACTGAAACTGAGCATAATGTTTGGCATATATATCCTGTTGGAGATACAGTTTCTCACCAACTAGACGTATACTGTCTTTGTAAACCGACCAAAAAAATTGACGAGTACGAAATTTGGAGTCACCATAGTTACGACTGGAGAGAGTTTTTCGAGGGAGGAAAAAACCATTAAAACTATAATTGCAGGTGGAAGAAATATAAATTATTCTGAACCCCTTTTGGATTCTATAAGAGAATCTGGATTTGAAATAACCGAAGTAGTGTCAGGGACTGCTAAAGGAGTTGATAAATTGGGAGAAGAGTGGGCTTTGAATAATTTAATACCTGTTATATCTTTTCCCGCAGATTGGTCAGATTTAACTTCCCCTGATGCAGTTGTTAGGTATAGTAAATTTGGAAAACCTTACAATGCAGTGGCAGGTCATCTTAGAAACGAAAAAATGGCTGAGTATGCTGACTCACTTATACTTATATGGGACGGAAGCAGTTCAGGGAGCTCAGACATGCTTCGTAGAGCTAAAATACATGGCTTAAAAATACATGAAAAAATAGTTAATATTGAGAATCTTAGAAAAGAAAACATTACTAAAGACTATAATAAAGTTTTAAATTGGGCTAAGGACAGAAGAATAAATAAAAATGCGGTAGTTATAGATACAGAGAGTTGTGGAGGTTCTAAAAACGATGAAATTATCTCCATAGGTATAGTTAGACTGTATGATGGAAAAATTTTATTTGAGTCTTTGCTAAAGCCGTGTGATGACGTACACTTTAATTATTATGCGACCAGAGTTCATGGAATCACTAAATCTTCGTTAGCTAACGCTCCTAAATTACCTGATGTTTGGGATAAAATTTATCCTTTGCTACATAACAATGAAGTATTAGCTTATAACAGTTCGTCCGATAATCGTATGATACTTCAAACAGCTTATAAATATAGATTGACAATACCTGATATAAAATGGTATTGTATTATGAAAGCATATAAACAATACACTAAACGCTCTTCTCCAACTAACTTGACTGAGGCTTGCTCAGAAATGAAAGTTAAGGCAGGTACACATGACGCAATAGACGACGCACTTGCTGCTGCAAGACTAGTTTACCGAATGGAGCAGATGTACCAACCTGATATAAATGAAGCAAAAAGGAACTCATAATCCACATTCAGAAATTAAACGTAGACGAAAAGGACATCGCAGAAAAAATATAATGTGGGAATATAATGCTGATGGTCAAGAACCTTACGAACGGATAAAAGGTTTTTGGAAAAGATACTGGAAAAAATGGTTAAAAAGAGAACAAGAAAAAATATAAAATACTTACCGTAACAATTAAGTTATGGAGATATTTTATAAGTCGAAGTAAGAATAAAGTTTCAGTATTTAATTATGGAAAGCCAAAAATATGAGACTATGAGATTATGGAGACGTGGTGAAAACAAGAAACTGCGTTCTAAAACAAAGAAACAAAGAAACAACCAAAACACTGTATAGATTGGGACGAATTACTTCTTCCTCATAAAAACGAAGTAAATCTACTTAACTCTCCGATGGACGGAAACTCTTTCGTACTTTTGGAGAATCCAGATAATGGTACTTGCATTAGAAAAGTGAACAAACTTAATGAAGTGCTCTGGAAATATCACAAAAATACAGGATGCATCAGGTTAATACTAAACAAATTAGATGACTATTGTCATCTACAGGAAATAGATTTGATAAAGTAGTATTAGTGTCAATGTTTTAAAAACAAAGACACTCACTGCTGGAAGAATTTTAGAAAATAGATGAAATGAGAGAAACATCGTGAATCCCGGAGTCCGGGATTCAACACTCTCTATCTTTTTAAGCTCTTAATATGTACAAAACAATAACGCTAAACCCTCCTAAACAGAGGACAGGAAGTATAGATTTGCATTATTTGGATAAATCTTTTGATTTTTATCCTTGTGAATGTAAATTCAATAGACAGCTTTCTTTTAAAGAAACATTAAAATGCAGGAATTGTATGATGTCATACAATTCACGGATTCGACATATGAAGTCAAAAATATAATATGTCTTGACAATCAAAGACTCAATTGATAATATAAATATATGCAATGTTTTAGATGTAATTCAAGAGATTTTGATGTGGTCATATCGTCTTTCAACGGCAGCCCTTATGTGGAGTGCTTTAATTGTAGACAAGGTTTTGTGATTCTTCACAAACTTGAGATGACTCCTGTAGAATTGATTGGTATAAACACAGAAGATTTAAACTCTTCTAAAACTATACTCTTAAATTGTTTTCAATGTAGAGCACATAGATTTATAGATACCAATTCAACTTCTCAAATACAGCACACACAGTATTGCAACAGATGTATAGAAGCCTCCAAAAATGATGGAAGTAAAACTTTACCTTACGGTGAAAAGATAGAATGGGAGAATTTTTTATCACATACAGGTAAAACACTTTAACCCCAAGAGAAGCAATAATAGGACGGTTTAAAAATCATGCTAACGTAGCATAACGTAATGTAAACGCCTCGTAAGCGTTTGGATGTCGGCTCATATCCGACCGTTAGCACCAAAAATTATGTTTGAAATTATTAGATATATATCATATACTTTAATACTGTACAATCTGTTTTATGTAGAAAACAT
>Ga0193752_1002250_pt1 | contig 14735 bp, 16 predicted proteins | sample H1c1metaG_FD_144924 | JGI IMG/M metagenome (GOLD analysis project Ga0193752, IMG submission 144924) | Soil microbial communities from a riparian zone of the East river system, Colorado, United States - H1c1 | ecosystem: Environmental > Terrestrial > Soil > Riparian zone | place: USA: East River... | reverse complement strand
AGAAGGTTCTCGTGCAGTATGCGTTCGACCTCGCAGACGGCAAAGTTTCGCCCTTTGACACCTACCTGGGCGTGGATGGCGACGACGACGGCGAAATAGATATGGATAGCCTCTCACCAGAATCGGCACGATCTGGTGAAAAGGAGACCGTGGTATTCCGGGTAGGGCAAATGTATGTCTCCACCAAAAAGCTCGACCTAGATAAAAACCTGATCGTGTTGCGCGAGCACCAGGTGAAAGATTATAAGCGCATCGAACTAAAGGTCGGCGCCGACTTTCCCGAATTCGCCTTTACGGACTTTTACGGCAAAAAACGGAAATTCTCGGAGTTTCGCGGCAAGTATGTATTGATCGACGTTTGGGGAATCTGGTGTCCTGCCTGCCGCGAAGAGGTGCCGTTCCTTCGGACCTCGTATGCGCGTTTCCAGAATCGAAATCTGGAGGTTCTCGGCCTTAACACCGATGAATCTTATACCATCGAGACGCTGCAGGCCAACATCGAAAAGAACAATATGAAATGGCCCCAGGCAAGGTACGAAAGTGTCTTCGAGTTTTTGAAGAACTCCCTGAGGATCAGATCGTTCCCTTCCACCTTCCTGATCTCGCCCGAGGGCAAGATCCTCTCTATGAGCAGGAACGACCGGGATGAGTTGGACCTCCGCGGAAAGGACCTGATCGAGACGCTTGATAAGATACTGCCGAAGGCGGCCTCAGCTACTGATCAAAATTGATCGTCTCGCTTGAAGAAACGGGCGCGTCTATTTTCTGAACGGAATGGACGCGCCATTTTTCGTCCCGCTCCGGGTAATCGGACCGGAAATGACCACCGCGTGATTCTTCACGCCAGAGGGCTGCGCGCGCAACGATCGTCGCGAGCGTAACAAAATTGCGCGATGAACTGCTCATACCCGACCTCGAGATCTGCTCAAACTCCCGCAAAGCCCGCTGCAGAGAATCCTTGTCGCGCACGATGCCGACGCGGTCCCACATAAGCCGCTTTACCCGCTTTTTGATCGCGGTCGAGATATGCGAGTCGGAGGCGTCCGGTGCACGTCCCGTAACCATTCCGCCACCAGCCGTTTTTATTTCCGAACAATCCTCTGCCGCCGCTTCACCGGCCCGCGCGCCGAAAACCAATCCCTCGAGCAAAGAATTCGATGCGAGCCTGTTTGCACCGTGAACGCCTGTGCAGCTAACCTCGCCCGCGGCATAAAGCCCCGGGACCGTGCTCCTGCCCCATAGATCGGTGCGGATCCCCCCCATGCAATAATGCGAGGCAGGCGAGACCGGAAGCTGGTCCGCGGCAATGTCGAGGCCGTAAAATTTGCAGGTTTCGTATATTTTCGGAAAACGGTGTTTGAGAAATTCCTCGTCCATCGCGGTCATGTCCAGGTAAACCGTGCGGGTACCGGTCCGCCGCATTTCGGAGACGATCGACCGGCTCACGATATCGCGCGGCGCCAGTTCGAGCCGTTCGTCATAGCGCGACATAAATCGCTCTCCAAGTTTGTTGCGTAGGATACCGCCCTCGCCGCGCATCGCCTCGCTAAGCAAAAATCGCGGCGCGTTTTCGATATTAAGGGCGGTGGGATGAAACTGGATGAACTCCATATCGGCCATCTCGGCCCCGGCAAACCAGGCCATCGACATGCCGTCACCGGTCGCTACGGAGGGGTTGGTAGTATGAAGAAAAAGCTGGCCGGCGCCGCCTGTGCAGAGTATCACGGCCTTTGCGAGTATCTCGCGCGGCGAGCGGAGAATAGGGTCGAGAAACCGGACGCCCGTGCAGCGCCCGTGGGATGTGATCAGGCTCTCGGTATTGGCGAAGGGCATCAGGACGATGCCTTTTTCAGCTCTTGCGCGTGCTATCAATGCGCGAACGATCTCTTTGCCTGTCGAATCGCCGTGGGCGTGAAGAATTCGGCGGCGAGAATGAGCCGCTTCCTGTGTGAAGACCAGCTTTCCACGCTCGCGATCGAACTCGGTGCCCCAATCGATGAGCTGTTTTATATACTCGGTGCCGCCGGTGACAAGAACCTCGACCGCTTCTTCGTCGCACAAACCGGCGCCCGCAACAAGGGTATCTTCCTCGTGAAGCTCGGCGTTATCATCGTCCGATAGCACAACCGCAACACCGCCCTGGGCATACTCTGTATTAGACTCGCTCGCCTTGTCTTTGGTGAGAATCGTGACGCGGGCGCCCCTGCCGGCGAGTTCGATAGCGGCCCGCAAACCAGCCACGCCACTGCCTACAACCACGAATTCCGTTTCCAGAGCCATAAAGTTAAACTCTAGCAAACAAATGTATTCAAGTCTAAATTCGATAATTTCCAGATGTCATGCCGATTTGGGTCATTTTGTGGTGATTCGTGTTGGCTTCGTGGTTCCTCTGCTCGCCCGGAAAAAAGCAAACCACGAAATTGCGCGAAATTACCACGAAGCTCCTTAAGATCTCTTGACATCTACGAAGACCTTCGTATATCATCATCTACGAACCGCTTCGTAGCTTACCAATATGATGAACAAATCGAAACCGACATCCGCCGAACTCGACATTCTTAATGTGCTCTGGGAAAAGGGCCCTTCGACCGTTCGCGACGTTTACGGATCGCTGAACGAACGTAAACCGACGACCTATACCACCGTTCTCAAATTTATGCAGATCATGAACGAGAAGGGCCTGGTCAAACGCGACGAGCACGCGAAGGCTCATATTTACCGCGCCGTGCCGACCGAGGAACAAACACAGAAAAATATGGTTAGCGATCTGCTCGACCGGGCATTTCGCGGGTCAGCGTTAAAGCTCGTCCAGCACGTGCTCGAGACAAAAGCCGCGAGTCCAGCGGAGCTGGCGGAGATACGGCGAATGATAGCCGAAGCCGAAGAAAGCGAGGTGAAAAAATGAACTGGGAATTAATTGCAGGCTCAAAATTGGTACAGGACCTCGGGTGGACGCTTCTTCACTCTTTTTGGCAGATCACGTTGATCGCGATAATTCTCTTCGCCTTGCTAAAGGTCTTGGGGCGAATTTCGGCCAATGCCAGATACGTTCTGTCAGTTTCGGCGCTCGTTCTTTCGATCGTCCTGCCTATCATTACGTTCATACAATTCTCAGCGCAGCCGGCGGGCACATTTGCCAAAAGCGGAGGCTTTGAGAGATCGGCCATGGAGTTGAGGGACCGCACACGTCTCGGACTATTTCAGGGCCCGGCCTCGCCAAGCGATCCACTGATCTTAAATACGAAAGACGAAAACTCACCTTTTACACTTGGTGCGATCCAAGCCTTTTTTGACCGGAACCTCGCGCATCGCATGCCGCTCGCGGTGGGATTGTGGCTGCTCGGACTGCTGATCTTCTCGGTGCGGCTTACGGGCGGGATCTGGCAGCTTCATAAATTTAGAATGAGAGGAATATCGGAGCCTGACACCGATTGGCAGCAAAAATTCGATGCTTTGAAGGATAAATTGGGAATCCCGGAAGCTGTGCGCCTTTTGCGTTCGAACCTGGCCGAAACGCCGATCGTCCTCGGGTGGCTCAAGCCCATTATTCTTGTTCCGACGGGCCTTTTTCTGCAGATAGATCCGCGTGAGCTTGAAATGATCCTCGCCCACGAGCTTATCCATGTCCGGCGCTACGATCCGCTTGTAAACTTGCTACAGAGCGGCGCCGAAGTTTTGTTTTTCCATCACCCGCTAATCTGGTGGATGTCCACGCAAATAAGAAAGGAGCGCGAATTTGCCGCCGATGCGCGCGTGCTAGAAATATTTAGTAATTCCCGCGTGAGCTATGCCAACGCCTTGGCAAACCTGGAAGAAATTCGTCTTCTTACAAATCAACAGATGCCGTCACTGGCGACGGCCGCAAATGGAGGTAATTTAATGCAAAGAATACAAAAAATATTACAAAAAAATACCGGGAGGCAAAATTCCAATTCAGCTTGGTCGGCGGCTTTGGTGATTTTGCTCATCCCGGCAGTTCTAACAGGCATATTTTCGGTCAATTCGTCCGTCTTTGTCAACGCTCAGACAAAAACGAAAAGCCGCAAGATAGCGGTCGGATTTGTCGGGCTGCCCCCACTCGACCGCTCGGACAACCCGCCGAAGGATTCCGATGCGACCGGGCGCATGATGATAGCCAAGCTGCAGCAATACAAGATTCCAGCGATAGGTTTTCTAACCGGCTCGATGGTTTCGGACGGCGAAAAGCTTTTCCCGGTGCGCGCCAATATTGTCAAAGTCTGGCAGGACGCGGGGTTCGAGGTCGGAATCGGTAATTTCAAGCACGTATGGTTTTACAATACACCCTATGACGAATATGTTGCGGGGGTCGAGAAAAATGAGGCGGTAGTTAAAAAGATTCTTGGCGACAAGGCCGCGGTCCGGTTTTTCAGCTACCCGTATCTGAACACTGGCAAAACTGTAGACGAGCGCGACCGTTTCGAAGCGTGGCTGGGGACGCGCGAGATCACGCCGGTAAAATATACTATCGATAACCAGGAATGGATGTATTCCTACGCCTACGAGATGGCGCGAAACGACAACGATATCGCGACGATGGCGGAGATCCGCACTGAATTTGTGAGCTATATGTCGAAAATGTTCGAACATTTCGAAGCGTATTCGCAGGAGATGTTTGGCCGCGATATAAACCAGACGATGGTGCTGACGCCCAGCCGGCTGGTGGCCGATAGTTTCGATGACCTGTTTGGGATGATCGAAAAACGCGGGTACAAGTTTGTCCCGATGGAAGAAGCGCTTTCAGATGAGGCTTTCCGGACACCCGAGGATTTCATAGCAAAATCGGGTATTTCGTGGTTTGAGCGCTGGACGATGTCGAGCGGAAAAAAACTTCGTGCCGAACCTGGAGTCGATGCTCGTGTGCAGAAGATCTGGGACGAGAAAAAAGCAAAATAGAACGCGGCGTGTAATGCGCGCGCGTTAAGAAAGGCCGGAATCCATTCTCCATTTTTCTCCATTCCGGCCTTTTTATCTTATGCTGCCCTATTAGTGGTCTTCGATCTTGTACAGCCCGGTAAACGCCCCCTTTCTCAGGTCGATATCGTATTCTACATAAGCCTTGAGCGCGAATATCATGTGAGACCAGCCGTAGCAGTTGCGATATGAGCTGTCGAGATCTTCCTGATTTTCGTTCCAGCCGGTCTCCGATATCTTCACCAAGGTTTCTTCCGGGCCGGTCTTTTCAAAATTCATCTCCACGCGCGTGTTGTGAGTTTTCGCCCCCTTCCACCCGAGCACTATAAGCTCGTTCGGGATCACCTTTTCGACCGTAACGGGGAACTTCAGTTTTTCATCACCCGGGTTGTCGGCAAACGCCCATTCGACGATCGTTCCCTCGTGTAGTGGCGCGCTCGCGCCGCCGTTTGTAAAATACCCGCTCAATTTATCCGGGCTGTGGACCGCATCGAAAACCTCTTCGATCGGCTTCAGTATTTTTGTCTGCACTTGAAATTTTAATTCCATATTTACCTCCCTTCGTTTCGTTATTTTCCATATTATGTTATAATTTTATAACATGTCAAGCAAGGATATTCAGGATAAAATTTTTAAAGCGCTTGCGGACGGACGGCGGCGCGAGATCCTGGATATATTAAAAGATGCTCCAAAGACGACGGGGGATATCTGCGAAGGGTTTAAGCCGCTCGACCGCTGCACGGTGATGCAGCATTTGGGAGTGTTGGAAAAAGCGGGATTGATCGTTACCAAAAAAGAGGGGCGCTTTAAGTGGAACTATCTGAATGCGGTCCCTATCCGGGAAATATACGACCGGTGGATCAGCCGGTATGCGTCACCATCGGTCGAGATATTAACTAAATTGAAGCGGGACATGGATAACGCCTAGGAGTATGAGAGCAAAAAACGATGCTAAGTAATACATCTCTCGTAAGAGTCATCCGGCGTGTCCTTATTTTTCAGCAACCTGAGTTTGAATAAGTTTCGGCGCTTCAAAGTTCTCGATCATTTTCCAAAATATTATCAGGCTCCCGTCAGCGTCCTTTCTCTTTACCGTTAATGCCACCAGGACATCCGAATCATCAAAGCTGATTGAGCGCAAAAGATATGTGTGGCCGACTACGCTAAGTAAACGACTTGCATATTTCAGCCCGGTCGCTTCGTAGTCATGGAATTTTCGCTGTTCGGCTCTTACCTCCGGCTCATTTGTCGGGGGTTTGTAGTTGACGAGGAAAAAAGCCTCCCGGGTATCTTTTGTGACTTCGGCCAACGAAACTTCACCCAAGTCGTAAAGAAATCCATAGTCAGCGCCTGCAAAACCGACGCTTAGGTATCCCTGCTCCAGACTTATATCGGAGCCTCGTCCATACTCCTGACTCTTGAGAAAAAATGAGTAATACGCCCCTCCGCCCCTGATAACCAGGATTCGATCGTACTTTTCACGCGGTAGGAGCCTGATGGCGTTAGAACCCAGTTTAGCGGCAGCCCCTACGTCTTTAGCATCCGGCTGAAGCACCTCTTTTTCAAGTACTGCTATCTGGGATCGAAGGTCATTGATCTTTTGCAGCTTATCGGCCCGGTTTGATTCCTGGGCAAGGATAAAGGAGGAAAGAGTCAATAAGAATCCTGAGACTAATAAGAAACGCATTGGAACCTCCAAAATAGAATCTAAATCTGAATAACAAAAAACTCTGGTATGTCGGTACACGCCCAACATACCAGAGTGTTGCAACCAAGGTCAATGATTTTTACAAATCTTTACGCGCCCGGGATCGTAAGCTCCTGGCCCGGATAGATCTTATCGGGATGATTGAGCTTGTCGCGGTTAGCATCCCAGATCGCTTTCCAGTTGGTGCCATACTTGCCGGCGATCTTACTCAGGCTGTCGCCCGATTCGACCGTGTAGGTATGGGCCGATTCTTCCATCCCCGAAACCGTAAGATTCAGGATCAGATCTCCGCCCTTAAAATCAGGATCGACACGGTTATATTCGTCCCAGATCTGCTGCTTGGCTTCGGCGCTCGGCGACGTTCCTACGATGTTAAGGACACCGTCGGCTTCGCTCAACTCATAGGTTGTGCCGTTCTGATTCGCAAGCTCGAGAAGCGTTACGTATTTTTCTTGTACAGACATTAGATTCTTCCTCCCTTGCTATTTTCCTTTCGTAATATTGTTTGTGAAACCGACCGCGCCTGACTGCATGATAGCCTGAACGCACTCAGCATACTTGGCATCGGGAACCGTTCCGGAAGCAACGATCTTGCCGTCTTTGACTTCAGTGGTTATGCCCGTACAGCCGGCTTTCTTGAGCGACTCGTCAACCTTGCCCTTCAGCATCGGATCCGGAGCAGCAGGCGTAGCCACAGGCAGGGGCTTGGTCGTCAGGCTATTGGTGACAGATTTGATGCCTTCGACACCTTTGGCAGAAGCCTCGGCCTTGGTCTTAACGGCGGCATCGGCAACCTCGCCGGTCAGGGTGGCCACACCGCTGGCAACCGCAACGTTCACGCCGGCCACATTGTCGGCCTTAAGCTTGTCTTCTACCGCTTTTTTAAGATCGGCATCGCTTTTGCCGCAAGCTGCCATAAATAGTGCGGCGGCTAAACAAAGAAGTGTTAAAAACTTGATTTTCATAGTTCCTCCAAAACGTTTTCCAATTCTGAACTCTAATATCAAAAAGATGTTGAAATTGCAGAATGATATTACATTCTTAGAAAAAAAAGCTTTCCCAAAAACACGCCGGGAAAGGCTCTTTACCTGTTAATACTCGATAAGAGAATCTTAAAACATTTTCAACAAAAAAGCACAAATTTCACGAGAATATTTCTTCGGCCATTTGCCTCGCGGCGTCGTAAGATGAAAAATCAGGACGGATGATAAAGTGCCAGTCCGCAAGGCAATAGAGCCTTTGCCGCTCTTCAAAAAGTTTGCGCGCCCGGACCTTGTCCTGCGCGAGCGGCCGCTCCTTTCTCGAGAACTTTATATTCAGCCAGCAGTGTTCGAAAGTAGATTCGAGCCAAACGGTCGTATATCCATGTGCGCTGAGCAGCAGGCGGTTCTCTTCAATGGTCCATGCGCCGCCGCCGAGCGATAGGATGGGCACCCCTTCGCCGGAAAGTAGCGCTTTTAGATTGGTGGTTTCGATCTCGCGAAACCGGGCCTCGCCATCGGCAGTGATAATATCGGCGATCAGGCGGCCTTCGCGCTCTTCGATAAAGTAGTCGAGGTCAGCCTTTTCCAAACCCATCATCATGGAAAGATGGCGCGCGACGCTCGTTTTTCCGACGCCCATAAACCCGATCAGGACCACTTTTTTTGAGGTGTCTTTCATTAAAACCTGTTCACGGTCACTTCCGTTCGCGTTTCTGCATTATATAGTCACACTTTGAAGCACGTCGAAAAAGGCCGGAAACGATACCGCAGCACACTCGGCGCCCTCGATCTCCGTCTCGCCCTCGGCAAATAGCCCTGCAACCGCAAAGGCCATCGCGATCCGGTGATCGCCATGCGAATCTATCTCCGCCCCACTCAAGACCGACTTTTCAACCTTGAATCCATCCGGGAATTCCTCAACCTCAGCGCCCATGCGCCGCAGATTTTCAACGACCGCCGCAATACGATCGGATTCCTTTACCCGCAGTTCGGCGGCATCGCGCACTTCGAGCCCGCCTTCTATCTGTGTGCCGAAAACCGCGAGAATGGGAATCTCGTCGATAAGATTCGCAATGATCGTACCCGAAAGAACATTCGGCCAGCCTTGCGCGCTTGAGATCCCGCCGCGCAGGACTATATCCCCGACCGGCTCGTTGCCTGATTCCCTTTCGTTAGATATCCGCACATCCGCGCCAAGATCACGAAGCACCTCGATAACTGCTGTCCTCGATGGGTTCAAACCGACGTTTTTCAGCACCAGTTCCGAACCCTCGAGACAGGCCGCGGCGACCATGAAAAACGCAGCCGACGAGATATCCCCGGAATGCGCATATCACGCGCGGTTAGCACCGCATCACCGGAAACGGTCAGCACACCACGTGCGTTCTCTACATTAACGCCAAGAAAACTAAGCATCCGCTCGGTATGGTCGCGCGTGGGTGTTTTCTCGATAACTGAGGTCGCCCCGTCGGCCAGCAGCCCCGCCAACAGGACGCATGATTTGAGCTGGGCTGACGCAACCTCGGGCATATATTCGATCGCAGTCAAGGGCGTGCGGCCCATGATCCGGATCGGCGCCCTGCCACTAACCGCGTCGATTTCAGCACCCATCGAAACCAGAGGCCCGATGATCCGCTTCATCGGCCGGCTGCGGAGAGATTCATCACCTGTCAAAACCGACCCGAAATCCTGACCCGCGAGTATCCCCGCCAACAGGCGCATCGTAGTTCCGCTGTTACCGCAATCGAGCTCTTTCGCAGGTGTTCGCAAACCCGTTTTCCCTGCCCCTTCGATCGCTACGGTCGAACCATCCTGTTCAATGGCAACGCCCAATTCGCGCAGACAGGACAGGGTGGACGCGCAATCCGCGCTCGTCGCAAAGTTCTCGATACGCGCTCGTCCCTCGGAAATAGCCGAAAGAAGCGCCGCGCGGTGCGAGATTGATTTGTCGCCGGGAAGTTCTATCTCCCCGCGGAGCATGCGCCCCTGGTGAATTCGCATGTTATCCATTCTAGACCTAATAATTCAGGTTTGTCTTGACACAAACCGCATTAAACCGATAACTTACAAAGAAACGCTGTGTCAGATAAAATGGAAATAAATTTGCCAAGCCGGATCGAATCCGTTGAACAGGCTGCGCAAGAGGCTGCGGAGTTCGTCAAGCAGTCGGGCCACGGAGAAGAGTTGATGAGCGCCATCGACTTGGCGGTGCGCGAATCCGTTGCAAATGCGGTAAAGCACGGCAATAAATTTGATGAAACTAAAAAGGTCGAGGTCACGTTTTCAAGTTTGTCCGACGGGGTAGAGGTTACGGTGCGTGATTACGGGCCGGGGTTTGCGATCGACGAGATCCCTGACCCGACGAACCCCGAGAACCTTCTAAAAGCGTCGGGACGCGGGATCCTTTTTATGCGAACCTTTATGGACGAGGTTGAGTGGTTTAACGCAAGCGGCGGGGGAACACTCGTCAGGATGACAAAAAAGCTATAAAACTCCGATGGTTTCTTGGACTTTATATATCGCTTGGTCTAAAATCTGCTATTAAACTTAAATATTGGAAGAGGAGATAATAAATGGTTAATCTTACTGAAAGGCAAGCTGGAGATGTGACAATTCTGGATATGGATGGCAAGGTGACCATCGGTGAAGGAAGCGTTGCGCTCCGAACAAAGATCCGCGACCTTCTGGGCCAAGGCAGGAACAAGATCCTTTTGAACCTCGCCTCGGTCAGCTACGTCGATTCGAGCGGCATTGGTGAGCTGGTATCGAGCTATACGACGGTCCGAAATCAGAACGGCTCGCTTAAGCTCTTGAATCTGACCGAAAAGATACAGGACCTTTTAGCTATCACGAAGCTTCTGACCGTGTTCGACGTATTTGAGAACGAGGGCGAGGCCCTGGCGAGTTACGAATAGAGTTCGTTTTTATTGCTTCGGTAATATAGAAAAAAAGAGGATAAAGGACTCGGTTTTTGGAATCCTTTGTCCTTTGTTTTTGTATTGTAGAAGCATCTTTGTACGGCTAAAATACATCTTTATTAGTGGCAAGGACATAAAATCAACTGAGAAGTTTCCCCTTTCGATAGTTCCAAATTAATTTCCCGGTATTTTTTATGTTCCTTGCCGAATCATATTTTTAATAACTTTTGATGAAGACCTTTTTACTGTTCGCGTTAATTTCCGTCTTTTCACTCGATATCGTTGCGCAAGGCGAGGCCCGCGCGGGGTTCGACCTTTCGAACTACGGTGTACGGATCGAACCCGATAAACGGATGATGGTTGTGCTGGCTGCGCTGGAATCGGCGCGTGACAGCAACGGCAAACCCGCAATAAATACGCCGCTTTCCGCACAAGGGATGCGGTTCCGCGAGCAACTGCGCTCCGACATGGGCGGGATGAACGCTGACCTGCGCGACAAGATCTCCTTATTCGTCGCCAACCACAAAAGGCGCCGGCCCAACGCGACCGATTCCGAATTGATAGCTCCTTTCATCTCGATGTCGTACGCGCTTACGCCCGTGCCGGACCTGAACGACCCGGTCATTACGTCCGATCTGCCCGGCGCGCTGCTCGACGTTCTTGATTTCGCCCCGCTCGTACGCGAGTTTTACCGCAAATCCGGCATCAGCACGAAACTTGACGGTTATTTGAAGACTTATCGGGAAACTTCGGACGGCATGTTGAGAACCTCGACGCGGGAAGTGGTCAGCGAGGTGCTGGACTATCTACATACGCGGCCCCAGGTATTTTATACCGCTAAGGTTAAGACACAGACGCAGAAAAGCAATAGCAAGAAACAAACGCTCAACCGTATCGAATCGGTAGAACATGAACGCCGGTTTTACGTGGTCCCCGAGATGCTCGCGCCCGTCGACACCGTAAACTTCATGAATATTCATGACGATTACTATGCGGTCGTTCCGCCGGAAACCGATCTAGGCGCCTCCGAGGTCCGCCGCGGGTTCCTGCAGTTCGTTTTCGATCCGCTGGTAATAAATACTTCAAAGGACATCGCTACCATCAGTACCGGAGTTAAACAACTTCTGGACGAACGGAGAAAGATCAACCCCGGCATTACGCCGGACGTTTATCTCGCCATCTCGCGGTCTCTTGTCGCGGCCGTCGATATTCGCCAGAACGAGTTTGAAAAGATCCGCATCGCTACGGCTCAAGCCAGGCAGAAGATCGACCGCGTTCCAACAGCCGCCGACAAAAAAGCGATATCGGACGAGCTTAAACGGTTTACCAAAGAAGCCGCGGACGAGGCCGCGCTGCGTTTATCCGAAGACTACGAAAAAGGCTCGGTGCTCGCTTTCTATTTTTCGGAGCAGATCAAGGGTCTTGAGGATTCAGGCTTTGACGTAGCTTCTTCGATGCGCGAAATGATCCTCTCGTTAGACCCGACAAAGGAAACGAATCGTCTCGAACAGGTTGCCGAGGCCAGAAAGAGAGCGGAAATCGTCCGTGAGGACCGGAGAAAGAATCCCAATCAGGCTAACGCCATTCTTGAAAATCCTGTAATGACACGCCTGCTCGAGATCAATAAAACGATCGAAGCCAAAAATTACAAACAGGCCGAGGCCGATCTGAAACAGCTTCTCAACAAAAACCCGAATGAAGCGAGGATCCATTACAATATCGGGCGCGTGGCCAGCCTTTCGGCCGAATCGATAACGGATGTCGAGCTGCAAAAGGAAAAACTGCTCGAGGCGAAGGTCGCGTACACAAACGTTCTGCGTACGGCGACCGGGACGACCGATAGGGCGCTTTTATCGCTGACCTATGTTGGCCTTGCACGAATATATGAGTTCTACGAGGAAAACGCCTACGCCATACAGCTATACGATCAGGCGATAAAACTCGACGATGTCGCTGGCGGCGCATACCAGGCGGCCATCGACGGCAAGGCAAAGCTTATAAAGCTTCCGCAGTAAAATAATTACAAACGTTCAAATCCAGAGGTCCGCGGCTTACCTTTCTATTGAGAAGCGGGCCTTTACCTATTTCCGCTTTCGCGAACCACTCTGTTAAATTTATCTAATGACTTCTGAAACCACGAGAAGCGGTTATGCCGCGCTGATAGGCCGACCGAATGCCGGAAAATCCACCCTTCTGAACCGGCTTGTAGGCGAAAAGATCGCAGCCGTATCAAACAAACCTCAAACCACGCGACACAGGATCAAAGGTATAGTCACCAACGAAAAAGGCCAGGTCGTTTTTGTAGACACCCCGGGGATACACAAGCCGGGCTACCTACTGAACCGGCGGATGATGGCGGCGGTGCATGACGCGATCGCCTCGGTCGATCTGCTTGTGCTGATGCGGGACGCGAGTGTTTCAACCGGCAACGGCGACAAATTCGTCCTCGACCTCGTAAAACAATCCGGGCAAAAAGCGATACTCGTGCTAAACAAGATAGACAAAATAAGGGATAAGGGTAATCTGCTGCCGTTGATCGAACTTTACTCGAAGGAGTATGAATTCGCCGAAATACTACCTGTTTCGGCGCTGAAGGGAGAGTCGCTCGATGAGCTGCTCGAACAGATAATCAAGCATCTGCCCGAGGCACCGCCGATATTTGCCGAAGACGAATTGACCGACCAGCCGATGCGCCTGATCGTCGCTGAAATGGTGCGTGAGAAGATACTCCAAACAACCGGGGATGAGATCCCTTATGTAACGGCCGTCGTGACCGAGAGCTTCGACGAATCCGAACCCGGGAGGACCGTGATCCACTGCGCGATCTATGTGGAACGCCCGTCGCAAAAGAAGATCATTATCGGCAAGGGCGGCGCGCGAATAAAGGACATCGGCATAAAGGCGCGCGAAGAGATCGATACACTGCTGGTAACGACCGACCGTAGCGCCGCCGACCCGGCGGCTGTCGTGTGAGCGACCCGCTCGCACCTGAATGCGAAGCATTCACGTCTTAGTACAACGCTTACAAGAATTATGCAGCCGAATCAAGAGCAATGGTACGTCGTCTCGGTCACCGTGCCGCCCGCAGCGTCGGAGGCGGTGGAATTTGCGTTTAACGAGCTCGATCCGAATTGCGGCACCGAGATCAACAATCTCCGAAAAGACCAGCATGAAGATGTAGTGGTTATCGGTTACTTCGATGAGGAACCCGTTGACGATGCGCTAAATGAGGCGTTGGCGGAGGCGCTCCGCATTTACGGGCATTCGAGGGACGACGTAAGGTCGATCGAACGCCGCGTACTCGGCAAAACCGATTGGCTGTACGCCTGGAAACTGCACTGGAAACCGACGGAAGCCGGAAGGTTCATAATTACTCCGCCATGGGAAAAAGTCTCGGATGACGAAAAGATCGTTATCGAGATCGAACCGGCGATGGCCTTCGGCACCGGAACGCACGATACGACGCGCCTGTGTCTTACCGCAATAGGCGATCATTACAAGGCGGGGCAGAGCTTTCTGGATGTAGGCACCGGTACCGGAATATTAGCGATCGCCGCCGCGAAAATGGGCGCTGTCGGGGCCGTGGGCTGCGACACCGATGCCGGCTCGATAGAAAATGCGAAGTTTAATGCAAAGATGAACGGTGTTGAGGAGAATATCGAGTTTTTCACGGGTTCGATATCCGAAGAAACGGGCGTTTTCGACTTTGTTTGTGCCAACCTGACGCTGGACGTTATCACGCCGCTCCTACCGCTACTGCTCGAAAAAAGCGGCCATAACCTGATCTTGTCAGGGATCCTACAGGAACAGGAAGGCGAGATTGTAAAACAGCTCGAAGACAGCGATGCGGGCGATTTCGCGGTTTCGCACTCGGGCGAATGGATATCGGTGATATTAAATCGGTCGTTGAATTAATTTTCTTTCTTCGCCGGAGGGGCCGCGAGCGGGATATCGCCGTCGTCGGGGATGGTGATCAGGGGCACACGCGGTTTTAGTTTCGGCTGCGTGGGCGCTCCGCGCAGTACGGGCGGAAGTTTCGGCGCAAAGATGGGCGTCGGCGAAAGCGGCTCGGAACGTTTCAAAATGGCGCCGCCGCGCCCCGCAACCCAGATATCGCTGCCACCGCGGTAAGCAACCGCCTGAAGTACATTGCCCGTTACCGTGGATTGCCGCTCCCATGTCGTGCCGCCGTCA
>Ga0193752_1002249_pt1 | contig 14745 bp, 14 predicted proteins | sample H1c1metaG_FD_144924 | JGI IMG/M metagenome (GOLD analysis project Ga0193752, IMG submission 144924) | Soil microbial communities from a riparian zone of the East river system, Colorado, United States - H1c1 | ecosystem: Environmental > Terrestrial > Soil > Riparian zone | place: USA: East River... | reverse complement strand
CGGTCAAGAAACTGTCGGTGGCAGTTGTCCTCGACGGCACTTACACGACGGATGCCGGCGGAATGCGCACCTATGCGCCACGCAGCGAAGCCGACATGGCAAACATCACCGCACTCGTCAGGTCCGCGGTCGGCTTCAATGAAGCCCGCGGCGACCAGGTCCAGGTCACCAATATGCGATTCGCCGATACCGAAATGATTGCGGAAGACGAAGGCACATCCGAACCGTTGCTCGGCATCGAGTCCGCTATCTGGTTCAAGCTCGGCCAAGTCCTGATCCTGTCGGTCACGGCGCTGCTGGTCTTCCTTCTGGTCGTCAAGCCCATGATCCGGCGTTTGACGACGCCTGCCGGCGCTCCGCCTGAGGGCAGAGCCATTGCCTCGGCGCAGAGTACACCGACGATTGCGCAGGCGGCCGGCACACAGCCAAATGCGCCCGCCCAGATTGGAGCGTCGGCCTCACCCACCCCAATGCCCAAACGTGAGAGCATGATTGACGTCAGTCAAATCGAAGGCCAAGTACGCGAGTCTGCAATCCGCAAGATCGGCGACGTCGTTACGGCCCATCCCGAAGAAGCCATGGCGATCGTACGCACATGGCTCCACCAACCGGCTTAAAGCGCCACACGGATTGATCTGAGATGGCACGCGCCAACAAAGTCCCCGTCAAGGAAGACCTCCGGACACTATCGGGTCCCGAGCGCGCGGCAGTGTTACTGCTTTCCCTCGGCGAAGAGCATGGCTCAAAATTGTGGGCGATGCTCGACGAGGACGAGGTCAGAGAACTGTCGCAGCTGATGTCCAACCTCGGAACGGTCAGCTCGAGCCTCGTCGAAAAGCTCCTCGTCGAGTTCGTATCGCAACTCTCATCCACCGGTTCGCTGATGGGTTCCTATGAGTCCACCGAGCGGCTCCTCCAGCGCTTTATTCAGCCCGACAAAGTCGGCCAGATCATGGAAGAAATCCGCGGCCCGGCCGGCCGGACGATGTGGGACAAGCTCGCCAACGTCAACGAATCCGTGCTCGCCAATTATCTGAAGAACGAGTACCCCCAGACAGTCGCCGTGGTGCTGTCCAAGATCAAATCCGAGCATGCGGCTCGTGTGCTCGGCGCACTGCCCGAGGAGTTCGCACTGGACGTGGTGCAGCGGATGCTGCGCATGGAATCGGTACAAAAGGACATTCTCGACAAGGTCGAACAGACCTTGCGCACCGAGTTCATGTCGAACCTGGCGCGCACTGCGAAACGCGACGCCCATGAAATGATGGCGGATATCTTCAACAACTTCGACCGCCAGACGGAGAACCGCTTCCTCACCGCGCTCGAAGAGCGCAACCGCGAATCATCCGAGCGCATCAAGGCCTTGATGTTCACGTTCGAGGATCTCGGCAAGCTCGATCCCGGCTCGGCCCAAACGCTATTGCGTCATGTCGAGAAGGACAAACTGGCGATTGCGCTGAAGGGCGCCACAGATTCTCTGCGCGATGTGTTCTTTTCCAACATGAGCGAACGCGCCGGCAAGATCCTGCGCGAAGACATGGAGGCCTTGGGTCCTGTCCGGCTCAAGGACGTCGACGAGGCTCAAATGCGCATGGTCAACGTCGCCAAGGACCTTGCCAACAAGGGCGAGATCATGATCGCCAGCAAACAGGAAGACGACGAGCTCATTTACTGATGAAAAATTCGGTCAAGTTCACGTTCGACACGCATTTTGACGATCGCGCGACGGAAGCGGCGGCCGGAAATGCGCGCGCGCGCAAGACTCTCAGCGCTGATGAAATCGAAATGCTGAAAAAGGACGCGCGTGAAGAGGGCCGGCGACAGGCCGATATTTTGGCCACGCAGGCGGTCGCCGCCTCCATCGGCCAGGTTGCGGCCGCGATGGTCGCGGCCATCGAAGCGATGGACGGTGAGGTCGAGCGGCTGCGTGCCGAAGCCGCGTCGCTCGCTCTCGCGGCGGCAAGAAAACTCGCCGGCGCGGCGCTGAGCCACGCTCCGGAGGCCGAGATCGCTGAAGCACTCACGATCGCGCTGCATCAAGCCATTGGCGAGCCCCGCATTGTCGTGAAAACACCAGTGGCGCTTGCGAAAGCGATCGAAAAGCACGCAGCGGACATCGCCGCAGAACAAGGGTTCGAGGGACGAATTCAGATCGCTGCCGACAGCACTCTCAGCGGCGCCGATTGCCGCATCGAGTGGCGCGGCGGCGGCGTCGAGCACTCACACTCGATGATCGACAAGGCATTGGCGGAATTGATCGCGCGCCGTTTCCACGGCGTCGAACCGATGGGCAAGGAGTAGCTTATGGCCGGAAAAGATGACGTTTCTCTGCCGGATCTTGGGGATCCCGAAAGAGCGGCCAAAGCTGGGCAACCCTTGTTGGAGAAGGGCGCAACAGACGACGCAGAGCCTCAGCGTACCGCCACGGACCTCGAAGCCGTCTACGACATCCCGGTGACCGTCCAGGCCATCCTCGGAAAGTCCGCGATGGAGGTGAGCCAGCTCTTGAAGCTCAGCAAGGGCGCGGTCGTCCAACTTGATCGAAAAGTCGGCGAAGCAATCGACATCTACGTCAACGATCGCCTCGTGGCGCGCGGGGAAGTGGTCCTGGTCGAGGACCGGCTCGGGGTCACGATGACGGAAATCGTCAAATCTGGACAAGCCTGACCACAATGTTGATGGCGAGAGGAAAGTAATCATGCGGCTTCTAATTGTGGGCAGTCTCGGCGGGCAGATCGGCGCGGCAACCAAGATCGCCATCGAGAAGGGCGCCAAAGTGGCGCACGCGAGCACGGTCGAATTGGCACTCGCGGACTTGAGGCAAGGGCGCGGCGCCGATCTCATCATGGCGGATATCGTGCTCGACATCGGCCTCCTCGTCCGCTCGCTTGCGAACGAACGGATCTGCACCCCCGTGGTTGCGTGCGGTATCGGAACGGATGCACGCCGTGCCGTCGATGCGATCCGCGCGGGCGCAAAGGAATATGTGCCCCTCCCCCCCGATCCGGTACTGATTGGCGCCGTGCTGGCCGCGGTCGCCGATGAATCGCATCAGCTCATTTTCGAGGATGACGCCACGGCCAAGGTCATCTCAATGGCCGACCAGATCGCTCCGTCCGACGCCTCGATTCTCATCACCGGCGAGTCGGGTACCGGCAAGGAAATCCTCGCCCGCCATGTTCACCGCCGCTCCTCGCGCTCGGAGAAGGCCTTCATCTCGGTCAACTGCGCCGCCATCCCCGAAAACCTTCTGGAATCCGAGTTATTCGGCCATGAGAAGGGCGCGTTCACTGGCGCCATCGCACGGCGCGTCGGTAAGTTCGAGGAAGCCGACGGCGGAACGCTACTGCTTGATGAAATCAGCGAGATGGACTCGCGTCTGCAGGCCAAGCTGCTCCGCGCAATCCAGGAGCGCGAAATCGACCGGGTCGGTGGCGGCAAACCCGTCAAGGTCGACATCCGCATCATCGCGACATCGAACCGCGACCTTGCCGACGCGGTCAAGCGCGGCACGTTTCGCGAGGACCTGCTCTACCGCTTGAATGTCGTGAATCTGAGACTGCCGGCGCTGCGCGAACGGCCGAAGGACATTCTGGCGCTCGCGCGCCACTTCGCGCGCAAATATGCCGAAGCGAACGGCGTTCCGTTCCGCGCCATCAGCGGCGATACGGAACGGCTTCTGCTCTCGCATGAGTGGCGCGGCAACGTGCGCGAGCTCGAGAACACCATTCACCGCGCCGTCCTCATGTCCCAGGGACCCGAGATCACGCCCGAAGCGATCCGCCTGCCGGATGGGGCGCGGCTCGAGCCTGGCATGATGCGCGCCGGGAATGATCCGGTTTCTGTTGCGACGGAGGCCGCCGCGGTGACAACGCGCACGCTCGTCGGCCGTACGGTGTCCGATGTGGAGCGGGATCTGATCCTGGACACGCTCGACCATTGTCTCGGCAACCGAACCCACGCCGCAAACATTCTCGGCATTTCGATCCGTACGTTGCGGAACAAGCTCAGGGAATACACACAGGCCGGCATTCGCGTGACGCAACCTGGCGAAGGACGCGCGGCATAACATGAGTCTCCAGACGCCGGCCCTGCCGACCCAGCCGCAAGACGTCCTGACCGCCCTTCGCGACTATCTCAGGAACGGCGAGATCATCCTTGCGATCAGCATTCTCGCGATCCTTGTCGTTCTGCTGATTCCGCTGCCGGCGTGGCTGCTGGACCTTGCGCTGTCTTTTTCCATCACCTTCTCGATTCTCATTCTGATGACGGCGATTTTCATACGCAAGCCGTTGGAGTTCAGCTCCTTCCCCACGGTGCTGCTTATCTCCACGATCATGCGTGTGGCGCTCAACCTCGCTTCGACAAGACTCATCCTTGGAAACGGCAATGAGGGAACCGATGCGGCAGGCCATGTCATCGAGGCCTTCGGACGCCTCATTACGCAAGGCAATTTCGTCATCGGCGTCATTGTATTTGCGATCCTTGTGATCGTGAACTTCGTCGTTATCACCAAGGGCGCGGGCCGCATCGCTGAAGTGGCGGCGCGTTTCACTTTGGACGCGATGCCGGGCAAGCAGATGGCAGTGGATGCCGATCTGTCGGCAGGTCTCATCAACGAAACCGAGGCGCGCGAACGGCGCAAGCAGCTGGAATCTGAGTCCAACTTTTTCGGCGCCATGGACGGCGCCTCGAAATTCGTGCGCGGCGACGCGATCGCCGGCATCCTGATCGTCGCCATCAACATCGTCGGCGGCATCATCATCGGAATCGTTCAGGAGGGCATGAACGTCGCCGATGCCATCCAGACCTTCACGCTCCTGACCATCGGTGATGGACTCGTGACGCAGGTGCCGGCGCTGATCGTCTCCATGGCCGCGGGCATGATGGTGTCGAAGGCGGGCATCGAGGGCTCATCCGAAAAGGCTCTGTTCGGCCAGCTGTCCTATTATCCGCAGGCGCTCGGCCTGGCCGCGTTCGTGATGGCCGTGATGGCGATGCTCCCGGGCATGCCCCATTTGGTCTTCATGGCCCTTGCAGCGGGCGCCGGCGCCCTCGCCTATGTCGCCTGGAAGAGCAAGGAAACGACGCGGCTCGAAAGCGCACGCAAGGAAGCGTCCAAAGGCGAGGTCACTCCGCCCGACGAACCGATCTCATCGGCGCTTGCGCTCGATCTGCTGCGCGTTGAGCTCGGATATGGATTGTTGCCGCTGATCAACGACGTCAAAGGCCACCGCGTCACCGACCAGATCAAGTCGCTGCGCCGCCAGCTCGCGACCGAAATGGGCTTCGTGATGCCCGCGGTGCGAATCCTCGACAATATGCAGCTGCCGGCCAACGAGTACACGATCCGCGTCAAGGAAGTGGAATCCGGCCGTGGCGAACTGTTCCCAGGCCAGCTGTTACTGATGGATCCCAAGGGGCTCCCCGTCGATCTTCCTGGCACTCACACGACCGAGCCTGCCTTCGGCTTGCCGGCCACCTGGGTCGATCAATCCTTGCGCGAGGAAGCATCGTTCCGCGGCTACACGGCCGTGGACCCGGGCACGGTGCTCACCACGCATCTCACCGAAGTTCTCAAAAATCATATGGCAGAGCTTCTTTCCTACGCCGAAACCAAGAAACTTATGGACGATCTGCCTTCGGATCAGAAGAAGCTGGTGGAAGAGCTGATCCCCTCGCAGATCTCGGTCACCGGGGTACAGCGCGTGCTGCAATCTTTGCTGTCGGAGCGAGTCTCGATCCGCGACCTGCCGGCGATCCTGGAAGGCATCGCCGAAGCCGTAAGCCACACCAAGAACGCGATGCTGATCACCGAGCATGTGCGCGCGCGCCTGGCCCGTCAGGTCTGCCACCAACACTTGGCACCCCAGGGCTATCTTCCCATCGTCGCTCTATCGCCGGCCTGGGAACAAAGCTTTGCGGAAGCCCTCACCAGCCAAGGCGAAGAGCGACAGCTCGCAATGGCGCCATCGCTCCTCCAGGCCTTTATCCAGACGGTGCGCGAGCGTTTCGATGAGGCCTCTGCGGGTGGATCAACGCCTGTATTGTTGACCAGCCCGCTCGTACGGCCCTACGTGCGTTCGATCATCGAGCGCTTCCGGCCACTGACCCCAGTGATGTCTCAGAATGAGATCCACCCCTCGGTCCGCCTGCGCACGATGGGCCAGATCTGAGGTTCTCCACTGTTGCGCCCCATGGACGCAAAGAGCTTGAAGCCCTAATTATCCTGCCATGACCGGATACGTCCTCGCCGCTCTCGCCGCCGTGCTGCTCTTCTGGGGCGTCATGACGTTCAACGGCCTCGTGCGCCGCCGGAATATGGTCGCCGAAGGCTGGAGCGGCATCGAAGCTCAGCTGAAACGGCGCGCCGATCTCATTCCCAACCTGGTCGAAACCGTGAAGGGCTACGCCGCGCACGAACGCGGCACGCTGGATGAGCTGACCAAGCTGAGATCATCGGCTCAACAGGCGCCGAGCGTGGATGTCCAGGCGCGCGCCGAAACCGAACGCCAGATCACCGCCATGATTGGACGCGTGATGGCTGTGGCGGAGGCTTATCCCGACCTCAAGGCCAGCGCCAATTTCCAATCGCTCCAGCAGGATCTCGGCGAGATAGAGGATCAAATCCAGCTCGCCAGGCGCTACTACAACGGCACGGTGCGCGATTTCAATGTGATGATCGAGCAGGTGCCGTCCAACATGATCGCCGCATGGTTCGCGTTCAAGCAGGCCGCATTCTTCGAGATCGAGAACGCCGCCGAACGCAACGTGCCGAAAGTTTCGTTTTCTTGATCGGCGGCCTTCGCGTTGCTTTCCTGACGCTGCTGCTGGTCCTGCTCGCGTCGCCGCACGCTGTTGCGCAGGAGCGGATCACCAATTTTGTCAGCGATATCAGTATCGCGACCGACGGAACCATCACCGTCCGCGAAACGATTTCCGTGATCGTCGAAAACGACCGCATCCAGCGTGGCATTTTCCGCGACATTCCCACCGTCTATACCGACAGAGTGGGAAACCGCGTGAGAGTAGGATTCGATGTCCAAGAGGTTCAGCGCGACGGACGGCCCGAACCCTATGTGGTCGAGGCAATCTCGAACGGCCGGCGCGTCCGTATCGGTTCAGCGGATGTCATCATCGATCGCGGCCCGCACACCTTCTTGATTGTCTATCGCACCAACCGGCAGATCGGATTCTTTCCGACCTACGACGAGCTTTATTGGAACGTCACAGGCAACGCGTGGGAGTTTGGCATCGACCGCGCCGAAGCCGTGGTTCGGCTCCCGCCAGGTGCTGCGCCTCTGCAGTATGATTTCTACACCGGACCTGCCGGAGCGCAGGGCAAGAACGGCCGATCATCACTCGATGGCGGCGCGGTTCGCTTTGTCACCAACAATTGGATGGCGCCGGGGGAAGGGCTGACAGTGGCGGTCGGATTTTCAAAAGGCGCTGTGACACCCCCCACGGGCTCCGAGAGTGTCGGTGATTTTCTGAGCGCCAATGCCTCGTCGATCGCTGCCCTCTTGGGGCTGGCGGGCATCGGCATCTATTATTTCGCAGCCTGGCTGAATTTCGGCCGCGATCCCGCGCGCGGCGTGATCATCCCGCTCTTCGAGCCGCCGAAGGATTTCTCTGCCGCCTCCGTGCGCTTCGTCGATCGCATGGGATATGACCGCAAGACCTTTGCCGCGGCGCTGGTCGCCATGGCCGTCAAAGGCTACCTCAAGATTGCCGAAGAGGACGACACCTACACTCTCGAACGCACCGGCAGGAACGAGACCGACACCGGCCTCGCCAAGACCGAGATCGCTCTCGCCCAGGCTCTGTTCTCGTCAGGCAAACGCATCGAGCTGAAAAACAAGAACCATGCGACGGTATCGCGCGCCATCAACGCGTTGCGTTCATCGCTCAAGCGTATTGACGAGGGCGTCTACTTCGTCAGCAACCGCGTCTGGTTTTTCGGCGGGCTGGCGATTCTCGTCCTGAGCGGATTGGCTGCGAGTCTTCTAGCAGACGAACCGGAACCAGCCGTGTTCATGTTGATCTGGGTGTCGGCATGGACGGCCGGCACATCTTTCCTTCTTCATCGGGTCTGGCAACAATGGGGCACGGTTTTCGCCGGCCCCGGCTCGCGGATCGTGAATTTCATCGGCGCAATCTTCACGACCTTGTTCGCCTTGCCCTTCCTTTTCGGCTTATTGTTCGGGCTCTACGCGTTTGGAGAATCTGTGCCGCTTCTCGCGACTTTGGCGCTGATTGCCCAGGGGGTCCTGGCCTACGTGTTCTACCACCTCCTGAAAGCCCCGACGCTCGCCGGCGCCAAGATCCGCGACCAGATCGACGGCTTTAGGATGTTCCTGACCACGGCGGAAAAGGACCGCCTCGAGGTCTTGCATCCCCTCCACGTCACGCCCGACGTGTTCGAGAAATATCTCCCTTACGCCATCGCACTCGACTCCGAGAACGCATGGAGTCGAAAGTTCGAAGCCGAAGCGGCCCAGGCCGGCGTTGTCCCAAACCAGCAGAATTATTCTCCGCGCTGGTACTCCGGCTCGTCCTTCAATCGCTTGGGGACCACGGGGTTCGCCTCGTCGCTCGGGAGCGCGGTCGCCGGAGCGACAGCAGCAGCAGCCACGGCTCCTGGACGCTCATCAGGTTCAGGCGGCGGCGGCTCGTCGGGTGGCGGTGGTGGCGGAGGGGGCGGCGGCGGCTGGTAGCCCCCGGTAGCCTTATTCTTCTTCCACGGCTCTGGCGCGGTCGAAGCCGAATTTTCCAGAGCCCATGCCGATCAGCATGAGCAGCCCGCCGGCAATGGCGATGCTGCGGGCGAAGATGTCGAAATCCGCCGCGCGCGCCACCTCGACCTCCAAATGCCAATAATCATGGAGCGTCACGGTGGCGCCGATCGTGATGGCAAACAGCACCAGAGCGCCGACCCGCGTGCGGAAACCGACGAGCAGCGAAAGACTGCCCATAACAAGTCCAATCAGCGTGATCAGCAAGACTGCGGGGGGCGTCGGCACGGCCTTCATCGCCAGCAGCAAGGCCGTGTTGTTCCAGTCCAGCGCGTGGTGATAGGCCTGTGTCAGGAAGAACCAGGCCAGAATCCAGCGGCCGAACAGCGGCGCAATTGACTCCCCGAACGACATACTCAAACGACTCTGCTCAACGTCCGTTCAGGCTTGGCGGACGGAGTGCTTGCGCAAATGGCGCACGATCGCCATCTCGTCGAGACGGGATTGGGCGGCACGGTCTTCGGCGTCCGCCGCGCGGCGCACCCTCTCCTCTTCAGCCACCTCGAAGGTCTTCAGGTCCTGGAAGGCGGCGGCGAGATCGTTCTGCTGATGCGAGCGTTCGCGCTCGAGATCGGCCATGGTCGTGCGGATGTTCTTGCGGCGAACGTCGATCGATTGCAGGAAGCTCGGAAACGCCAGCCGCCCGATGTCGGAATCATTGGCGCGGCTTCTCTCCCGCGTAACCGAGTCGTCGAGATCGGTGAGCTTCTTCTCGAGATCGACCTTCATCTCGTCAAGCGTGGCGATGCGCCGCTTCAGGTCATCCACCCGGAAGCGTTTTAGGCGCAGCAAAGAATCACGGCGTTTCATCGCGACTTACCTTTTCCCGCCACACCGTCCACTATTTTGCTTAAGTTCGCGTAACCGGAAGCGAGATCGGCCCGTTCATCCTTCTTCTGCTTCAGGAAGGCCTCCAGCGGCCCATTCAGCGCGATCGCCCGATCGACCTCGGGAGTGGTTCCATGCTTGTAGGCGCCAAGCCGGATCAGTTCCGCCATATCCTCGTAGGCCGCAAGCTCTGCGCGGGCCTTCGTGACGAGGTCCTGCTCGACGGCCGAATTGCACTTGGGCATCGCGCGCGACAGCGATCTTAAGATGTTAATGGCCGGGTAGCGTCCGCGTTCGGCGATGGCCCGGTCGAGCACAATGTGGCCATCGAGAATGCCTCGCACGGCGTCCGAAATGGGCTCGTTGTGGTCGTCGCCCTCCACGAGCACGGCGAAGAGAGCCGTGATGCTTCCCGTGGTTCCTTCGTGTCCTGGACCTGCCCGCTCCAGGAGCCGCGGCAGCTCGGCAAATACAGTAGGCGTATAGCCCTTCGCGGCCGGCGGCTCGCCGGCAGAGAGACCGATCTCGCGTTGCGCCATCGCAAAACGCGTCACCGAATCCATCAGCAAAAGGACATGCAATCCCTGATCGCGGAAATACTCCGCCGTGCTCATGGCGACGAAAGCCGCCTGACGGCGCAGCAGCGGGGCCTCGTCGGAGGTGGCCGCGACAACGACGCTGCGTTTGAGGCCCTCGGGTCCCAGATCGTCTTCGATGAATTCCTTGAGCTCACGGCCACGCTCGCCAACGAGCCCGATAACGATGACGTCCGCATCGGTGTTGCGCGCAAGCATGCCCATCAGCATCGACTTGCCGACGCCCGAGGCGGCGAAGATCCCCATCCGCTGCCCCTTGCAGCACGTCACGAACGTATTGAGCGCGCGGACGCCGAGATCGAGCTTGCCGCCGATGCGAGCGCGCTGATGAGCAGGCGGCGGCGCCGCGCGCAAGGGATAGGCTTGCATGCCTTGCTGCAGCGTGCCTTTACCGTCGATCGCGTGACCAAATGCGTCGACGACCCGTCCCAGCCATGCCGAGCATGGGTGTATGGAATTCTGCCGGTCCTCAAAGGTCGCGCGGGCGCCGAGCGTTACGCCTTGAAGCTGCCCGAACGGCATGGCGAGGGCGCGACCATCGCGAAACCCGACCACCTCGCACGGCGTTTCCCCGCCCTCGGCAGCGATCTTCAGGCGGGCGCCCAAGCCGATGGCGCCGGCAGCCCCCGTCACCTCGACCAGCAGACCTTCCATCCTCGCGACCCGGCCAAACCGGGTCATTCGGGGCAGGCTCCCGATCGTCTGGACTAGCTCTTCCACGGCATCCCCAATCGCTGCCCCACCCCCGGCCGGGGGTGCCCCCAAACAATCGGGGCCCAGGCATTCCACGCGACATCTTGGACCAGAGGCTTTAAGTGGCGGTAAACTTAACAAAGCGAATCAAGGGGATGTTCATCCTCGACCGCGGCCAAGGCCGATGTCCTGCCGAAGTCTTTAGTTAGAAATGAGTTCCTCACTGAGGTAGGAAAGTTCCTCTTAACCAATTTCGTTTAGGGTTGGTCATCGGTTAACGACGGCGGCGGGGGGTTCCTAGTGCGCCGGGCAAGAGGGTAAAACGAATGCGCGTGCTCTTAATTGAAGACGACAGCGCCATGGCGCGGAGCATCGAGTTGATGCTGCGATCGGAGGGGTTCAACGTTTACACGACGGACCTCGGCGAAGAGGGCATCGATCTCGGAAAGCTCTACGACTACGACATCATCGTCCTCGATCTACAGTTGCCGGATATGAGCGGCTTCGAGGTCCTGAAGTCCCTGCGTCTCGCCAAAGTGCAGACACCCATCCTGATCCTCTCCGGCAACGCCATCGTCGAAGCGAAGGTCAAGGCGCTCGGCTTCGGTGCCGACGACTATATGACCAAGCCGTTCCACAAGGACGAGCTGGTCGCGCGTATCCAGGCCGTTGTCCGCCGTTCGAAGGGCCACTCCCAGTCGGTCATCACGACGGGCAAGCTCACGGTCAATCTCGACGCCAAAACGGTGGAAGTCGATGGCGCGCGCGTGCACCTGACCGGCAAGGAATATCAGATGCTGGAGCTTCTCTCGCTCCGCAAGGGCACGACGCTGACCAAGGAGATGTTCCTCAATCATCTCTATGGTGGCATGGACGAGCCCGAGCTCAAGATCATCGACGTGTTCATCTGCAAGCTGCGCAAGAAGCTCGCGGTGGCGTGCAACGGCGAACATTACATCGAGACGGTGTGGGGCCGCGGCTATGTGTTGCGCGATCCCGAAGAGAAGGCCGTCGCCTGATCCAATCTCGACCGAATGCAAAAAAAGGGCGCCGTATCGGCGCCCTTGGTTTTTTCGGCTATCCAGCGGCGCGCAGCAGCTGAGGGCCGGATTTCACATAGATGCCGCGGGCATTGACGAGCGGCTCCAGCTTTTTGCTGTAGCCGAGCACGGTTTCAGCGGAACCGAGCACCAAATAGCCGTCGGGGGCGAGCGCGTCGGCAAGACGGCCTAGCACATCGTGCTTCATCTGCTGGTCGAAATAGATAAGGACATTGCGGCAGAAGATCACGTCGAACTGCCCGAGCGGCTCATAGGAATCCAGCAGGTTGAACAGCTCAAACCGTACGCGATTGCGGATCGAGGACGAAAGACGCCACTCCCCGCCTTCATGATGGAAGTGGCGCGCGAGCATCTGGATCGGCAAGCCGCGCAGCACTTCGAACTGGCTGTAGAGCCCTTCCTTTCCGCGATCGACCATATCGGCGTTGATGTCCGACGCAATGAGATCGATCGTCCAGCCCGCAAGCGACGCAGCTGCCTCGATGATCATCCCGAGCGAATACGCCTCCTGCCCGCTCGATGCCGCACTGCTCCAGATCCTGAGCCGCGAGTCATCGCGCCGCGCCGCCGACAATGCCGGCAGCATCACGTCGCGAAACTGATCGAACGGCACCTTGTCGCGAAAGAACGACGTCTCGTTCGTCGTCATCGCATCGGTGACAGCTCGCGACAGCGTTTCTTCTTCGGTTCTCAACCTTTGGACCAATTCGGTGGCTGTCTTGAGGCCCAATCGGGAGGCAACCGGCTTGAGCCGGCTCTCGATCAGATAGGTTTTCTCCGACGTGATCGACAATCCGGACCGGCGGCGTAGGAAGTCCGCAAGGAACGTATAATCCGCGACGTTCAGCATCGCGGTTCAGCGGTTGCAGTCCGCTGTGCCCTCGTTGCATTGAGGGAGGCTGTCGGGTCGATGCGCATCATGGCAGCAGATATGGCCTGTTAAACCAGGCCGGCCTCGCTGAACGTCGCGGTCACGGTCTCGCGGTCGAACGGCTTCATGATGTACTCGTTCGCCCCGGCCCCCATCGCTTCGGTGATGACGGTGAGGTCGTTCTCGGTCGTGCAGTAGACGACGATCGGTTTGCCGCCAGAGGGTTCACGTCGCAGAGCGCGAAGGAAATCGACGCCCGACATGGTCGGCATATTCCAATCCAGGAGGATCGCGTCGGGCATTTTGCGCCGGCAGATTTCGAGCGCCGCGGCGCCGTCCTCGGCTTCGTCGACGCCGAATTTGAGCTCTTCCAGAATCTTGCGCGCGACCTTGCGAATGACGCGGCTGTCGTCAACGATCAGGCATTTCTTCATGGTGCTCTCCCGCCTGCCCGGACTGTTCCGGTTAGGCCTCCGCTTGGACGTGCTGCCGCAGTATCGCCCGGCGGGCGTAAACGCCGTCTTTAACGTCGTTGCTTTTAGACCCAGTGGCCGCGCCTAGCCCGCCGAGAGACGGACCTCACCTTCGGCCGCGCTGATGCTCAGCTCAGAAGAGAGACACTGGCTTAACTGGTAGGTCAGATACGGCTGTATCGACCGTCCGTCGAGCGTTCCGGTGGGCTCGCCCTTCAATGTCCGTTCGACCTCCGGGGTCAGCCGCGCAACGGTGCCGGCGGCCCGGATCGTGAATTTGGGGGTCGACGACGAATCGCCCGTGGTCTCGACATAAATCTTTCCACCGCGCGGCAGGCAATCGGTCCCCACAAGAATGGCGTTCATCAGGAGCTTGGCCCAGTCCTTGGGCCAGTTGACAGCATCGGCCTGCCAAACCAGCTCAACTTTCCCCCCCTTCAGCAATCCCGACATGATGCGGCCGACCTCTGTGAGGTCGAGCTCGGCGCCCGCGGATCCTGCGGCGCCAAAGGCGATCCGCGCGAATTGCAACCGGGCGGCCGCCTGCTCGGCCGAGGCGGCGACGAGGCGAAGCGCATCGGCGCGCATCGCCATGTCGGTCTCGTCCTCGAGAACCTCCAGGCCGTTGACCACCGCACCCACCGGGCTCACAAGGTCATGGCAGACCCGCGAAACCAGCAGGGCTGCAAAATCGAGATGGTTCAATGCAATGGGTTTGGTGTGCGACATGGTTCGACTCATGGTTTCCCAAATCTGACTTTCAACACCCGATCTTAAGGATTACTTAAAAAATGCTTCCTCCTCTGGATAGTTCGCCATGAAGGCCTCCCTGTCACCTCTTGCTTGCGAGCTTGGACGTATTGCCCACGATGCCGGGCGGCTGATCATGAAGCATTATGCGTCGGTGAGTGAAGTCCGGACGAAGGCCGACGCATCGCCCGTGACAAAGGCCGACGAGGAAGCCGAGGCACTGATCCTGGATCGCCTCGCCAAGCTGGAGCCAAATGTTCCGGTTATCGCCGAGGAGTCCGTCGCCAGGGGCCACGTTCCTGCGACCGGCTCGCGCTTCTTCCTTGTGGACCCGCTCGACGGGACCAAAGAGTTCCTTCAGAAAAACGGCGAATTCACCGTGAACATCGCCCTGATCGAGCACGGCCGGCCCGTCGCTGGGGTTGTGATCGCCCCGGCCAAAGCGCGCGCCTTCATCGGCGATGGCACGCATGGTGCGTTCGAACTGGCGGCGCCCGACGATCTCCCGCTCGAGGTCGCGACGGCCCAACCGATCCGCGCCCGCAAGGCGCCGCAGGATGGTCTCGTTGCGGTCGTCAGCCGCACGCATCGCGATACGAAGACTGAGCATTATCTCGCTTCATACCAGGTTTCGAACATGGTCGCCGCAGGGTCCTCGCTCAAATTCTGTCTGGTCGC
>Ga0193752_1002248_pt1 | contig 14745 bp, 12 predicted proteins | sample H1c1metaG_FD_144924 | JGI IMG/M metagenome (GOLD analysis project Ga0193752, IMG submission 144924) | Soil microbial communities from a riparian zone of the East river system, Colorado, United States - H1c1 | ecosystem: Environmental > Terrestrial > Soil > Riparian zone | place: USA: East River... | reverse complement strand
GACTCCGGAGGGCGGCATCGTTTCGCGATCGCAGTTACTCGTACATGTGACGGTCGCCACGTCGCCCGACGCCTTGAGATAGACCCAACTCTTTTCGGGAGAGCCCGGTGCAATCAAGTCGTATTCACCATTTGTTGCCTTGATGCCGACCAAGCCCATCCGAATCTCCGCCGACGAGATGCCCATCCCGCCGAGCGTCATGCCCGCAGACGGCGCGATCGGGCTGTGACAACCACCACACGTGTTATCCAAGATCGGACGCACCATCGTCGCGAACACACCCGTTTCCGGTGCCGTCGCGCCGCTCCCAGCTGCACCGGTGCCCGGCGAGGTCGTGCCACCGCTGGTCGGCCGATTGCGCGGCTGAAGCGTGAACATCTCCATGCACTGCTCGAGCATCAGCTGCTGGTACTTCGGATCGTCGTTCGTCAGCCCCTTGGCTTTGCGATAGCGCTCCCAGACGCTGTCGATCCAGCCGTGTAGCTTCCAAAACGTGAAGTTGCGCACGTCGACCGCCTGCTGAATCAAGTTCGCGGGTGAACCGCTCACAGCCCACTGCGAGTGCAGCGCACCGTGCAGCCCCGACCCAGTCAGATTGACCGGGCTCATCGGGTTTTGCTCGGTCCAGCGATAGGTGTTTTCGATGTACTGACCGAGGTCGTCTTCGGTCGCGAACTGGTCCAGGTGCTGCTCGATGTTCTCGAGCGTGTCGAAGCCCTTCGTGTTGCTCGACGTCCACGAGATCGCACGCCACGGCGTAGGATTTTCCGGGTCGGTTTGCGTCTTCGGCACTTTGCCGAAGCCCGTGAACAGCTTCGTGTGCTTCGGGAACGTCATGTTCAACATGTGGATCATGTGACGGTGCATCATCATGAACGCGAGGCCATCACCCGGTGCGCCCTGCTGAACCGCCGCACGCGATAGACCCTGGCTCGCGAGCCGCTGCGCCGCAGTGCAGCTACTCGCAGTCGCGTTGCTCTTGCGACAGCTCTGATCCCACTTGCGAACCAAGTGCCAGCCGTCGTGCGCTTCTGCGAACTGCTGCTCCTTCATCCAGTCGAGCACGAGCTGCGGCATCAGCAGATCCTGGTCGAGGCCGACGTTCATCTTCAGTGGCTCGTCGGTCAACATCTCGTCGCGCGGATCGGCCGCCGTCTTCAGCTTGCACATCGACAGCGGATCCATCGCGCCGCTGCCAGCCGCACCGCCATGCATCATGTGTTCGTCACCTGGCGCCGCTGCGCCAGCCATCGCAGTCGGCATCGCGGGACTGCCGGCGGCGGACATTGCACTCGTTCCAGCCGCCGCCATCGGCGACGAACCCGCGGCCGGCGCGGTCATGCCAGCCGGAGTTGGAGGTGCGGTCGCCAGTGCCCCAGCGGTGCTTGGAGCGCCTACCGCTCCGGTTCCAGCCGCCAGCGGTTGACCTGGGAGCGTCGCGGACCCGTCATCGCCGCCACAACCCGCGCATGCGATGAACAGGGCGAGCAGAAAGTTTTGCAGCACGCCATTGTCGTTGGAACGCATTCCCACGACAGACCATTGAAGCCGCCGCCGTTCAAGCCACGGCGAGAAAATTCGACGACGATAGGACGTTGCTCGCACGGCTCGCGCGGTCCACCTGAGGCAGGTTCGCACGAGGCCGACGGTTACTACCCGTGCGAGCTGATATTTCAACCGGGGACGTCACTGAATCGTGCTGATTGCAAGCTGATCTTCGGGGATGAAACCACTCAATCTATGTAAGAACTTCGTAGCAATTGCATCGTGAGAACTACTTCTCGTGAGACCTGGTTGTGGACACTGAATCGTGTGCGCCGCGATCGCTCCACCAAAGCCGGCTTTCGAGAGGTTTTGGCGCGCGAAGTTGTGAAGTATGAGCCGCTCTGAGACCGAGTTGTGACAGTCACTCGATTGGAGAGCACTTGCACTGTGCGCTCCGGTCGCGATACCGAGTTCATCTCTTTCGTCGTGTCGGCGAAACGTCACGTGTGTTCATACGCGGAGATCGTCATGCAGAGCGGAGCGAAGCCACCCCGTGCTGGTCGGACGGGCTCGAAGCTGTTCGAGTCCGCGGCAGATGCCCTGAACGGTCGGCGGCGAGTCCCACGCCGAGAAGCACTCAAAGGCCTCGGAGCGCTCGCGGTGACGGGGACCGCATTTGCAGCTGTTGGCTGCAGCTCGGATGGCGCTGGCGAAAACCCTACTTCAGCAGCAGGCCAAACTGGTGCGGCGGCAGGAACGAGCGCACCAGCGGGCGCGAGTGCGGGGCCCGCCGGCGCAACTGCGGTCGGTACAGCCGGCACGGGCGTTGCGGGCGCGAGCACGGGTGCAGCGGGCGCAACGAGTAGCGCCGCGGGTAGTCCGGGATCGGCCGGGGCGGGTGGTGCACCGACGGCGGGCGGCGCAGGCGCAGCTCAGGGCGGCATCGGCGGTGCGCCGAGCACGAGCGCCGGTGCGGGTGGTGCAAGTCCCGCAGCTGGCAGCGGCGGTGGCACCGGCTCGATGACGATCGATATGTTGCAGTGCATCGCGACGCCGGCGATGGACGAAGGTCCGTTCTTCGTGGACGGCGAGATGGAGCGCGCGAACCTCATCCTGGGCGAGACCGACGCGGCGATTGCGATGGCGACGCCCTTGAAGCTGGTCCTCGGCATCTATCGAGTGGACGGCATGATGTGCGTGCCGATGTCGGGCGTGCAGGTCGATATTTGGCACGCGAATGCGATCGGTGTGTATTCGGATGTTGCGAGCGGGGTGGTGCAGTCGGTCGATACGCGCGGCAAGAAGTACTTGCGTGGGTTTCAGAAGACCGATGCTTCGGGCCTAGTCACCTTCGACACGATTTACCCCGGCTGGTACATGTCGCGAACGATCCACGTGCACTTCAAGCTCAGAATGCTGGGCGGAAGTGGTGGCTCGATGGAGTTCACCTCTCAGATGTACTTCGACGAGGCGATCAACGCGATGGTGCTGGCGAAGGGGCCGTACGCGAGTCGGACCGGCACGCGCACGGTGTTGAACGAGCAGGATCACATCTACAACGGTCAGCCGGTGGGAAGCACGAAGCCGCCCGCAAACGGAATGGCGCCGGGCAAGCTGATCATGCCGACGTTAGTCGCGATGGGGAGCGGTTATACCGGGACGCTGAAGATCGGTCTCAAGCTGTGATCGGACCGAGAGCTGCCCGACCGCGGGTGAAAGAGCGGGAAAAGCGCGCGGTTTAGGCGCCCACTTAGGGTCGCACACCGGCCGGCGTCGCTGTAGGCTCGGCCGGATGCAATCCTCATTTAGCGTCGGCGAATGCGTCGAGTACGGGTGGAACGAGTTCAAACGGCGGCCCGCCGCTTACGTGTTGACCACCTTCGTATTGCTCGTGCTGTACGCGGGCGCGCAGTTCTCGACGATGTATCTCAAAGGCGTCGGCTTCGTGCTCGGACTCATCCTCGGTCCGCTGTATTGGATCTGCACCCTCGCCGTCGCGCGCAAAGGTGCGACCGGCGCCGAGCCGACGTTGAACGACGCGTTTCAACCGTTTACCGAACGCCAAGGCGACTACTTGATGGTCGCGCTCGCAACCGCTGCCGGCGCAATCCTGTGCGGCATCGGCATCGTGATCACGTCTTTTCTGTTCATCTTCTCGCCGCTCTACTTGCTCGAAGGCCGCGACTTCAAGACAGCGCTGATCGAGAGCAAAGACCTCGTGCTGAAACACCCGGCCGAAATCGCGATGCTGGCGATCGTGCTGTTCGTGTTGAATCTAGTCGGCGTGATCGCCTGCGGAGTTGGAGCCCTCGTGACGACGCCGATCTCGACGCTCGCCACAGTCAGAGCGTTCGAGCAGCTCACGCGCCCCGGCATCTTACCCGCCGTCGTAGAACCGCCCCCGGTCGACCCCACCCCCCCGGTCGACCCCACGCCGCCCGCAGTCTGAGCGCGCGATCACCTCAATCGTTGGCATCGAGCAGCCGCACGATCTCGCGGCTGACCGCGCTCAGCGGCACACTTCGCTGGACTCCACCCCGCGCAACCGCTTCCTTCGGCATGCCGTACACGACGCAACTATCTTCGTCCTGTGCGAGCGTACGTGCGCCCGCATTTCGCATCTGGAGTAAGCCAGCAGCACCGTCGTCCCCCATGCCGGTCAAGATCACGCCGAGCGCGTTCGCACCTGCAGCTTTTGCAACCGAGCGAAACAATACGTCGACCGACGGACGGTGCCGGCTGACGAGCGGGCCGTCGACGATCTCGACGTAATACTGCGCGCCGCTCCGCTTGAGCTGCATGTGTTTGCCTCCGGGCGCGATCAACGCGCGGCCTTGGAGAACCCGATCATTGTTTTTCGCTTCCTTGACTGTCAGCTGACACAACTGATCCAGACGCGCTGCAAAAGCCGCGGTGAACTTCTCGGGCATGTGTTGCACGATCACGATCCCGGGCGACACCACCGGCAGGTCCACGAGGACGACTTCGAGCGCCTGGGTTCCGCCCGTCGACGTGCCGATCGCAACGACACGCTCGGTGGTTCGGCTCATCGCGCGCGTGCCCACCTCACTCGCGGTCGCGTCGTCTCGGCTCGGCGGCTTCGGATCTCGCGGCGCTACACGCTTCAGATTCGCTCGCGCAGCGGCGCGAACGGCCTGAATCAAGTCATCCGAGGCATCTTGCAGATAGTCCCGCAGGCCGAGCTTCGGCTTCGTGATGATCGCAACCGCTCCGGCCGCGAGCGCATCCATCGTGGTTTGCGCTCCTTTCTCGGTCAGGGTCGAACAGATCACGACTGGAGTCGGGCGCTCGCGCATGATCTTCTTCAGGAACGTGATCCCGTCCATCCGCGGCATCTCGACATCGAGCACGATCACGTCCGGCCACTGATGCTTCATTTTTTCGATCGCAAGCAGTGGATCCGCAACGGCTCCCATCACATGAATGCCTGAAGCTGCACTCAGAAGCGAGCTCACCATTTGCCGCACCACCGCGGAGTCATCGACGATCAACACCTCGATCGCGCGACTCATGGCTTCCTCGCTTCGGGCGCAGCCGGATGTTTGGGCTTCACTTGCCGCGACCAAACGTGACCGGTATTCACGTCGAAGATGATCGTCCGGTGCCCGACGCCGTACAGGCTCTGCGATACGAGCGGGATGCCGTGGGCTCGGAGAAACTCACGCGCTGCTTCACCATTCTGCTCTCCGACATTGCGCTGCTTCGCGCGAGCGTGTTTGGGGAACATGTTGCCACCCCCGAACAACTTCGCCTGACAGTCTTCGGCGGCGACGTTTTGCGCGGCCAAGTCTCGCAACATCAGCGTCAACGCCTCGTCGCCGTAACGCGCGTCCAACGCGGCCGCATCGGCCCGCAGCCGACTCGCGAGCAAGAAGTGCGACATCGCGCCGATCTGCCGCTTCGGCTGCCACAGCGTGATCGACACGCACGAGCCGAGTAGCGTACGGATGCGACAGTTCGCGTCGCCGACGTAGTACTCTCCCGGTTGCAGGAAGATCTCGATCATGGATGCTGCGAGCGCCGCGCGGATGGCGCCTTGCGATAGCTCGCCGGCGCGACGAGCGCGACTGCGCCAGTGATGCCGTTGAGGTTCTCCGAGTGGCCGATGAACAGGTGTCCATCCGGCTTGAGCAGCGACACGATCCTCCCGATCACGCCGCGCTTGGTTTGCAGGTTGAAATAGATCATCACGTTCCGCAGAAAGATCACGTCGAACGAGCCGAGCGTAGGCAGCCGCTCGTTCAAGTTGACCGACGTGAAGCGGACGTGTTGGCGTAACTCCCGCGCGATGAGCAGCGTGCCCTGCTGCTCCCCGATGCCGCGCAAGCAATACCGTTTCAAGTACACCGGTGGGATGTGCGTCGTTCTGGCCAACGGGTAGTGCCCGATGCGAGCGCGCGCGAGCACACGTGTACTGATGTCCGAACCGACGACCTCCCACGGCCTTCCGTCGAGGCAGTCCGCGAGCACCATCGCAATGCTGTAGGCCTCTTCGCCGGTCGAGCTCGCCGCACTCCAGACGCGAAATGCGCCAGGTGGTCGCGACGCACGCGCGAGCTCCGCGAGCAACTTGAAATGTTTCGGCTCGCGAAAGAAGTAAGTCTCGTTCGTCGTGAGGAGGTCGACTGCGCGCTGCACTTCGGCGTCTGCCTCGCCGCTCGCGAGCAAGCGAAAGTACGCGCCGTAACTTCCGGCCTGACAATCCTGGACACGCTTGGCGAGACGGCCGGCGACTAACGCCTTCTTATTGTCAGAGAGGCTGATCCCAGCGACTTCGAAGATGAAGCGCTGGAACTGAGCAAACTCCTGATCGGAAATCCCAACGGTCATCACCCGATTGCGTTGCTCCCCCGCGAGCGTCAGCTCGATGAGTCTTCGATCGAAGCTGCCTCGCTCGATTTCGCCTCGGCGAGCACGCTCATCTCGTCGATCGACAACACGTGCGAGACATCGAGAAGAATTACGAATTTGCCGTCGACCTTCCCCATCCCTTGAATGAAATCACTGCGAATCCGCGCTCCGAACGGCGGCGGTGGCGCAATCTCGCCAGCCGGGATCTCGAGCACTTGGTTGACTGCGTCCACGATCACGCCGATGTCTTGGCGCTCGGTTCCACTTTCGACTTCGACGATCACGATGCAGGTGCGCTTCGTGATGTTCGTCGGCTTTCTGCCGAACCGCACGGCGAGGTCGATGACCGGTACGACCGAGCCACGCAAGTTGATCACGCCGCGCACGGCGCGCGGCATCATCGGCACGGCGGTCAGCTCGTGGTACTCGATGATCTCTTTGACCGCGAGAATGCCGAGGGCAAACGTCTCCTTCTCGAGCATGAACGTCAGATACTGCGTTTGCTCGCTACTGGCCGCACGGCTCCACTGAGTTGCGGCTGCTGCCGCTCCGAGGTCGGACTTTCCAGCTGATTTCAGAGCAGTCGAAGTCATGCCGTATGCCCTCTCAGAACTTGGTGAACTCGGACTCGTTGGGCTCTTCGTCCAGCGCCAGTGCGAGATTGCCGGCGACTTTCCGGGCAGGTCGCATCTTCGACGCGTTCGAGTTCGCGGGCGGCTTACGTGGAACGGGCTTCACCGCCCGAGGCGCGCGCGAGATCCCGACGTTGAAGAACTGCATCGAGCGTTGCAGCTGCTCGGCCTGACTGCTCATCTCCTCGGCAGTCGCAGCGAGCTCTTCGGAGCTGGATGCATTCTGTTGCGTGGCTTGATTCAGTTCCCGAATCGCCGTGTTGATCTGGCCGACGCTCGAAGCTTGTTCCTCCGAAGCCGCGGTGATCTCCTGCACGAGGTCCGACGTCTTCTTGATGTTCGGCACCATCTCGTCGAGCAGCTTGCCGGCCTTCTCGGCCAACTGGACGCTACTGCTCGCGACCGTGCCGATCTCTTGCGCCGCGACCTGACTACGCTCGGCCAACTTGCGAACCTCGGCCGCGACGACAGCAAATCCTTTGCCGTGCTCTCCCGCGCGCGCCGCCTCGATCGCGGCGTTCAGCGCGAGCAGGTTGGTCTGATACGCGATGTCGTCGATGATGCCGATCTTCTGCGCGATCTGCTTCATCGCAGCCACGGTCGCCTTCACCGCTTCGCCGCCTTCACTCGCATCGCGGGACGCCTTCGTCGCCATCCCGTCCGTGACTTTTGCGTTCTCGGTATTTTGTGAGATCGAAGTGGTCATCTGTTCCACCGACGACGTCGTCTCTTCCACACCTGCAGCTTGCTCTGTCGACGACTGTGAAAGCGTCTGAGCCGTGGCGCTCACTTCTTCGGAGGCACTCGCCAGCGCCTCGGTGCCCGAGTTGACCTCGGAGATCACCTGCGTGAGCTTGGCGATCATGTTCTGCATCGCGCGCAGCATCTGGCCCGTTTCGTCCGTCGAATCGACGTGGATCTCCACAGTCAGGTCCCCATCCGCCAGCCGATTCGCGGCGGCGACTGCAGTCGTGAGCGGGCGAGTGATGCTGCGCGTCATGAAAAACGCCATCAGCAACGCAACGAAGATGCTCCCTCCGATCGCAGCGATTGCGCCGGTGTTGGCCGTGGTGAACACGCGGTCGGCATCGACCGCCGACTGTGCCCCGCCCTTGACGTTGAAGTCCGTGAGTTGGTCCGCGGCGCCGCGAAGCACGTCGTAGTGCTTTTTCGATTCGCCGCCGATCAGCGCGCTCGCTTCTGTTTTCTTTTGCGATCGGGAGAGGCTCATGAGCTTGCCGTGCTCCGTGACGAACGCCTCGACGTTGGGCTTGAACGTTCCGGTGAACAGCTCTCGCTCTGCCTCGACGCTGATCATGCCCGAGTACTCCTCGAGCAGCTGCCGAATCTCCACGAGCTTCTCCTCGGCCGAGCGCTCGATCTCAGTCATCTGCTCCTCGCTCGTCGACATCACGTGCTGGTACTCGAGCACCCGAAACCGACTCACGTCCGACTTGAGAAGCACGATCGCTCGCACACTCGGCAGCCAGTTCGTCGCGAGCTCGACCGTCGAATCATGAACGTGCGAGAGCTGCGCGAGCGTGTACGTTCCCACCGCGGCCATCAACGCGAGCACGAGCCCGAAGGAGCCGTACAACTTCATACTTAGACTTGCGTTTCGGATCACGTTCATCTCCGTTCACCTTTGCGTGGTCAGCTTCGCTCGACCATTCCCGTCAGCTGGCCTGTTGCACCAAGGCCGGAACATCCAAGATCAGCGCGACTTCCCCCGTACCGAGCAGGCTCGACCCGCTGATGCACTTCACTCCGCTGAACAGCTTGCCGAGCGGTTTGATGACCGTCTGAAACTCGCCGAACAACGTGTCGACGACGAGCCCGGTCTTTTGCCCTGCGTGCCTGACGACTACGATGTTCTCGCGCGCGACAGGTGGATCCGAGACCTCGAACAAATCGCGCAAACGGATGAACGGCAACACGTTCCCCCGTAAGTTCGTATAGTCGTGAGTCGGCGCGCTCGGAAACTCGACGCACTCTTCGATCGTGTCGAGCGGCAACACGAACACCGACTTGCCGACACCGACCAAGAATCCGTTGATGATCGCGAGTGTGAGCGGCAGCCGCACGATCACGGTCGTGCCGGCGCCCTCGTCGCTCTCGATGTGCACCGTGCCGCGTAACGCGACGATGTTACGCTTCACGACGTCCATACCGACACCGCGGCCCGAGAGATTCGTGATCCGTTCGGCCGTGGAGAACCCGGGCTCGAACACCAAATCGAAGATCTCGCGTTCGTTCAAGCTGCGCTCTGGATCGATCAAGCCGCGCTCGATCGCCTTCGCGAGAATTTTTTCGCGCTTCAAGCCCCCGCCATCGTCGCTGACCTCGATCACTACGCTGCCCGAGTCGTGATACGCATTGAGCCGCACGCTTCCCTGCGCCGGTTTGCTGCGTTTCCGGCGTTCTTCCGGCGACTCGATGCCGTGGTCGATCGCGTTGCGAACCAAGTGTGTGAGCGGATCCCCGAGCCTCTCGATCAACGTCTTGTCGAGCTCGGTGTCTTCGCCGCTCACGACGAGCCGAATGTCTTTGCCGGTCTCGCGCGACACGTCGTGGACGACGCGCTGGAAGCGATTGAACGTCGCCCCGATCTTGACCATCCGCAGCTGCAGCGCGTTCTCGCGGACTTCTTCGACGAGTCCGGAGAGCGTGGCCGCGCATTCCTGCAGATCGAGGACGCGCGTGCGCCTCGCGATCATGTTCGTGCTCGCCGTCGCGATGATCAGCTCGCCGACCAGATCGATCAGCTTGTCGAGCTTACCTGCATCGACGCGGATCGAGCGAGCGTCGAGCGCCTTCGCGTCTCCCAGCTGCTTCTGCTTCACCAGGGCTGCGTCGACGACCGCGGGCTGCACCATGCCTTCATCGACCAGGATCGTGCCCAGCTTCGGAGCATTCGCCGCGTCGGCTTGCTGCGCCGCCAGCGCAGCTTCGAGCTCGTGCGGTGTCAGCGTACCGCAGCGCACCAGAATCTCGCCGAGCCGCGGAGCCTGCGGCGGCGCTTCATCGATCAAGGCCACGTACTCGGACACCCGGCTGTTCGGTGGCAGAATGCGAATCCGGCAATCATCGCGCACGAACTCGAACACGCCCTCGATCGCCGCTTTGTCCGCCATGCTCGCGAACGCGATCTCGAACCCGAGATAACAGGATTCGGGATCCATCTCCGGCGCGGGCGGAAGCGCATCGCTCAGAGTCTCGATCGCGGCAATCGAGCCGAGCTGGCTCAAGTAGCGGAGAAACGAGAGCGGATCCATGCCGTTTCGCAAGACGTCGGGGCCGAAGCGCAAGGAAATGTGCCAGTGATCGGTGAGCGCGCTGTCTCCGCTCGGTCGGGGCTGAACGATCGCCGCTCGCGGCTTCTCGACCGCAGCCGTCAGCTGCGTAACCTCGAGGTACTCTCCGAGCCGCGCTAGGAGCGGCGCGCCGGCCCGCTCCATCTCTGCGTTTGCGCTGACCTCACCGGCCGCGACCGCTTCGATCAGCAGTCGTGCGTGATCCGTGCAGGCCAGTAGCAACGTGACGAGCGGGTCCTCGAGCTTGACTCTGCCGTCTCGCACACCCTCGAGCACGCTTTCGACGCCGTGCATGAACGCGACGATATGGTCGAGTTGAAACAACCCCGCGCTGCCTTTGATGGTGTGCGCGCCACGGAAGATCGCGTTCAGCGAGTCCGCATCCATTTCGGCGGGGCCTCGCAATAGCCGTGCTTCGACGTCTTCGAGCAGCTCGCGGCTCTCGAGGATGAACGTCGGCAACGCCTCCTCGATGTTCACAGCGCACCTCGCGCGGTCGCCTCGGATGCACCGAGTCCCAGGGACGCGCCGAGGTTCAACAATGCAAGCACCTCGACCACGGCAGGGCTGTGATCGACGAACCGCAACTCGAGCTCCTTGGCTGCAGCCGTTCGCTGCGCGAGAAGCATCAGCTGAACGCCCGAAGTATCGAGCTCGGTGACCCGCGAAAGGTCGATCTCGACCGCGTTCTTCGACTCGAGCGGCTCGAGCAGCGCTCGCTTCAACTCCATCGCGCGATAGATCGTCAGTTCACCTTCGACGCACACACGCGTGGCCGTCGCCAGAGGCTTTGCGACTTTCGCGCGACTCACGGCAACACCAACTTCGCGACGGCGCCGAGCATCTGCTCCGGCTTGAACGGCTTGACCACCCAGGCTTTCGCGCCCGCGGCTTGGCCCTCCTGCTTTTTCGCTTCCTGCGACTCGGTCGTGAGCATGATGATCGGCGTGAACTTGTAGTTCGGCAGTTGTTTGACCGCTTTCACGAAGCTGATGCCGTCCATGTTGGGCATGTTCACGTCGCTGATGATCAAATGAACTTTTTGGCCGGTGAGCTTCGAGAGCGCATCCCGCCCATCACAGCCTTCGATCACGTCGTACCCCGCGCCTTTGAGCGCGATGGACACGACCTGTCGAATCGCGAGAGAGTCATCTACGACCATGATCGTCTTTGCCACGGTGCCCTCTAGAAGAACGTAATGTCGTTGGAAGCTTGAGGCGCTGCGCCGGAGTTATCGCGGTGCGCGGAGTGCTCGTCTCTCATCGTGTACGTCCGTTCGAGCTCCGCGAGCAGCTCGCGGGCGTCGAGCGGCTGCAGGCGGCCCGCTTGTTGATAACTTTCGTGGTTCGCCACGAACACGCTGGGCAAGCGTTCGATGCTCGCCTTCACGTGCTGCAGGATTTGGCTGACTCGATCCTGAAACTGCAGTTGCACGATCGCTTCGCCGACTTCGCGTTTGATCCCGACGCTCTCCAGCTTCAAGATGCTGCTCGAGCTCACGAGTGCGTCGGTGACCGTTCGAAACTCTCCGAGCACGTTGCTGATCGTGCCTTGTGACTCGATCATCGCCCGATTCTCGTTCGCAGCCGATTGCTCCGCGCTCTGGCACACGGCATTGATGGCCGCGCTCACGATGCGCACGTTGTCGGTGATCCGCTGAGCGCTGTGCGCAGAGCGATTCGAAAGCTCTCGGACGGCCTCTGCGACGACACCGAAGCCCAGCCCTGCGTGGCCTACGCGAGCGGCTTCGATCGCTGCGTTGAGCGCCAGCAAGTTCGTTTCTGAAGCGATGCTCCCGACGTCGGTCGCCATCTCGTGCAGCTCGGCGATGAAACGATGAAGGCTTTGCACTTTGTCGAGCATCGCGGCCTTGCTCGACGCGACCGACTCGAGCGTAGTCACCACGGTACCGAGGTCTCGTTCGCCTTTTGCGAAGACCGCGACGAGGCCTTTTTCGTTGCCTTCGACGGCTTCAGTTGCGGCACCGGAGGTGCTCACTGCGCGGTCGATGTTCTGGACGATTCCTGAAAACACGCCGGTGAGCGTTGTGATCGCCGCTTCCATTTGCTGCCGCGATCCCTCGATCTGTCGCGTCCAGACCGGAACGACCTCGCTCGCGAAGCGTCGCTGGCTGTTCAAGTAGGTGTCGACGCCAGTCTTGTCCTCCGACGTGGCGGGAACCAAAGAAGAGCGCCAGCTCGCCGCGATGCCGCTGAAGCTGAGCGCGGCGGCGAGCGCGACGTTGAGCCAGGTCAGCTCGGCGGTCATGAGCACACAGGCTCCGCCAGCTAACCCAATCACAGTGGCATAGACAGGCGAGACGAGTCGCTTGGTGCTGGTGACAGTGAGATTTGCAGGCATAGGGGCCACGCGTCTGCCCGACATGGGCCGACCACCAGCTCGGAGCAACTGCAGCAGCTATGTTTTGACTGTTGTCAGGAACTTTGCGCGAAGAACACGCAAGCGAGATCCATCGACGCCGAGCGGGGAAACTTTAGACAACAGCACCGAAAATAGCCCCGCGCAGCGGAAGCAACAGGGAGCCGCCTTACTACAGCAGCAGACGACAGCGCTACCGCTCCCGCACCCACGCTCGCCGAGCGTTAGCCTAAGCAGGCCACCCAGCGCAGTCGATCATAGACACGTTAGGTCCGCCTGGCAGGTCTGCCCAAATCCACAGTCGCCATCTCCCGTGCACGACCGCAAGCCCTCGATCTCCACAAAGCGCTCCTCCTTCGACACGACCATCAACTCCACTCGACCCGGTTGAATGCTCACACCCCCGGCGGATTCCCGCGACACGATCAGACTGGGATATCCGGCTACGCCGAGCTCGAGCAACTGCGTGACCATCGCCGCCGACAGCTGCGCTTCTCCGGTGTCGTCGGAGTCGCAGGAGATCATGCCCTTCGATCCACCGTGGTGACTGATGTCGAGCTTCATGCGCACGCGAGAGTCACGTTGCGTCTTCGGCTTCGTCCAAGTGACAGCCAGCGGCGCGCCGGACTCGAGCTTCAACGCCTGCACCGGCACGGACAACGGAGCGATACCTTTCGCCTCGAGCGTAAACGCTTCGAGATCGCCCCCCGTGGCCTTCAGCTGTACGTCGTCACCTTCCGAGAACGCCGGAAACGGAAGCTTGATGCTGGCGTTCGGCTGATAGGCGTTCGCGATCGGCTCCATCGCGAACTCGCGGTCACCCGACCGGGTCTTTAGTCCCTTCACGCGCACCGTGCCCACGTTCTGCGCGGTCGGATACGACTGACACACGCCATCCTCGACACACACGGCTTCGCCACCACACGCCTGGGGACAAAACGGTGCGCGCGGCGTGAGTAGCTGACAGTCGCCATCTCGCATCGATTCTTCCCACACGAGTTGCGAGGGAGACGGGCCGTCGTACACCTTGCCGATCAACGACGTGTGTCCTTCGGGATCAGAGTCACTCGGAGCCAGCAGAGTCACGCTGAAGCTGCCGATGAGCTCGGTGCCGCGCGGACCAGCATCGCGCGACTCTTCAGGCGGCGGTTCTTCCAAACCATCGCAGCCCGCGCACACTATGATCGCTGTCAGGATCGCACAGCCGATATGACGCGCGGTCATGGCGCTGACGCGAAGCAGTAGATGCCTCCATAACCGCCGCCGGAACCCACGGTCGGATTCATTTGGTTGGGCGGACCGTCTTGGATCAAGTTGGCGCCTGCAGCGCAACCTGCTTCGTCGAGTGTCGACATCCAGTTCTGTCCACTACCGCCCATCCCTGGCCCACCGATCATCATCGGTCCCATTCCGCGCATCCCTTTCGGAGGAGCGCCACCGTCTCCTGAGGGAAACATTTCACCGTCGCCGCCAGGCCCGGCGCGGGATGTCGGACCGCCGTCGCCTTCGAACTCATCACCGATCATGACAACGCCGCCCTCCCCGATGACTGCACCGTCCGGAAGGTCCGAAGGAGGCGCGCGCGGCACGTCGTCGGCCATACGATCCCACGAGTGACCGACACGCGGTCTGCCTTCAGTCGCCGGATCACCCACGGCGCTCGTCCAATCCTTACAAGTCGCGGTAGCGCTGTACAACTCGCCGCTCGAGTTAGTCCCCGTCAGAATGTCGTGGTTGTCGACTGACGCTTGATTCGGATCGGGCTTCTGGTTCGGAATGCCTTCTTCGTTTGGAAAGTCGTGGGCGATCGCGGTGTCGATTCCTTCCGGTCGATCGTGAAGCAGGTCCGCTTTGCTCTCTGCAAACACGCGACCGAGGCGGTCGTACCAAGGCCCATCACCGATCCGATCGATCGCATCGACCTGCGCGCCATCTTCGCCCGCGGTTGCGCTGAGAAAGGCTCGCCAACGTTTCTTCGAAGCTGCCGGCAAGCTGCGATTTGCGATCTCTCCGCAGATCTTGTCAGCACCACGAAGCCCGGCACCGGGTCCGGTGGAGAGCGC
>Ga0193752_1002247_pt1 | contig 14751 bp, 12 predicted proteins | sample H1c1metaG_FD_144924 | JGI IMG/M metagenome (GOLD analysis project Ga0193752, IMG submission 144924) | Soil microbial communities from a riparian zone of the East river system, Colorado, United States - H1c1 | ecosystem: Environmental > Terrestrial > Soil > Riparian zone | place: USA: East River... | reverse complement strand
GTGCCGATAACGCGCTGGCACCTCATCCGTGCCGCCGGGTACGCGGCCGGCGACGACGCCATCGCGATCTCGGTCACAGGACTCACGCACCGGATCGCCCACCCCGTCGCCGTCTACGTGGCCGAGGCGGCAGGCGAGTTCACGCACGTCTTCGTCATCGGGCGCGACGGGTCGAGCGAGGCCCTCGCCATCTGCGGCGCCCCCCCTACCCTCCATCGTGTGGAGGCGCTGTCGTAGGGGGAGGAGACGTGCCGGCGACCGAAGGGGGTTGCCTTTCGCGCCGCCTCGCCGCCCCGCTGTAGGGATACGCCCCACGGGCAGGGCCGCTTCGCCCTCTCGGCGACGCAGCCCGTCCGCCCCGATGTTGGGGGCTCACCTTCCCCCCTGCCTCCCATGACTGCGCTCGCCGCCGTCTTCGTCGTCGGCCTCCTCGGGAGTGCCCACTGCGTGGGGATGTGCGGGGGGTTCGTCGTGCTCCTCGGCGTGGGCGACCGGCGTGGTGCCCTCCGGCGGCAGGGTGCCTACTTCATGGGCAAGACGGCGGCCTACGCCGCGCTCGGTGCGCTGGCCGGGGCCGCGGGCGGACTCCTGGGCGACGCACTCCGCGCCTTCAGCGGCGCCCTCGGCGTCGGACTGGGCGTGCTGCTCGTGCTGGCGGGGCTCGCCGTGTGCGGCGTCGCGTGGGGCCGCGCCCCGCGGGCGTCGCGGCTCGTCGCGCACCTGGGGCCCGCCGTGGGGCGGCTCGTCGGCTCAGGCCGTACCCCTGCCCTCGTGGCGCTTGGCGCGCTCAACGGGCTGCTCCCGTGCGGACTCGTCTATGCCATGCTGGCACGGGCGGCCTCGACCGGGAGCGCGGCCACAGGCGCCCTCACGCTCGCCGTGTTCGGGCTGGCCACGGTGCCGGCGCTGGCGGCGACGGGGCTCGCGGGCGTCCGGCTCCGCCCCGAGCGCCGGCTCCTCTTCCAGCGCGTGGCGGGCGTGCTCGTCGTGGCGATGGGCCTGCTCACCGCGACCCGCGGCGCGCTGGCCCTGGCCGAGCCCCCGCCCACGCACCCCAACGCTGCGCTCCACTGCGCCCCGTGAGGCACGTAGGCACGTAGGCACGTAGGCACGTAGGCACGTAGGCACGTAGGCACGTAGGCACGTAGGCACGTAGGCACGTAGGAAGCTGCCGCCTGAAAGCGGGAGCGCGTGACCAGAGGGTTACCTCTCCGGCCACGCGCTCCCGCTTCCCTGCTTACATGCCTACGCGCCTACAGGCTTACGCGCCTCATCCCAGCGCACCCGCGAGGGCGATGGCGAGGAAGGCGAGGGCGGTGACGCAGGCGGTGCCGAGCATGACGAGGATGGCCGCGTAGGCCGAGTTCTCCTTACCCACGTCGGGACGCTCGTAGAGCGGGACGAGGTCGAGGGCGCGCTCTGCTACGCGCCGCGCGTACTCCTCCTCCTTCCGGTGCGCCGCCTGCGCCGCGTCGAGCGCGGTGCGGAAGCGGTCGGCCGCCGCGCCTGAGGCGGGGTAGAACCGGCCGTAAGGGCTCCACGCCGTCGCGCCGCGGGCCGTCCGGGCGCGGACGCGCCAGTGGAGCGCGTGGCCCACGGGCGGCAGCAGCGACGGGAGCGCGAGTTCGGTCGCGGCCCCGGCGTCGAGCGTCAGCACGTCGTCGGTGAAACGGGGGTCGGGCGAGATCTCGACGTCGTAGCCGTGGGCGCGCGGGGTGGCCTGCCAGCGGAGGGCAACAGCGGCGGCGTCCACGATGGCGCCGTTGAGCGGCTCGACGGGGAGGGGCGGCGCGGCGGAGTCAGGGGCGGCCCCCGGCCCGTCGTTGGGCGCGGTGAACCCGTAGTCCGCCCAGTCGACCGTGGGGGCCGCGCCGTTGAGCGCGGGGCCGCGGCCGAAGGGCCACACCGGCGCAGGCGGCGCCACCAGCAGATCGGCACCGGGGAGGCGCGCGGCGCGGCGTGCCTCGCGGGCACGGGCGTTCGCTTCGGCGGCGGCTGCCGTCGCGTCGGCCTCAGCGGCGGCCACCTCGGCCGCCGTGCCCGCCCGGAAGGGGACGACCGGGCTCCACGGCGCCGCACCGGCGCGGACGCGCCAGAAGAGGGGGCCGAGCGGGAGCGCGTCGGCGAGGGTGAGCTCGGTGGTGGTGAGCCCGTCGAGGTCCACGAGGAGATCCGCGAAGTCGGACCCGGCCGCCACCTGGAGGCGGAAGCGGCGGGCGCCCGGGGGGGCCGTCCAGCGGAACACGGCGGCGTCGCACGAGGCGACGCCGTCGCTCACGGGGAGTTGGGGCGTGGCGGCGACGGGGGCGGCGGCACGTGCGGCGGCGCGCGGCGCGGCCGGGGCAGCGGGGGCGTTCATGGGCGGGGGGCGGCCTCGTTACGGGGCGGGCTGTCGTCGAGGAGGATGCGGACGGCGGGCGTCTCGACGTCGTCGAACTGCCCGTCGCGGACGGCCCACCGGAAGGCGGCCACGCCCGCGAGGGCGAGCGACAGGGCGAGCGGGACGAGGATGAAGAGGACGTTCACGGGTTTGGGTCTTGGGTCTTTGATCTTGGGACTCTGGGTGTGGGGCGTCGTGCAGGAAGGAGCGCAGGCGTCATTCCTGAGTATTCCGAAGACCAGAGACCGAAGCCCTAAGACCGAAAGCGGGCTGAAAGACCGCGAGCGCCACGACGGCGAGCGACGAGACGGGCATCGCCGCCGCCGCCACCAGCGGCGTGACGAGCCCGGCCATCGCGGCGGCGGCGCCGACGGCGTTGTAGACGAGCGAGAGCGTGAGCACGCGGCGCACCGTCCGCAGCGCGAGGCGGGCGCCGTCGAGCGCGTCGAGGAGGGGGGCCACGCCGGGCCGCGTGAGGAAGAGGTCGGCCGCCACCAGGCTCGCCGTCGTGCCGCCGCCGACGGCGGCGCCCACGTCGGCCTGGCGGAGCGCGGCGGCATCGTTGACGCCGTCGCCGACCATGAGCACGACGCGGCCCTCGGCCTGCATCGCGGCCACGGCGTCGCGCTTGCCCTCGGGGCTCACGCCGCCGTGGGCTCGCTCCGGCGCCAGCCCCAGCCGTGCCGCGACGGCGGCGACGGCGGCAGGGTGGTCGCCCGAAAGGATGAGGACCCGCTTGCCGGACCCCTCCAGTTGCGCGACGAGCGCGGCGGCGTCGGCGCGGAGCCGGTCGCCGACGGCGAGCACGGCGGCCGGGACGCCGTCGACGGCGACGGCGACGGGCGTGTGGCCCTCGGCGGCCCAGCCGGCCAGCGCCTCGCGCCACGGGGCCGGGAGTGGACCCGAGACGGCCTCGACCCAATCGGGCCGCCCGACGATGACCGTGTGGGACCCGACGCGCCCGCGGACGCCCCGCCCGGCCTCGGCCTCCACATCACCGGCCTCACCGACCGCCTCGGGCAGCGCGCCCGCGCCGCGCTCGCGGACGAGCGCTTCGGCGACGGGGTGCGTCGCGTGGGCCTCGACGGCGGCGGCGAGATCGAGCGCGTACGCATCTCCCTCCCAGGCGGCGATCGTCATGCGCCCCTCGGTGAGCGTGCCCGTCTTGTCGAGCACGACGGTGTCCACCTCGGTCAGGCGCTGGACGGCCTCCTCGCTCTTGACGAAGATCCCCCGCCGCGCCGCGCGCCCGGTGGCGACGGCGAACGTGAGGGGGGTCGCCATGCCGAGCGCGCACGGGCACGTCACGACGAGGAGCGCGACGATGTGCGCCACGGCGTGGTCGGCGCCCGCAGGCAGCCAGATCGCGGCGGTGACGGCGGCGAGGGCGAACACGGCGAGCACGAACCCGCCGCCGATGCGGTCGGCCAGCAGGGTGACGGGGGCGCGGCGCGCCTCGCCGCGCTCGACCCACGCGAGCAGGCGGCCCACGCGCGTCGCCTCCCCCACCCGCTCCGCGCGCACGCGCAGCGGGGCCGAGAGGTTGGTCGCACCGGCCTCGACGCGCCCGCCGATCGCTACGGGTTCGGGGCGGGCCTCGCCGGTGAGCACGGCGCGGTCGAGCCGACTCGCCCCGCGCGTGACGACGCCGTCGACGGGGACGACCTCGCCGGCTGGCACCTCCACCTCGTCGCCGGGCCGCACCTCGTCGAGGCTCACGACGGCGACGGTGCCGTCGGGGCCGACGCGGCGGGCGACGCGGGGGACGAGGGCCAGCAGCCGGTCGCTCGCCTCGCCCGCCAGCCGACGGCTGCGGAGCTGGAGCCACCGCGCCGTGAGCAGTGCGGCGATGAGCACGGCCACGGAGTCGAACCACACCTCGCCGCGGCCCGTCACGGTGGCCCAGGCGCTCTGCCCGAACCCGGCCAGGACGCCCAGCGCGATGGGGGTGTCGAGGTGGAGGCGGCGCGCGTCGCGGGCCCGCCACGCGGCGCCGATGGACGCCCACGCGCGCTGGAAGAAGGGGGCGCCGCCGTAGGCGACGGCGGGAACGGCCAGCACGAGGCTCACCCACCGCGCCGCGGCGGCCAGCGCCGGGTCGGCGGCGGCGTCGAGGCCGGAGTAGAGGGCGAAGGCGACGAGCATCACGTTGCCGGCCAGCGCCCACGCCACGCCCATACGCACGAGGAGCTTCCGCTCGGCCTCGGTCGCGCCACCGCTCCCGGACTGCCGCGCGGGGTGCGCCGCGTAGCCGAACCGGGCGAGCCAGCGGGCGACCTCGGAGAGCCGCACGCGGGCGGGGTCGAAGGTGAGCGCCAGCCGTGCCCGCGGCAGGTCGAGACGGGCGGCCTCGACGCCGTCGATCTCGTAGGGCAACCGTTCGACGAGCCACACGCAGGCCGCACAGTGGACGCCGTCGACGAACAGTTCGACGGTCCGCCGCCCCCCCTCGGCCTCGCGCGTGTGGGCAGCGAGGAAAGCGGGGGCGTCGAGTTCGGCGAGGGCCAGCGCCTCCGGCACCTTCGGCCGCGATCCCGGCCGCGCCGCGGGGTCGAACCCACGGAGACGGTCGTAGTCGGCGCCGAGCCCGGCGGCGGCGAGCGCGTCGCGGACGACGGCGCAGCCGGTGCAGCAGCACGCCTCGCCAGCGCCCGTCAACACGGGCCGCGGACCCACGGGGAGCCCACAGTGCGCGCACGCCGCCTCGGCCGCCGGGGCGCCGGGCGCCGGGCGGGCGGGGGCACCGCGCCATGCGACGCGCGGACGCTCGGGAGCGGCGACGCTCATCGACCGCCCTCCGTCTGCCCGCGCCCGGCGGGCTGCGCCTGCCCGGCGGGCGTCACGAGCCGCACGCCGCCGTCCGACCGCGTCGCGATCACCGTGATGACGGCGGCGCACAGACTGATGGACAGCAGGAACACGACGAAGAGGGGCCACGCGACGTGCGGCGGCACCAGCGAGGGCTTGCGTTCGGGGACAGGCACAGGGGGGAGGGGTAGCGTCTCCCCCAAGCAACGCAGCCACCGTTCCAGCGCCGGACAGGCTCGCCCCCCACCCCAGGCGGGACACCGCCGTACGCCCGTGTAGGGGCGATCCTTACGGGGTGAGGTTCAGAGGAAAGAAAGACGGGGACGCCGCGGTGGTCGTGAGGCTGGACCCTCCGGCGTGGCTCGGTTCCAGCCCCCCTCCTGGACAGGAGGGGCTGGGGGTGGTAGAACCGACACGCCACCGGCGCACCGATCGAAACCGGCCCTGCGCGTGCAGGCGGGTCCTATGCCTCGTCCGGCGCCCTGGCTTCTTTCTCAGCTTTCTCGGCGCGGAGTTGCTCGATGGCGGCGCGCACCTCGGTTTCCCACTCGAACTGCTCGTCGCTGGCCGGGTCGTACGGCGGGAGGTCCGGGAGGGGAACGCCCAGCGCGTTCAGTAGCTCGGCCGCCTTCGTCAGGTCGTAGCGATGGACGTAGGGCTCGCCGTCTGCCCAGGCCTGCTCGTAGGCGGCGAGTGCGTGCGGCTTCGCCTTCTCGGTCTCGCCGAGGGTGTGCCAGAGCAGCGCGAGGTAGTAGTAGTCCCTGTCGCGCTGAGCCGCCAGTCGCTCGGCCTCCTGCCGTGCCTCATCGGGCGTGAGCGCGCCCAGGTGCAGTTTGGCGAGTGCGAGCCCGGTCTCCGACGACACATCCGGGAGACCACGCTCTCGCGCCATCCGCAGCGCCTCCCGGAAGCTCGCCGCGGCCTGTTCCCAGTGCTCCTGCTCCAGACGCCACGCCCCCCGGAGCCAGTGGAGATCACGGAGCGTTCTACGGTTGTTACCCTCCTCCGCGAGGCGGGCCGCCTCGGTGAGATGCGCCTCTTCCAGCGTGCCCTCCCAGAACCGAGCCTGGGCGAAGTGATACTCGGCGACTCCCGGCCGATAATTTGATCGTGACCAGCGCCGCCCCATCGGGTCCAGCGCCGCCCACGTCTCTGCGGCCGCCTCCGACTCACCGATCAGAGCCTGACCATAGAAGAAATCAAGCCGACTTCTAAACTCGCTCTCCTCATTGCCTAGGGCCGCCGCGAGGTCAAGGGATAGGCTGAAGAGCCGGTGGGACGCTGCCAGACGTCTTTGAGCAATCAGGTTGACGGCGATGCTACGAAGTCTAGCATATGTTCCTCTCCGGTCTTTGGCATCCAGATCGGCCCGGAGTGCTGCGCTGAACGTCGCGAGGGCGGCGTCTAGCTCGCCGGTGTAAAGCAGGGCTATTGCCGCATCGCTCGCAATGTAGCCGGCGGTTTGGTCATCCAGACCCGGCGGGAGCGTCCCCCAGCCCTCCGGGAAGAACGGCCGCAGCAGCGCGAGGGTCTCGACGATCGCTTCGAGGTTGAAGAGGAGAGTATTTGACAGGTCAACCTGGTACGCATCCGCCGCTGCCTCGATGCGCCCGAGCGCCAGCAGCGTCCGCACCACCTGCAGCCCCGGCGCCACGTCTTCCAGCATCCGTGCCTCCTCGTACGGGTCGTGCGCCACTGACGAGAAGTGGTCCACCACCTGCTGCCCGTACCGGTCCCGCTCCTCCTCCTTGAGCGCCCCGGACGCTACCCCCCGCACCACAGGGTGCAGGTCATACCGCCGCGCCTGCCCGTCGTACTGCAAAAGCCCGCGCTTTTCCAGACCCGACACCGTCTCTGCAAGCTTCCCTTCTGCTTTACGGACCTCGGGGAGGCTCTTCCATTCTCGCAGCGCAGCCTCGTACGCTCGTTGCTTCTCGGCCTTCTCCCTGTCGCCCCAAGTCTCGTACTCCCACTCGAACTCAACTTCTGGAGGCGTTGGCCTGACAGGAACCGCTGGATCCTCCGGCAGGTGCGGGTTGAGCGCCGCCAGCGTCTCGTAGTCCACCGACTCCGAGATCAACGCGAGCGTCGAAAGCAACCGGCGGCTCGCCTCGGGCAGGTCGTCCAGCGCCGCGCGCAAGATGTGGTTCCGCTTCTGCACGAGGTCGAGCTTCGCGAGGTTGAGCCGCGCCCCGCCCTGCGGCCCCGCGTCCTCCACCCACCGGTCGAAGTCGCCCCGCGCCGGGAGGTAGTTCGCGACGAGCCCCGCCAGCACCCCGATCACGAGCGGGTGGTTGTCGCAATTCTCCCGGAGGTAGGCCCGGATCCGGTCCGAGTCACCCTGTACGCCTCCCGCGCGGAAGAGCGCCTCGGCGTCGCCCGGGCGGAGCCCCGCGAGAGGCTCGCGCCGCACGCCCGGGACGGGTTGATTCGAGGCGTTGAGGAGGACGCGGGGCATGAGCCGCGTCGAGACGAGCACCTTCGAAGGATTCGCTGTCGCGAGCAGGCGCAGAAGGTCGGCATCCTCATCCCGGATAGTGTTCGTCGGCTCGCGGTGATCGAGGACGGCATCGGTAGGGGTGTTCACCGCCTCGTCGGCAAGTTGGGCGGCGTCGTAACGGTGGTAAGCAACGAGGATGCGTTCGAGGCCGTCGAGCACGAGGAGCCACGGCCGGGCTTGAAGCTCGGCGACGAGACGCTCCGCCAAAGCGGGCGTCTGGAGCTTGCGGAAGCTGTCGAGCGGCTTGCCGGTCATGTACGCCAGCGCGTGGCGACAGAAGTCGTCCATGACGGCGCCACGCTCGTAGAAGGAGTACCAGAAGCGCCCGCCCCAGTCGTCGCGGAGGACTGGGGCGTGGTTGGTGACCCACTCCCAGGTGAGCATGCTCTTGCCGCTGCCGCCGATGGCCTCGAAGAGCAGGAGGTTGGTGGGGTCGGCCGGGTCGGCCCAGTCGGAGAGCACGTTCAGTTCGGCCTCCCGCCCGACGAAGGTGTGGGAGCCAGCGTAGCGAGACTCGGCGTAGAACTCTGGCGGCGGCGGGATGCGTTTCACGTCCTCCGCTTTGGGTTCCGATCCGGATCCCGATGCCGACGTACCGGGCACCGCCGAGGCGTCGAGATGTCGTCGTAGCTCCGCGAGGGACGGCCCAATCTTCGCCTTGAAGTCGTCGAGACTCTCGAAGACCGCGTAGACTCGCTCGATAGGTGAGCCCTCCTTCATCCGCTTGGCGCGCTCGCGGAACGCATCCAGCTTGGCCCGTTTGTCTGAATCCAGTTCGACATCTTTCTCCGTTACCGGGTGGGCCTCCCCCATGAGGAAGAGCAGGATGGGACGGTTGAGGCGCATCGCCTCGTTGAACTCAAGCTCCGTGATGGACAGCCTGTCCGGGTTCCGATCTGCGTCCTCCAGCACCTGCCCGTACTTGCGGCTGATCACCCCGACGTAGGCCGCGCTGTCGCGCACCATCTGAAGCGACGAGTCCACTACGTCCACCAGCCGGGCGGAGCTGTGCTCCATCACGTTCGGATGGAGACCGTGCTCCTCGATCGTTCGGATGAGAGCGGCCCGGTGCGCCTTCAGGTCCGTGAAGGTGCTGGAGACCATGACCTGTTGCACAGACTTGGGATCGTACGAATCGGCGTCAGACACGGTGCGCAGGAAGCGTGTGATTCAGATGCCTCGACATAAGGCACCACAGAGATCACCGAGATTACGACCCGTATCCATTCCTGACGAGACATCCCGGAGGTCAGGTCCCTTTAAGCACGTAGGCATGTGAGCACGTAAGCAGAACGGCGTCTACGCTATGCGCTTACGTGCCTACACGCTTCACCGGCTCGGCCCCAGCAGCGCGAAGGTCTCCTCCACGACGGTGCCGTCGGAGAAGGCGAGGCGGAAGCGGCCGGGGATCTCGCCGGCCCCGCCGAAGGAAGCGCGGGGGATGACGACGAACGTCTCGATGCGCACCATCTCCTGCGACGCCACCGACACCGTCGAGAGCCCCGCCACGCGCACGGAGGCGCCCACGGGGGCGAGGGCCTCGATGGTGAACGTCGCCGGGCGCGCCGTCTGGTTCCGCACGCGGAAGTGGACACGGTTGGCGACCGTGCCGTCCGGCAACTCGGTGAACGGGGCGGCGACGGTGCGGCCCACGTTGACGTCGTAGGCGTGGCGCGTCGTGATGCCCAGCGTGAGCGCCGTCACTAGCGCCACCAGCAGCAGGCCGTAGATGGCGGTGCGGGGGCGGAGGGCGCGGGTGGGCTCGCCGGCGAGCGCGTTCTCACTCGTGTAGCGGATGAGGCCGGGGGGCTGCCCCGTCTTCAGCATGATGGCGTCGCAGGCGTCGACGCACTGCGTGCACGCGACGCACTCCATCTGGAGCCCGTCGCGGATGTCGATGCCGGTGGGGCAGGTGCGGACGCACGCGAAGCAGTCCACGCAGTCGCCGAGCGCCCCGCGCTCCTTCCCCTTCCCCCGCGGCTCGCCACGGTTGGGGTCGTAGGAGACGATGAGGGAGTCGGGGTCCATGAGCACCGATTGGAACCGGGCGTAGGGGCACGCGATCGTGCACATCTGCTCGCGGAACACCCCGAAGTCGAACGCGACGAGCCCGGTGGTGAGGCCGGCCAGCACGAAGTAGCCCCAGTGCTCGGCCGGCGGGCCCGTCATCCAGTGGATGAGCCGCTCCCACCCGACGAAGTAGGCCGTGAAGGTGTGGGCCAGCCCGAAGGCGATGACGAGGTAGAGCGCCCACTTCGCCGCCTTCCGCCACGCCCGGTCGAACGAGAGGGGGGCGGCGTCGCGGCGGGCGCGGGCGTTCTCGGCTCCCTCAATGAGGCGCTCGATGGGGCGGAAGACGAACTCCAGGTACACCGTCTGCGGGCAGGCCCACCCGCACCACGCCCTTCCCAGCAGCGCCGTGAGGAGCACGACGCTGAGCAGCACCGAGAGCCCGAAGAGCAGCAGCAGGAAGGTGTCGGTGGGGTAGAACGTGAGCCCGAACAGCGTGAACTCGCGCACCGCCACGTCCAGCAGCACGGCGGGCCTGCCGCCGATGTGCACGATGGGGAGTGAGACGAAGAACACGATGAGCCCCCACCCCAGAAGCCGCCGCCGCTTCCACAACTGCCCCCTGCTCTCGGTGGGGTACATCCACCGCCGGCTCCCGTCGCGGTGAAGCGTCGTGAGCACGTCCTCGGGCGATTCGAGGATGCCGACGGACTCGACGGGGACGAAGGACATGGGGAGAGCGATGAGCGATGAGGGATGAGCGATGAGGGGTAAAGGCAGGAGACAGGGAGGGGGAAGGCAGGAAAGGGGAAGGCAGAACGGCAACGGACGGAAGGCCGTGAGGCCCTATCAGCCCTTCTCCCTCTATCTCCTCTCCTCCTGCATTCCTCTCATCGCTCATCCCTCATCGCTCATCGCTATCAGAAGCTTCCCGGGTCGCCCTGGGGGGGCTTGGCGGCGGCGGGGTTCGAGCCCTGGATGGAGGCGACGAAGGCGAGGAGGTCGGCGCGGTCCTCGTCCGGGAGCATGTCCTTCCAGGCGGGCATCCCGCTGTCGACCCAGCCCTCGTTGATGGAGACCCAGACGGCCTCGGGGCCCGCACCGTGGAGCCAGAAGTCGTCCGTGAGGTTGGGCCCGATGAGTCCGCCGCCTTCGGGTCCGTGGCACGAGGCGCACGTCGTGGCGAAGACGGCCGCGCCGGCCGTGGCGCGCGCGGGGTCGGCGGCGTACTCCGCCAGCGCGCCCGCGTCCGTCTTGAACGACGGCCCGTTGGCGGCGTAGTCGGTGCGGGCGGCCTCCAGCTGGGCGCCGCGCTCGGCGAAATCGTCGCCGTAGGTGTCGATCCAGCCGAAGGTGTGAACGCCGAGCATGTAGAGCGGCGCGAAGACGACGCACGCCCAGAAGCTCCATACCCACCACCCCGGCATGGGGTTGTCGTACTCGCGGATGCCATCGTAGGTGTGGCCGGCCATCACGGGCTCGGCCGCCTCGCCGCGGAGGGGCGAGGTGGAGTCGGGGGCGGCGTTCATCGGTCGGCGGGGGCGTCGAGGGAGGCGGGCGGGAGGTCGACGAGGGGGAGCGCGCGGGCGTGATCGCGCGTGGCCTTCGAAAGGGCGAGCGCGCGGGCGACGATGAGCGCGAAGGCGACGACGAAGGCGACGACGGAGAGTTCGGCGAGGGCGCCGGTCTCCAGGGCGCGGACGGTTTCCTGCCACATGGGAACGGGGGCTACAGGAGCGGGCTAGTGCGCGACCGCGACCGGACCGGCCGCAGTGCGCGCGGTGTCGACGGCGGCGCGGGCGTCGCGGCCGAGGCGCTGGAGGTAGGCCACCATCGCGACGATCTCGCGGTCGGCGAGCTGGTCCGGCCCGCCGGCCTCGCGCACGCGGGCGGCGACGGAGTCGGCCTGCGCGCGGGCGAGCGCGACGGCCCCCTCGATCTCGGCGTCGGTGTAGGGCACGCCGATCGCGCGGTTGGCGCGGAGGCGGGCCGGGAGGTCGTCGATGTCGAGGGGGTCCGTGAGGAGGTGGGCGTAGGCCGGCATGATCGACTGCGGGCTCGTGCTCCGGGGGTCCTCCATGTGGCGGACGTGCCAGAGGTCGGGGTACTTCCCGCCGACGCGCGCGAGGTCGGGGCCGGTGCGCTTGGAGCCCCACAGGAACGGGGTCTCGTAGGCCGTCTCGCCCGCCGTCGAGACGGGGCCGTAGCGCGCCACCTCGTCCTGGAACGGCCGCACCATCTGGCTGTGGCAGTTGTTGCAGCCCTCGCGGATGTAGAGGTCGCGCCCGGCGAGTTCCAGCGGGGTCCACGGCCGCAGCGTCGCCAGCGGCTCGACGGCGCCGTGGACGAGGAAGATCGGGGCGAACTCCACGAGCGTGCCCACGAGGATGGCGAGCACGGTGAGGATGGTGAAGACGAGGGGCCAGCCCTCGATGCGGCGGTGGGCGCCGTCGGCCCGGAGGAAGCGGGGCATCGCGGTCAGGGAGCGGGGGCTGAGCGGGGGGCAGGGGCCCTCCCGAGGCGTCGCCTCGGGAGGGCCCCCGGAGGCGGGCGCCTCAGGAAGCGAAGGCGGGGACGAGGGCCAGGCCCCCCGTGCGGGGGATCGCCACGGCCGGGTCGGGGAGCTGCTTCGGCGCGCGGCGGATGGTCATGTACATGTTCACCATCAGCATCACCACCCCCGAGAGGTACATCGTGCCGCCGACGAGCCGCACCCAGTACATCGGGCGGATCTGCTCGACGGTCTCGACGAAGTCGGGGGTACACCTCCGCCCCGCGCCGTCGAAGGCCCGCAGCATGAGGCCCTGCGTGATGCCGGAGGTGTACATCGCCAGCACGTAGAGCAGGATGCCCACGGTGCCGATCCAGAAGTGCACGTTGGCCAGCCGCTCGCTCCACAGCGGCGTCCGCCACAGGCGCGGGAGCAGCCAGTAGATCATCCCGAAGATCATGAACCCGTTCCAGCCCAGCGCGCCGGAGTGGACGTGCCCGATGGTCCAGTCGGTGTAGTGCGAGAGCGCGTTGACGCTCTTGATCGAGAGGAGCGGGCCCTCGAACGTGGCCATGCCGTAGAACGTGATGCCCACGACGAACATCTTGAGCACGACGGAGTCGCGGAGCTTGTGCCACGCCCCACGGAGCGTGAACAGCCCGTTGATCATCCCGCCCCAGCTCGGCATCCACAGCATCACGCTGAAGACCATGCCCAGCGTGGCCGCCCACTCGGGCACGGCGGTGTACTGGAGGTGGTGCGGCCCGGCCCAGATGTAGAGGAACACGAGGCTCCAGAAGTGCACGATCGAGAGCCGGTAGGAGAACACCGGGCGCTCGGCGGCCTTCGGGAGGAAGTAGTACATCAGCCCCAGGAAGGGCGTCGTGAGGAAAAAGGCGACGGCGTTGTGGCCGTACCACCACTGCACGAGCGCGTCCTGGACGCCGCGGTAGATCGGGTAGCTCTTCGTGAGCGAGATGGGGTACTCCAGGCTGTTGCCGATGTGGAGCACGGCCACGGTCACGATGGTGGCGATGTAGAACCACAGCGCGACGTACATGTGCTTCTCGCGCCGCCGCCAGAGCGTCCCGAAGAAGTTGACGGCGAAGACCACCCACACCACGGCGATGGCGATGTCGATGGGCCACTCCAGCTCGGCGTACTCCTTAGAGGTCGTGATGCCCAGCGGGAGCGTGATCGCGGCGGCGACGATGATGCTTTGCCACCCCCAGAAGTGGACCTTGCTCATCACGTCGGAGAACATCCGCGCCTTGCACAGCCGCTGCGTCGAGTAGTAGATCGCGGCGAAGATGCCGTTGCCGGCGAAGGCGAAGATGACCGCGTTGGTGTGGAGCGGCCGGAGGCGCCCGAACGTGAGGTAGGGCCCGATGTTGGCCTCCGGGAACGGGAGCTGCAGCGCGATGAGCGCGCCGACGAGCATCCCGACGAACCCCCAGAGGACGGTCGCGAGGACGAACCCCGACTCGATCCGGTCGTCGTAGGTGAACACCTCGAAGCGAGAGCGCCCCTCGTCTGCGGCCACGCGCGACGCGGGCGCGGCTGCGGGAGGGGCAGGGATCGGGTCGGCCATGGCGGGGGGCAGAGTGGGTGCTCCAAAGAGACGCCGCCCCCGCCGCCGCCCCCGCCGTCCCTCCGCGCATCACCCGGCCGGGCCATTCCGGACCCCCCTGTAGGGGAGAGTCTTACAGCCCCAGGCCAGCCCTGGAGCCCCCGTCACTCAGCCCGCGGTCGGGCCGCCGCCGCGCGCTCAGGTGGGGTAGAGAAACACCCCGGCCACGCCGGGCCGGAGCGCCAGCCGCTCGATGACCGACGCCACGTCCTCCGGCTCCGCCGACTCGACGGCCACGACGAAGTCGGCGGAGGTGGCGTCGAGGAAGACGATGGAGAGGCCCGGGTGACGGAGGGCGCTGGTGGCCGGCGCATGGCTCGCACCCGGGAAGAGGTCGACGGCGAGCAGAGCGGTCATGGGATAGCGCGATGGGGCATACGCCCAGCCTACACCGCCCGCCGCGCTTCTCATGAACGGCCCACACGGACCGCCGCGTGGGGGCATGTCCTACGTTGTAGGGGCGCCGCCGCATAAGAGGACCCGGCGAGAGGCGCAGCCCTCGATCAGGAGCGTGGTTCCAACGCCCCCGGACCCGGGGCCTCTGAAAGCCGATCCATGAACCCGGACGGGTTTGCAGGATACCCGCCCGGCGGGGCCGCCCTGCCTTCGCCTCCTCCGCCTTATCGCGCCTACTCCGCCTTCTCCACCTTCTCGTCCTCGACCCAGCGCGTGGCGTGCTGGAGCAGTTCGGTGGCCGTGCCGAGCCCGAGCTTCGTCTTGATCCGGGCGCGGTAGCTCTCCACCGTCTTCACCGAGAGGTGCAGCCGCTCGGCGATGTCCTTCGTCTCCACACCGCGGCCCGTCATCTCGAACACCTCCAGCTCCCGGTCCGACAGGATCTCCAGCGGGGTCTGGAGCGGGGAGCGGCCCGCGGCGGCGCCGAAGAGCATGCGGTCCTTCACGTCGTCGGAGAGGTAGATCCCCCCGCGGAG
>Ga0193752_1002246_pt1 | contig 14753 bp, 6 predicted proteins | sample H1c1metaG_FD_144924 | JGI IMG/M metagenome (GOLD analysis project Ga0193752, IMG submission 144924) | Soil microbial communities from a riparian zone of the East river system, Colorado, United States - H1c1 | ecosystem: Environmental > Terrestrial > Soil > Riparian zone | place: USA: East River... | reverse complement strand
GCCTGTACACGCTTTCCGTCAGAATCGTACAAACTGTCCGGCGCAGTGGGTGGCTTCAGGTCTTTTTCAGCGTTCCAAAAAAATACACTGCTGATATTACCACCTGGAAAACGAATGATGTTTGGAGACAGCGCTTTTATGTGTTCGATGAGTACCGGCTCGGTGACCATCTGGGTCATATAAGGATTGGAGTTATTTCCAAACAGGCTTTTAGGAACCTTTGTAATAATATTGTCAGGACTAAGAGTTACGGTAACGCTGTTTGCAGCCGCTGTTTTGGCCACGTCGTTAAATGACGGCGCAGTAACATACCTGGCTTTCCAGTCATTTAAAAAGAATCCCTGCTGGGCATAACCAATAGAAGAAAAAGCTGTTGCCATGACAATGGCAAAACAGCTTTTATAAATACGGATCATCAGCATAATGTCTGAATTGAGATGACGGTGTGTATTTAGGTTTAACGACGCACCACTCTTACATTATCGAAAGCAGCATCAAAACCGGGTATTGGGGTACTGCTATCGTTGATCAGCATAAAGCCAACTTCACGTTTTCCGGTACCAAGCAATTCCGATAAATTGGAAGCTGGTGAACCCGTACCATCGATATCATTTGCCTTAGTTCTGAACTCGGTCAGTGGTATACTTACCGTAACCCAACCCGTTGTAGCATATGTGCCGGTAGGTGTATTTAACCAGGGAACATAACGTGCCGTATATTTCCAGGAGCCTTCATTTCGTATCAGTATCGTTCCGTTCTTCCAGGACTTTTTCACGAACACTTCAAACTTCAATACATAATCGCTGATAGGATCATTCAGATTCGACTCTTGTACCCAGGCCACCTCTGCCACATTTACTGCGCGGTCGTCCCCATACCATGCTGCATCATTCGCATTTACAGCACCAGCAGGTTTGATGCGGATATAGTTGCCCCTGTTACCCGGAAAATCGACTGAACTGTTGCTTTTAATACCACCCCACCATGCCCATCCAAACTGGGGATCACCATCTTCGAAATTAGCCAGCATGCCTGGTTGGCTAACACCATTGAAAATGATGTTGGGATTTCTACCAATACCATATTGGCCCACCACCTGCACAGTGCCGGATGTGGTTATCCCATTCGGAACGATAACTCTCAAAGTAGCGGTATCTAAGACCTGCACATTTTTACCTTCAAGATTGCCCGGGAAAATTACTTTTGTAATATTGTAGAAAACCGATCCTTTGATAGTAATGGTGTCCCCGCCCCATGCCATTTCATTCGACATGGAAGTAATGCCTGGTGGCGGCGGTACAAGTTTAAAATCAAACATAGCTTCTCCAGACTCAGTGATCACTCTTATCTTATTTGAAACATTTGGATTAGTTGCTTCTGTTGGAGCGTTATCGGGAACAATCACGATAATATCAGTGTTGGTTGCAAGAGTGGAATTAAAAGGCGCAGGCACATCATTAAAAAGAATCTGGCGAAGGCCGTTGAAATTCTGACCATGAATCAGGATCTGCTCGCCGGTTAATGAGCTCGTGAACGCGCTGTCTCTTTTGGTTGAATCGACCAGGCGCACAAACTCTATCGTAGGCGGACCTCCACCGGTACTATCTTTTTTACAGGAATAAAGAAACAACAGCACAGGGGCGATCACGAGGATCACTTTTATAATATTTCTATATGAATATCGCATGGGATTGAGTTTTGGAGATATTAATCAGGAAGTTTACTGAAATCAAATTCAACTGCAGGCTGTGACAGATTGGGAGCGCGCAGTAATTCGTTTGCCGGTATTGGCAGAAAAAAAGTTGATTCAGAAGCCGGAAAGAATTCACTAGTATAAGTTACGGTGTAACGTTTCGGGCTGGAACCCGCAACGTAATTGATAGTGTAATCTCCCTTGTCCTGCCTGGCAATCATATCCAGCGCCTTCGCCTTGTTGAAATAATACAGGCGCACTAACTCGTACCAGTAAACGCCTTCCATAACAGTTTCAATTCTTTTTTCTGTGAAGATGTCGTCAAAGTTGATACTACTCACAGGCTGTAGGCCGGCGCGGGTACGAACCATGTTGAAATACTTAAGTGCTTCCGGGTTATTGGTAGATGCCTGATTGCCTAATATTGCTTCTGCGTATATGAGGTACACTTCTGCAAGGCGTAACATATAAGTTTTAATATTCGCACACATAAACGTACCACCGCCGTTTCGTGCAGGTGTTCCGATAATGTACTTCTTAACATTAGCGCGGTCATTCACATCATACAATATTCCCGTGCTTCCCAGTTCAGGATAACTATCCTGGTTAAACATAAAAGAAGCTTTTCTGCGGATAGAATCGTCCGGATGTGATGTATAATATTTAACCAGGTCGGCAGATGCACCGTGGGCGCGACCCCAGCCATCACCCGATTCAGTAACCTTCGGATCAAAAGCCATATACGCCTGGAAGCTGTTATTCACACCCCAGGGACTACTGAGCGGTAGCCACTGCAGTGCAAATAATGTTTCGGAATTTGTAACCAGCGAATTATTATTTTCACTGCGGAACAGGTCGTAATAGTTGGCCACTAACTTGCGACCGCTGTTGTTGATTACACTTTGGGAATAAAATTTAGCACTATCCAGATCCTGCTGATTCCTGGTTCCGTTCTGATTCAATCCGGCTCTGGTCAGAAACATCTTTGCGAGCATACCTTCTGCGGACCATTTTGTTAAACGACCTTCTGCCATTGGTGTTGCAGTCAGATTCCGGGCAGCAAAACTGAAATCACGGATAATAAAATCCCAGATTGAAGCAACTGTGTTTTTGCGAAGTGATGTATCAGAACCCTGCACCACGTTATCATAAATAATAGGAAGTTCACCCCATAGTCTAACCAGGTAGGCATATGCCAGGCCACGCATAAACCGCGCTTCGCCTTTGGCATAATTCCTTGTGGACGCGGGTACATCGGTAGCATAGCGTTCAATGTTTTCTATCGTAACATTACTTTGGGCAATAATCTTATAGAACGACTGATAAGCCGACTGCATGGCCCCATTTGTTGCAGGTACAGTGAACTGGTAGAAAGGATTCCAATCGTTTGAGATCATATTCCCTGCACGTGCATCACCAATACCGAACGATGATTTATCATTGTAATCAAACCACACTATGTTATACAACGGGGCGGTACCTGCCAGCACTTCTTCTGATGTCCGGTAAAACTTACCGGCATTAACTGATGTGAGCGGTGGTCTTTCAAGAAAATCCTTTTTACAGGCAGTAAATCCTGCCGCTATACTCAAGGCTAAAAAACATCTTTTTATAATCGTATTCATAACTGGAGCTTTAAGTTGTTAGAAATTGACCTGCAGGTTTACTGTGTACATCCTTGTTGACGGGTAACGTCCATAATCAACGCCAACCAATGAACCGTTGTAAGTACCTACTTCCGGATCATACCCGGTGTATTTTGTGAACGTGTACAGGTTCTGTACACCTGCTGAAACACGGACTCCTTCAAGGGAAATACGCTGTACGAGCTTTGCAGGTATGTTATAGGAAAGCTGAACATTTTTGATCCTGAGATATGACCCATCTTCCACATACCACTGCGTCGCTTTACCATTGTCATTCGCACCATTACTGGTTATGCGCTGGATCCGCCCTCCCGGGTTCAACACATGTGCATCTTTGTCGTTTAGATCGGTACTGCTCACCCTTGCAAAATCAAACGCACCTTTCAACATTCCATTACCAACGCCGGAACCATTTGGATTTTCGTTACGAAAACGTGCGTAATTGAATACATCATTACCATAAACACCGTTAATGAAAACAAGCAGTTCAAAGTTTTTGAAGTTGAAAGTGTTCGAGAAACCATACGTGAATTTGGGCCATGGGTTACCAATCACCGTCATGTCATCCTGCGTGATTTTGACATCACCATTTACATCTTTAAACTTAACATCACCTACCCATGTACCGGTGCCGGCGTTAGCCACCACTGTATCGGATCCCGCAGTTTGAACAGCATGTCCCTTGATTTCAGTGATATTTTGGAAAAGGCCTTCTGCCTGATATCCGTAGAACTGCCAGGCAGGGTGATCTACAGCTGATCTTGAAAGGAAGCTCGTCATGAACCAGGCTTCGCGGTTGATAGGTGTGTTCCGGTACAGTTCAGTGATTTTATTTCTGTCCGTTGAAATATTCAAACCTGTTCTCCAACTGAAAGGCTTCTCAATATTCACGGTATTGATTGTTAAGCCAAAGCCTTTGTTTTGCATTGCTCCTATATTCACTGCCGGAAACTGAATATATCCGGGTGAATAGGAATTGTTGCCGCCCGAATAATAGGGGAGTTCATTCAGCGTCAATAAACCGTCGGTCTTCTTGATATATACATCGCCGATGATCTCTAAACGGCTGCGGAAAAGGTGCAGGTCGAAGCCAAGGTTGAAGGCTTTTGTTTCTTCCCAGGTAAGATCGGGATTTGAAAAGTTAGCAGCAAGATAACCATTACCCCATGGAGTAGGTACCTTGGTAAGATTCGCATAAAATGACTGTGTGGTATTCTGGTTACCAACCACACCGACTTCTGCACGTAACTTCAGATCGCCGGATCCAAATACACCTTTCATGAATGATTCTTCTGAGACCTTCCATGCTGCAGATACCGACGGGAAATAACCCCAGCGGTTGTTTGGTCCGAAGTTCGATGAACCATCCGCACGTATGGTAGCCTGCAGAATATACTTGTTATCGTACATGTAATTCAGGCGGCCAAAATAAGATTCAAGCGCACTTGAACCGCGAAAACTGGTAGGAGGATTCACAACTGTTGCGCCTCCAACCAGATCAGTAATATCATTATTCAGGAAATCGCGTGTCTCGGCCCATACACCTTCCCAATTGCTTTCCTGAGATTCATGACTCGCCATTATGCCAATATCATGTTTGCCAATTTTCGTATTGTAACGAAGCAATTGTGTAAGACCCCACCAGGTGTTGTTGTCGCTTGAACGAATCGCAAAGCTGGTATTGTTTACAAAATTTCCGAAAGTATATGCCGGGTTAAACCGATAGCCGTTTGAAAAACTGATGCTGCCATTAAATTCTGTGCGGAATACAAGACCCTTCATAATGTTAACTTCACCATATGCACTGCCGATCAGACTCTTTCTCTTCATAACATTTTCATTGATGCTTGCAAGCGCTATGGGTTGGTCTGGCGAAACTGTGTCTGATCAGGACCGCCCCAGCTTCCATCTGAATTCTTAACCGGAACGGATGGTGCCTGAGTAATCGCTATATTAAGAATATCATCATTGGTGATGGTCAGGTTTTCTTTAGTGCCGCTCGCATTTATATTCGTTCCCAATTTGAACCAGGTACGTGGTTGCGTTTCGAGGTTGAGGCGAACAGAATATCTTTCAAAACCGGAACCAATGGCGATTCCATCCTGGTTCATATATTCACCGGAAAGATAATAGGTAGATTTATCACTTCCTCCACTTACAGACAGTTGATGCTTAGACATGCCAGCAGTTGTAAGTAATTCCTTTTGCCAGTTGGAACCTTCTCCCAATATTGACGGGTCTCCGAATGCCGGATTGGCAATCGCGCCGCCGTTCTTAGAAACTTCATTCATAAATATGGCATACTCCTGCAAGTTCATGGTCGGAACATATTCGGGACGATCCTGTAAAGTGTAGAAAGTATTATAACTGAATCTTGATTTGCCGGAACGTCCCTTTTTTGTAGTGATCATTATTACGCCATTAGAAGCGCGGGAACCATAAATTGCAGTGGCAGATGGTCCCTGCAGGATGTTCATACTTTCAATATCATCAGGGTTAAGTATTGCCAGGATGTTGGAGCCGTTCGATCCATTGTCAGGCATAACCTGCACACCATCTATAACGTAGAGTGGTTGCGTGTTTCCGGAGATAGAGTTTATACCGCGGATATTTACGGATATAGGCGAACCAGGCTGTCCGCTATTTGCAGATACGAACACATTCGCGGCGCGGCCCTGTAAAGCCTGTTCCAGTGTTGTATTGACCGTTTTTTGAATATCTTCTTCAGACACTGTTACCTGCGAACTACTAAGGTCAGTTTTTTTCATTCGCCCATACCCGATCACAACAACATCTTCAAGATCGCTGTATTGATCGGCGAGACGGACCGTCAGGTTCACTGAGTTTCCAATCTTTATTTCCTGCGGTGCAAAGCCAACGGAAGAAATCACGAGCACTTCTGAAGGAGATGCGCTGATAGTGAACTGGCCCCTGGCATCGGTTTTCGTGACCCGCGTGGTGTTTTTAATCGTTATCGTAGCTTCAGGAATTCGCTCCGAAGAGTTTTGTGAACTTACGATACCGGTTACCTGCCGGTTCTGCGCAATCAGGTCCTGGCTCAGCAGGAGAGTTAAGACTAAAACCCAGAAACTGGTTATCCGGGTTGTGAAATGGAGGGATCGTTTCATATAGCAGCTATTATTGATTGAAAGTTAGTACCAGCTGCCCTCCTGCGAAGGAGGGCGGCGAGCGAAGCGAGCGGGTGGTTGTTCTTTGGTCTTCGAAGGTTATTCGGATACAGTCACCAAAAAACAACCACCCGTGCCGTCTTCGACGTCTCCCCTCCTTCGCAGGAGGGGAATAGTTCAAATCTATAATCAATACTGTCAGCGGGCCCACCCGTATTGTTTTTGAATAGGTGTGGTAATGTTAACGGCAGGGTCGGTTTGTTAATTAAGACGGTACCAAATGTTAACTGGCGCTAATTGCCTCTCTCGTTTCAGAAATTTATTATCAGTATCAGCATGACTGCGATAATGAAATACAGAATAATTTCCAGAAGAAAGTAGATCCTGCTTGTGCGCTTAAAATTTTTTGACATGCCATTGATTCATTAACAACAAATCTAATAGTACCCAGCTATGCACAAGGGGGTACAATCGTAATAAGATGGGTATGAAATGTTGCAACAGGAAGAAAAATCGATTCTATGGGTACAAAATGATTACGGGGCGTTATCTTCTGCCCGGCGTTTATCAGCCTGGTATTGCGATGGAAGCATGCCAAATTGTGTTTTGAAGTACTTGGCGAAATATTTCGGGTTGTTGAAGCCCACTTCATAGGCAATTTCAGAAATGCTGAGCTGGCTTTTTTCAAGTAACTGTGCGGCCCTTTTCAGGCGAATTATCCGTATGAATTCTATCGGCGTTTTGCCAGTAAGAGATAACAACTTTTTATACAGACCTACCCGGCTCATATAAAGTTCCCGGCTGAGTTCTTCTACTGAGAAATCGGAATTTGAAATGTTTTTTTCTACCACTGCAAGGGCTCTCTGCACCGTTTTTTCATCCGCATTGGAAACTTCAATATCGCTTGCAGTAATAGGAATTTGCTTTTCATAAACCTTCTGAAGTGATTGCTTTTGATGGATCAGATTTTTGATTCGGGACTGAAGCAGCTCAAAATTGAATGGCTTGCTGATAAAATCGTTGGCACCGGTTTCCAGACCTTCCAGTTGCTGCTCCTCTGCCGACCTTGCGGTTAGCAGAATTACAGGCAAATGTTCGGTCCGGGGATCCTGACGAATTTTCCGGCATAATTCCATGCCATCCATCACCGGCATGGATATATCTGTTACCACCAGGTCCGGGCTGGTAGCAAGCACTTGTTTCCAACCTTCTCTTCCATTGGCCGCTTCAATAATGTGGTACTGTTGCCTGAGGTTATCCTTCAGATAAAAACGAAAATCCTCATTGTCTTCTATGATCAATATTTTAGGTTTGGTACCCGACCGCCCACGCCCCGTAATCATAGCAGTTTTATCTTCAATGAATGTGGTTGTCAAAGCCGGCTCTTCTATTTGAATGTCTGCAGCAACATCTGCCTCCGGATGTACTGCTTTCAAATCTTCGCTATTCGGCGCCAAAATATTTTCAGCGGGTAGTAACCGGCGCACAGGGAGCGTAACGGTAAAGGTACTGCCATGTTCCGGCTCACTATCAACGGAAATTGTCCCTTCATGCAACTTTACAAATTCGCGTGTAATTGCCAAGCCAATGCCACTTCCCTGATTCATCATGGACTCGGGCACATCCTGTTGAAAAAAACGTTCGAAAATCATCGCCTGTTTTTCAGGCGGTATGCCAATACCTGTATCTCGCACCTTTATTTCCAACAGCAATATTTCATCATTACCTGGTTTGTCCCGGATATTCAGTTCGACTTCCACTTCACCGTTTTCCGGTGTAAACTTGAAGGCATTGGAAAGAAGATTGAACATAACCTTTTCCAGTTTGTCGTGATCGAACCAGGTATCCAGCCCGTCTGTTGAGCTCAGGAAATTGAAGTGAATATTCTTTTTTTCCGACAGATCGGAAAACGAATAGGAAATATCTTTGATGAATCCAACAATTTCACCACGTGAAGGACTCAGGTTAATTTCTTCCAGTTCAAGCCTTCGGAAATCGAGCAGCTGGTTCACCAGGTTAAGCAATCGTTTCGCATTGCGATAAATCATCACCAGCTGCTGTTTCTCAGCATCGCGCGTTGTTCTTATGAGTTTCTCAAGTGGCGTAATGATCAGAGTTAGCGGCGTGCGGAACTCGTGACTGATATTTGTGAAGAATCGGATCTTCATCATATCGAGGTAATGCATGCGGCGGGCTTCGTGACGTTCATGTTCCATGCTGAATTTCATCCTTTCCCGTTCGAGTAGCAGTCTCCTTGCAAGCATGAGTGCGGCAATAATAGTTAATGTGTAAAGCACGAACGCAAGCGGCGTTTTCCAGAACGGCGGCAGTATCCTGATCACAAGTTTTCGTCCCTGTTCGTTCCACAAGCCATCATCATTGGAGGCCTGTACCTCGAACACATATTCACCAGGATCCAGGTTCGTAAAAGTTGCTTTACGTGAGTCCTGATCCGCAAGGAGCCAGTCGTTGTTCAGTCCGTCCAACTTATAGCGGTATTGATTTTTTTCAGGGTGAAAAAAATTCAGTGCAGCAAACTCAATTGAAAAAAAGTTGCTGCTGTAGGGTAGTGTGATCTCGCCGGTTTCTGTTATCGCGTTCGCGAGTATTATTTTGCCATCAACTTTTTCGTCGATTCGTACACTACGGTTAAAAAGCAGAAAATCGGTAATCACCACGGGGGGCTTCGTGGAATTGAGAAGGATATTCGTTGGATTGATAATATTAAAACCATCACCGCCGCCAAACAATAATTCTCCCCGGCTGGTTTTTAAAAGCGCATTAACATTAAAGAGCTTGCCCTGCAATCCGTCAAGTTCATCATAGTTTCTGAAACTGCTTACTGTGACGACTCCGCTTTTTTCATTCACGGTGATCATGGATACCCCGTTTGCCGTGGTTACCCAGATATGGTGCTGGTCATCTTCCAGTATTCCCTGTATAGTGTTATCGGGAAGCCCATCCTTGCGTGTGAAATGTTTAAATCTTTTGTTTTCCGGCTGGAAAAGATTTAGCCCTTCTCGGGTACCCACCCATACCAAACCCCGGCTATCTTCAAATATGTTACTGATGTTGTTGTTGCTGATCGTACCGGTATCGGAATTGTCGGTGCTATAATGCTGGAATCTTCCCGAATTTCTTTCAAGCACATCTATTCCATGCGCAGTTCCGATCCAGATGTTTTCAGTCCTGTCCTCCAGCAATGACGAAATATAGAGTGACTGAACCGAGTTTGTTTCGCCTGCACGGTAATGCGAAAAATGTCCCGTTTTGCGATCAAGCAGGTCAAGGCCACCTCCAAGTGTGCCGATCCAGAAGTTACCACGGGAATCTTCGAGCATGCTATAGATCCTGTTATCCGAAATACTGTTTGGATTAGAAGGATCATTTTTATAGTGAATGAACTTTGTGCCATCATAACAATCAAGACCACCATAGTATGTGCCAACCCACAGCTTGTTGTATTTGTCAAGGAAAAGATCTACAATCACATCATTGGAAAGACTGCCAGGATTTAAAGGATCATGTACAAACTTCTTATACGAATTCGTGGCGCGGTTGAAATAAAAAAGGCCGCCGCCGTTAGAACCTATCCAGAGATTTCCCGATGCATCTTCTGCAAAAGCATTTACATCGTCGTAGGGAAGAGAATTGGGATTACGATAGCTGTTTCTGACAAGTGGAAACCGGATAATATTGTCATGGTAATAACTGATCCCTTTTTTATACGTACCGACCCAGATAATGCCTGACCGGTCTTTGTACATACTGTTAATGGTATTCTGACTAATCGACCGGTCATCATCGGTGTTCAGAATATATCTTACGGAAAAATCCTTTTTATCGACTACGTTCACACCGCCATGATCAGTTGCAATCCACACGAGACCGTTGTTGTCCTGTATTACACCTCTAACAATGTTTGTATTTAGCCTGGTGATTTTATTACTGGTGTCAAAACGCGAAATCTTTTTTGTTTTATGGTCAATGAAAAAGATACCGGTACCATCGTTCGGCGAAAAAATCCAAAGATCATCCTGAGCATCCACAAACAATATATAGGACTTACTTTGATTGTTGTTCATTACACTAATCTCGTTGCTGCGATAACTTACCTTTTCTGCGCGTTCATTAAGCCGTTCAATAATGCCGTTACGATGAATTAACCATAAGTGATTTTCGGAATCCTGACTGATTGAAAGCACTTCGTTGGAAGAAATGCTTGTAGTATCTCCGGGATGATTTTGTAATTGCGTGGTGTTTTTAGTCGAGGGATCATACCTTAATAGGCCTTTGGACCCATGTATAAACCAGAATGAACCGGATTTGTCTTGGAAAATATCCGTTATGTTCCCGTCTGGCAGTTTGTATTTACTTACTGACTCAGTTGCATTACGGTTGAATTTTTCGGTGTGCGGATTGAAAACGTTTATTCCATTACGCGTTACCACCCAGATATTTTCATCCGGGCCCTCGATAATCTTTTCAATATAATTATCACTGATGCTGTTTTCGTTTGCTGCATCATTTCTGAATACGCGAAACTTGTAACCATCATAGCGATTGAGGCCCGACATAGTGCCAAACCAAACGAATCCTTTTCTGTCTTTCAGGATTGTATTTACCTGATTATGTGATAGCCCTTTTTTAATGTCGATCCGCGAAAACTGATAGTTTGCAGGTTGAGCATTGGTTTCATAAACGCACACTGAACATAGTGTCCACAGAAAGGCAATCGCGTATCTCATGGCACTAAATATAGATAATTTTCACACCTGCGGCAACGAAATCAGCCATGCAATCTCATTATATAATTAGTGTTTAGAAAACAGGGAAGACATTGAATTGTTACAGTAAGTAAATTTATTTTAGATAAGGAGCAATATTCCGCAAATTAAAATCCGGACTGGCGGCAAACAGCTGTTCAAGCATATATATATGTGTAGCCCCATAAATAACCAGTATCCTGTCGGCCGGATCTGTGACAATTCGCTGTACGTTGGAATAGATGCGAACATTCCGGTTAAAATATCTCGTAATAAAGCCGTCGGCGCCAACAGGCTCGGTATTACTGCCGCGTTTGGTAGTTATCAGCCACCTGCCGATAGTTTTGGCTTGATTTACCGGCGAGTTTAAATATTGCAGATATTTATTTAACGGCAGATAAAAAGCCAGCGAATCCTGATACAACTTTACCGCATCATAGTGACTATCCCAATATGTAAACGACGGATCGGTCTGGTCTTTATACTTTTCAAAAGTGAGCACCGAATCTGCCGCACTGAGCTTAAACCTGAAAGACTGGGCATCTATTGGATATAATTTTTCAAGCTTCAGTAATTTGGCCAGCCGGAACGATAATTGTATGGTTTCATCCGCTTTGAGCGGGTATTTCCCGATGAGTGGTTTGCCTGCACGATAATCATTGTATAACGAGTCATAAAAAGCCTCCCATTGCGGAGGTGCTTCAATAGCTATTTTGGTCGGTTTAAAAGTCGCTAGTTTTTTTACCAGTTGTTCAATTTGTTGCTGCCTTTCGGGAGATAACATATCCACTCTTAATTCAGGTGGAGTAGTATTGACATCCATCTGTTCGCCTGCAAAATGAAACACACCTAAAAGCAACAACTGTGGTTTAGGTTTATCAGTTTCAAAAATATCCGCCAACCTTTTCTCTGGCGATATTAATGTGGCCTTTTGTGCAAAAACTTCATCTGAATTCAGGAATAACCACAAACAATAAATTGAAAGTTTACAAAAATATCGCATATTCTAATTTTTTTATAAAAAGGTATTTAGAAGACGCGACATGTATTGAAATGTTACAGTCAGTGGCATATTCAGCCACATTTTATCAGATGTCAAACATAATCCGCGATGTATACATTTAGCTGAGTTTTAACAACCTTTCTTTTAGTTTCTCTTCCGTGTATGCATGTTTCAACAGGTTTCGCCAGGCGATTGTGAAAAGACTTTTGAGCACATAGGTTGGTTTAGAATAAAAATTATCCAGCGCTATAGGAACGACGTCTTCGTTGGCCAAATGTTGCAATAAACTAAAACGAACCCGTAAAAATCTGTCATTTATTATTTTCCTGTCGGCAAATTCAGGCTCAAACGTCCGAAGAAATAAGAACCGTTAAAACCCATTTGCTGAACACGCCGGCTGTAAATAAATCTTCCTAAACTAAAATTTCCGCTATGTAAATGCATATCCTGGTATTCATTAAACAGATTGTTTGCGCCTATCGTTAATCCAAGATATTTCAGCACCTGATAGGAGACAGACAGATCAGTAACAATCTTTGCATCGAAAGTCTGATCAAGGGTCTCTGTTTTTGCTGTAAAAGCATTTACCGGGAATTTTGATGGATCAGACGGATCAATAGTGGGATCGAGATAGGTGACTTTGCCAAACCTCACAAATCGAAGCATTGCTCCGAATTTACCGTACTTATAATTGAATGAAAGATTGATCTTGCTTTTTGGATTTGCTACTTCGATGCGACTTTGATCCTCACGATTAAAATAACTTCCTAATTGACCACTGCCCACCAAAATTGGTGATGCATGGATAATAGGTTTCCCATCGTCGCCTTTTTTGACTTCGTTGTCAATGAATGTCATCGCTAAAACGGTGCGCAGGGAATGTTTATTCGCAAAGTTGTGATTGTAGCTTACAACTGCCTCAAGTCCGCGTGCTCTTGTATCAATGGCATTGGTAAAAAAGTTCGCCTGGCTTGCACCCGCAGCTTCAAGTTCTGATTTAAGCTGTGCATTAGTTCCTCCACTGAAATTATTGGTAAGGATGATACGGTCGTCGATATCGATCTGATAAGCGTCAACCGTTATTTCCAGGCCCTTTGCAGGATTAGCGGTAAGACCAATAGAATAATTCTTACTTGTTTCTTCTTTCAATGGTGGTATACCAAGAATGGTTGCGGCTCTGCTGTCGTTTGTGAAAGTTCCTACTTCCTGTGCCACCAGTTGACCACCAGAGGAAACAAACAGAGTATTTGTTTTTGCATAAAAGCGTTGCTGCATGGATGGCGCCCTGAACCCGGTGCTATGCGAAGCTCTTAGGTTGAAATAATCACTGAACTTATATCTGGCAGAGAACTTGTAATTAAAGGTAGAACCGAAATCACTGTAATCTTCAAAACGTAAGGCAGCAGTTACCAGCAGATTCGAAGTAAGATCCTGTTCAAGATCAAGGTAAATAGCTTTCGCATTCCGGGTTTTTGTGTCACCGATTGCGTTTACAAATCCGGCAAATACCTGTGCGCCCGCAGCAGCTTTAGAAGGTATATCATAATTTTTATAAGAAGCTTCTTCACCGCTGCTGATGCCAAAAGCATCAACCCTGAATTCCAGCCCCGTAGCCACATTAAGACCTTCCAGTATATCATATTTTTTTGAAAAATCAGCATTGGCTGTGTTTTGCCAGGATTTCAAACCACCGGCATCAAAAGAAGTCTGATCGTTGCCCGGAAGTGCAAACTGGCTAAAATTGGCAGAGTTCTCCACACTGAAATCAAATTTGTTCGTTCCATATGTATTGCTGATATCAAAATTCCAGGCACCGAGTTTGGTACGGTATCCGGTAGCAATAGAAAGATCCATAATATCGCTATGAATTTCCGGAAGAAAGCCATTGGGATACAGGGCAAAAACCTGGCTGGTGTATGTTGTTGCTGCACCTGGTACGCCTGATGGGTACCGATAGAAACCTGCAGCCTGTCCTTTTTTACCGGTATAACCTCCAAAAATATAAATCCCTCCGTTATCGCCGGTAGGATAAGTAAAGTTTGCAAAGACAGAACCCGATTTTATATCCGAGTTGCCAATGATCATATCAAAATCATTACGCGTTTGACCACGTGCATTCATAATAGAATCATCCCGGTTAACGCCACCGATGTTCGGGTATACGGCACCGGTATAGGTCCCGGCCCTGTTAGAAGATTTTCGGTCGAGATATTCACCGGTAAGGTTAAGTTTACCTTTGCCGATTTTGAATCCATATCCAAGTGAAGCCTGGATAGTATTACCATCTGTTTCACTTACATCCGGATCATCAGCTTTGTTAGTGAGTTTGTATAAAGCATAGTTTTTAGGATACTTTGTAATATTCGCACCGTAACTCACCGAACCTGTCAGTACGCCGATGCTATTCTTCAGTACAATGTTTATTACACCGGCAATGGCGTCTGACCCATATTGTGCAGCGGCACCGTCTCTCAGGATCTCGATTCTTTCGATGGAACCTGCAGGGATCGCACTTAG
>Ga0193752_1002245_pt1 | contig 14754 bp, 10 predicted proteins | sample H1c1metaG_FD_144924 | JGI IMG/M metagenome (GOLD analysis project Ga0193752, IMG submission 144924) | Soil microbial communities from a riparian zone of the East river system, Colorado, United States - H1c1 | ecosystem: Environmental > Terrestrial > Soil > Riparian zone | place: USA: East River... | reverse complement strand
GGCCGATCTCCGGCGTGGTCAGGTAGTAGTCGATGATCGCTTCGACCCAGTTGGGGTCCTCGGCGACGGCCTCGAGCTCGTCGCGCAGCGGGCGCACGCCGCGCAGCGCGAGCGACGCGCGCGTGAGGTGCTGCACCGGCGTGAGATACACGACGTCCTCTTCGGGCATCGCATCCCCGTCGCCATCCCCGTCGCCGCTCGTGCCGGCCTGCGGCTCGGTCGTGGGCGCAGCGTCCTCGCTGCAACCGAGAACGCTCAGCCCGAGCACGAAGCACAAGAGCGCGCGGCTCATAGCCCTGCGTCCTCGTCGCCGAGACCGGCGAAGCAGCGACCGATCTCGCCGCCCAGCAAATCGACGCAATCTTGATTGGCGTAGTAGCCGCACGTCACTGCGGCCTCGATCTCACCGCCGCACATCTGATCGCTGCAGCCTTCGGCGCTGCCGGTCGGGCAGTTGTCCTCGATGCAGCAGAACACCTCGGCGACACCGTCGTGGCAGTCCTCCATATCGATGCATGCGAACAGCGTCAGGTAGATGCACGCGCCACAGTTGAGCCCGAACTGCGGCTCGGGCGGCGTCGCGTCGCTGCTGATGCACACGTCGCGACAGGCTTCCGGATCGGCAGCGTTCATGCAGCCCGCGATGCAAGCCGCGGTGTCCGCGCTGCAGCGTGGCAAGAACGACTCCGGCAAGTAGTCGCGCGGCGCGGCGCACATCCGGCCGTCGAGCCCGCTTCCGCCGCCCGTGCCGCCGGCGCCGGCGCCACCCATGCCGCCTGCGCCGCCTCCGCCGGTGCCGCCGCTGCCCGCGTTGGGCATCCAGACGTACGCGTCGCGACCCGCATCGACGCCTTCGTCGGTGCTCGAGTCCATGTTCGAGGCGCCGCCGTCGCTCGCGCTCTCATCGTCGCCGCAGGCGCTGATCGCAATCAGCAACAGCGCGCTAAGCCAGCTTGATAACAAGCCTTTTCGCCGCATGAGCCCCAATCCTTTGGCTAAGGGGCACGCCGCGCGCGCCCTTCCGTCGGCGCGCTTAAACCGAGGCACTGCAGCTCGGTTGCGCAGATTCTTTCTAGTTATCGAGGGACGTCGCCGTCCCTCGCCCCGCCGGCAAAGCCGTCGGGAGCCCACTCCCTCACGAGGCTCGCTGCGCTCGCGAACGCATTCGTGAAACGCGTTCTAGAGATCGAGCTTCGCGCGCGCGTCGGCCGACAGCTCGTTCATGAGCTTCAGCGCGCGTGCGCGTGCGGTCGCGACCGGCTCGCCCGGTTGCACGCGGCTCGCGGCGTCGAGGTAGAGCTTGAGCTTCGGCTCGGTGCCGCTCGGGCGCAGACAGATGCGGCCTTGCTCGCCGAGCTCCCAGATCACCACGTCGCTCGAGGGCAGCGTGCCCGGATCGAAGCTGGGCGTGCCGGTGAACGAGCCGTCGCGCAGATCGATGATCGAGCTGACCGCGCAGCCTGCGACCGACACCGGCGGGTTCGCGCGTGCGCGCGCCATCACCGCGGCCATCTTCGCCGGGCCGTCGAGGCCGCCGGCCTTGAGCGAGACCTGGCCGCTCACGAACGCGCCGTACTTCTCGAACACCGCGTCGAGCGCGTCGACCAGCGACTTGCCTTGCTCGTGCAGCTCCGCGGCGATGCTCGCGATGCACAGCGCGCTGGACACGCCGTCCTTGTCGCGCACCAGCGCGCCGGCCGAGTAGCCGAGCGCTTCTTCCAGGCCGAGCACCATCTCGATCTTCTGCTTGCGCAGCTCGATCGCGCGGTTGGCGATCCACTTGAAGCCGGTGAGCGTCGGCTCCCAGCGCGCGCCGTGCGCCTTGGCGATCACGCCGACGATCGGCGAGCTGACGATCGAGCTGAGGATCAAGTTGCTCGGGCTCTTGCCGGCGCGCGCCAGCAGGTGCTCTGCGAGCAGCGCGCCGGTCTCGTTGCCGGTGAACGCCACGAGCTCGCCGCTCTTCGAGCGCGCGGCGACCGCAAGCCGATCGGCGTCGGGATCGTTGGCGAGCACGAGCGCCGCGCCCACCTTCTTCGCCAGCGCGTGCGAGAGATCCATCGCGCCCGGCTCTTCCGGATTCGGAAACGCGACGGTCGGAAAGTCCGGGTGCGGCTCGAACTGCTCCGGCACCACGTGCACGTTGGAGAAACCCGCGTTGCTGAGCGCGGTCTTCACCCACACGCCGCCGACGCCGTGCATCGCCGTGTAGACGATCGGCAGCGCGCGGCCGGCGCGCGAGCCGATGTCGCCGATCGCGGCGACGCCCTCGTAGTAGCGCTTGATCACGTCGTCGCTGATCGGTCGTTGCAGACCCGCTTGCGCGCGTGCCTTGGCGTCGACGCGCTTGAGCGCTTTCACTGACGTCACCTTGGCCATCGCGTCTTCGGTGCCGCGATCATGTGGCGGGATGACTTGCGCGCCGTTGTCCCAGTACGCCTTGTAGCCGTTGTCGGCGGCGGGGTTGTGGCTCGCGGTCACCATCACGCCGGCGGCGACGCCGAGATCGAGCACCGCGAACGCCAGCACCGGCGTCGGCACCGGCTCCGCGAACACGTATACTGGGATGCCGAAGCCGGCCGAGACCGCGGCGGTCTCTTCCGCGAGCTCGCGGCTCATATGTCGGCCATCGAAGCCGATCACCAGGCCCTTTTCTTTGGCTTTGGGGTTGGCCTCGAGCAGGTGCATGCACAAGCCCGCGGTCGCGCGCGCGACGACCGCGCGGTTCATACGCGCCGGGCCGGCGCCGATCTCACCGCGCAAGCCCGCGGTGCCGAACGTCAGCGGCACGGCGAAGCGCGCCTGGAGGCCGGCGACGTCGTTCTTGTCGAGCAACGCTTGCAGCTCGGCACGCGTGACCTCGTCCGGATCGTCGGCATGAAAGGCGCGGACCGCGTCGAGAAGAGCCTGAGGGTTGGTTGCTGAATCGCTCATTCGAAGTCTCCAAGTGAGTCAGACGGGCAACTCAAGCGGCCGGCTCGGCCAGGCCCTGCACGAAGCGTTGCTCGCGGTACCTCATCGCATACACGACGAACACGACCGCGGTTGCGAACATCGCGCCCGCGAAGAACACGTAGTAGCTCGCGCCCTCGAGCATGGTCGTACCGTCGGGGTTTTGGATCGCGCTGTTTACCCACGAGGTGAACAGGTTCCCGATCGTGACCGCGGCCATGTACAGGCTCATGATGAACGACTTCATGCGGTTCGGAGCCTGCGTATAGAACATCTCGAGGGCTGTGATCGAGACCATCACCTCGGCCGCGGTCAGCGCGAAGTACGCGGGGATTTGCCACATGATCGAGGGCTTGTGGCCGGCGGTGAGCTGCGCCTCGATCCACGCGGGGATCAGGAACGCGAGCACCATGATGAAGAAGCCGATGCCGATCTTGCGCAGCGGCGTGAGCGGAAACACCTTTGAAATCGCCGGATACAGCGCGTAGCTGAACAGCGGGATCATGACGAGCACGAAGATCGGGTTCGCGGCCTGCAGCTGCTCGGCATAGAGCGCCACGCCGAGCACGGTCGTGTCGAGCTTGCCGCCCTGGATCACCCACGACGAGCCGGTCTGATCGAACAGCGCCCAGAACATGGCGATGAACAAGACCAGCGGCAGGAGCTTCAGCACGATGGCGAAGCCTTGCTTGCTGAACACGTCGCGCACGAACTCCTTGCCGGCGGGCGGCACGTGCGCGAAGCGGTAGCGGCCGGCGTAGAAGAACGCGGTCGCGATCACCATCAGCACACCGGGCACGCCGAACGCGAGCCACGGGCCGACGTTGTGCAGCAGGATCGGCCCGATCAACATCGACAGGAACGCGCCGAGGTTGATCGAGAAGTAGAACCAGCTGTACGCGCGCTCGAGCAGCGCTTGGTTCTGCGCGCCGAACTGATCGCCGACGTGCGCGGACACGCACGGCTTGATGCCGCCCGCGCCGAGCGCGATCAGCGTGAGCCCGACCACCAGGCCCAAGCGCGTCTCGTCGAGCGCGAGCGCGAGGTGGCCCAGGCAGTACAAGACCGAGACGCTCAGGATCGTTCGGTACTTGCCGACGAAGATGTCCGAGATCAGCGCGCCCAGGAACGGCGTCGCGTAAACCGCCGCCGTGAAGTTGTGGTAGGTCGCGATCGCTTCGGCCTCTTGCATCGGGGCCGGCGCGCCGGTGGCATCGAGCAAGTACTTCGTCATGAAGACCGTGAGCAGGCCCTTCATGCCATAGAAGCTGTAGCGCTCGGCCAGCTCGTTACCGATGATGAACGGGATGCCCGTAGGCATCTTGTCGGTCAGCTCGGGCGTGGTGCGGTAGGGCGCCGGGGCATCAGCCATGCCCCTTTATGCCGCAGCTTCGACTGAAACGGGCCAATTCAATTGAGCCAATCCCGGGCCGAGCTCGCGGAAGCCTTCGCGCATCTCGTCGATGCCGATGCGCTCGTCGGGATTTTGCCGGAGGCCGTTGGCGATCAGGTCACAAACCGCGGCCAGGCGCGGATTTTGGCGCATCGCCAGCAGCTTGGGCGGATAGCCGTCGTGCGTGAGGTGGGCGTTGATTACCGCCAGCTCGCTCGGCCCATCGAACAGGGTGTCGCCCACGAGGCACTCATAGGCCATGCACGAGAACGCATACACGTCCGCGGCTGAGGGCCGCAGCGCGCTGCCGTCGGGCGCGAGGCCCCAGATCTCGGGCGCGCCGTACGGACCGGTCGCGCAGCCGGGGCGGATGTTCTTACCGGCGAGCCCGAAGTCCACGAGCACCGGCATCATCTCGCGATCGACGCCCAGCTGCGGCGAACGCAGGATCACGTTCGAGGGCTTCACGTCGAGGTGGCCGATGCCGACGCGGTGCATGCTCGATAGACCCGCGGCGATGCCGTCGAGCAGCTCGAGCGTGCGCTGCATGCTCAAGTCGCCGCGCTCGATCGCGCGCTCGAGCGTCGGGCCTTCGACCAGCTCCATCACCAGGATCGGCTTGGGCTTGGCACCGGCGTCGAAGGTCACGAACGTCGCCAGGTTGCGATGGCGCGACAACGCGAGCAGCGCGCCGGCCTCCTCGCGGAACAGCTTCAAGAACTCTTCCTCGGACAGCGTACGCGCGGCCTCCGCGCTGTAGTCCGGCACCTTGAGCGCGAAGCGCACGGCGTCGTCGCGGTGGCGTTCTTCGGCGCGCGTCACCACGAACACCGAGCCGACGCCGCCCGCACCGAGCGCGCGCTGCACGTAGAAGCCACCGACGATGCGGCGGCCGGGCAGCCACGGCGGCAGCGGTGCTTCGCGCGGCGCCGGCGGCACGAAGCTGCTGTGCGGCCCGTGCGAAGCCGTCGCCGGCAACAGCGGGAGCCGACCGAGCACGATGCTTGCGGCGCGCGCGATCGCTTCCGGCAGCTCTTGGCCGAGCGTGACCGTGACCGAGGCCAGCACCTCGGAGAGATCCACCGTGTGGCCCTTGGACGATTGCTCGACAGCGACCTCGAGCATGCTCAGCGCGCTACCGCTCGCCGGCACCGCGCGATGGTTGCGCGACACCAGGCGCCGGCGCGCGCCCGCGGCCAGTTGGGCGAGCGAGAACGTGGTGCTCTCGAGCCGCGACAGAGCCGTCGGCTCTTGCGCCGCGAGGTCGGTGATGCAGCGCGCGGCTGCTACGGTCTCGAGCTCGCGCGCGTACTCGAGCAGGCCCTGGCGCAGCGCGCTGACGCGCAGCGTGCTCGACCACGGCAGGCTCTGCGCGAGGTCGACCAGCGCGTCGAGCGCGGCGCGCGCGCGGCGACCGCCGGCTTGGGCGTGCTCGGTTGCGCGGGTGAGATCCGCGTATGCCGACGCCGAGCGCTGGAAGTCGATCAGCATCGACGCCTCGGCGACCGTGCGTTGATCGACATGGCCGCGCACGTTGTCGGCCAGCGCGACCAGCGCATCGCTCAGCTCGCAGATGTCGTCGCGCACCAGCGCGTCGAGCGCGCGCGCGAGCGCGGCGCACACGATGCGGCGCAAGGGTGAAGGTGCGTCATCGCGCGCCCGCGCCAGCAAGACGCGCGCGACGGTGATCCGGCGCTCGCGGCGCTGGCTGGTCACGTCCTCACCGTAGCTGCCGTCGGCGTCGACCAAGTGCAGCAGCGTGCGCAAGCGGCGCAAGCGCAGCGTAATGTGCTCGACCTGCTCGTCCTTGCGGACCGGGCGCGCTTCGTTGCGCACGAGCCAGATGCTCATGCGCTGATACAGGTCGCCGAGCGCGGCGGCGACGCCGGTGCCTTTGCCGCTCGCGCCGAGCGCCAGCAGCTCGCCGAGCGCCGAGGTCTCGAGCAGCGCAGCGTCGAGCTCGCGCATCGCGCGAAAACCCATACGCCGGCCGACGCGCTCGTTGTCGCGCGCCTGCTCGAGCTCGGTCATGCGCTCGATCGAGCGCGTCAGCGTCTGCTGCGCCATCACGAACGCAGTGCGCGCGTCCTTTTCCGTAAAGGCTTGCAGCGCGGCGTCGAGCTGCTCGCGCAGCGTCCGCGGCCGCTCGGTGTCCGGCGAGAGCTCGTCGATCAGCGCTTCACACAGCGCGACGCGGCCGTCGTCCTGCACCTTGCTCGAGGCCAGCCAGTGCTGCAGCTTCTCGCGCGCGTACGCCGCAGACCACACGCCGAGGTCGCTACCGGGGCGCTCGCGGCGCAGCTCGATCAGTGCCTCGGCGCCTTCGAAGCCGCCTACGCGCACGATCTGATTGAGCAGCTCTTCGGCGGCCTCCGGCTCGGTCTCGGCAGCTTGCGCGAGCCCGTAGATCATCGTGCCGGGCAAACCCGAGTCACTGCGCAACGCTTCGCTGGCCAAGACCGCGCGGCAGCGCTGCATCGCGCGCTCCGGATCGGTGCCGATGCTCGCTGCGAGCGACACCGCGGCGCGGCGCCACTCGGTCGGCGTGAGCTTAGGATCGAGGTGCTGCTCGATCTCCTCGGCCATCTCCTGGTCGGCCTTGGCCAGGATGCCGCGCGCGACCGCGACGTGCCGCCAGACCAGCGACTCGCGGTCGGCGAGCAAGAGACGCCATGCCGACACGACCGCGGGCTCTTGAAACGCGCGCAGGCTGCCGGCGTCGCCTTGGGCAGCGAGCCGCGCCGTCTCGCGCGCGGCGCGCTCGAGCAAGCGCGCGGCTTGGCGGCGCTCGGGCAGCGAGCCGCCTGCCCGATCCGACAGCCACTCGCGGCGCAGCTCGGCGCGCGACAGCAAGGTGAGCGCGAGCCGATCCGAAGATACTTGGCTGCCCAGCGGCAGCTCGAGCGCGAGCGCGACGCGAGCGCGCGTCGGCAAGCCGGTCAGCGTGCGCTTGGACTCGGCTGCGAGCGAGCAGGCGAGGGTGGCGAAGGTCTCGGCGTCGCCTTCGTACAAGCGCGTGAGCACCACGCGGCCGAGCTGCCTGCGCTCGTTGCCGATCGGGATCGCTGCGGCGAGCTCGTACACCGCGGCCGCGGCCGCCGGCGGCGACAGCCAGTCGAGGTCATTGATCAGGTTGTGCGCGATCGCGGCGCGGACCGCCTCGAGCAGGATCGCGGGGTCGATGCCTTCGAGCGGCACCGGGCGTTGCTCGACCGCGGCGCGTGCGAGCGTGGCCATGCTCTGGCGCCAGAGCTGGTTGCGCTCGTCTTCCGTGCTCGCCACTGCGAGCTGGGTGAAGCCGCTCAAATGCGACGCCGCGTACGACACCTACCGATTCTCCCGTGGCGCGCGCGCGCCGATTTCGACCTCGAGCTGCGGCATCAGCTGCAGCGACTCGCCCGGCACATCGATGCCGGCGAGCGTGAGCAAGCGCAGCGCGTTGCTCGTGCGCACGACGCCCGGTCGCAGCTTGTAGTCGAACAGCATCTCGCCGTTGACCACCACATCGGTGAAGTGCTGGTTGATGACCTTGCCCTTGCGCTCTTCCTCGAGCGTCCACAGCGCGATGTCGTGTGTCGCGACCAAGCCGAACGCGCCGCGGTCGAGCAGGTGCACGAGCACGGCGCGCGCGCCGATGTGCCGGGCTTGCGCGTTGGTGCCGCGCAGCAACTCGTCGAGCAGGAACATCACCGGCGGCTGCTCGTCCGCGCCGTCGATCACGGATCGGAGCTTGCCCAGCTCGGCATGGAAGTAGCTCGCTCCGCGCTGCAGCGAGTCATCGACGCGCATGCTCGCGCGCAGTCGCACGATCGGCAGCCGCAGCGACGCGGCGCACACCGGGCCGCCGGCCAGCGCGAGCACCACATTCTGGCCAACGGCCCGCAGCAGCGTGCTCTTGCCGGCCATGTTCGAGCCGGTGATCAACATCGCCGAGCCCGCGCCGGTAAGCGCCACGTCGTTCGCGATGCGCTTGTTCTGCGGCAGCAGCGGGTGGCATAGCCCGCGGGCTTCGAACGGCGCGTCCTCGATCACCGGCATCGTCGCGTCGGGATCGCCATAGGCCAGCGTCGCGAGCGAGGACAACGCCTCGAGCTCACCGAGCGCGACGAACCATTCACCCGTGGCCTTGCCGACGTCACGGTTCCAGCGCTCGAGCCCGCGCAGCACGTGCAGGTCCCAAAGCGTCAGCGGGTTCACGAAGATGTACAACAGGAATTGTTTGCGCAGCTCGGCGGTGCTGGTCCAAGAGCGCAGCCGCGCGAGGTGTTGCGAAGGCAGCGTGCCTTGCGTGCACACGCGGGCCTGGATCTCGAGCAAGAGCGGGCTCTCGAGCTTGGCGGTCTCGACTAAGCGCAGCATGCGCTCGAACGCGTCGACGGTACCCTGCCGCGCGCTCGCGAGATCGAACGCGCGGTGCGCGTGCTTGCCGGCTTGGCTGAGCAGCGCGATCTGCGCCGCGACCGGTAGCAGCCAAAGCGCTTTCGGGATCATCCCGAGCTCGCCGCGGTGTACAGCGCGAGCGTCACCACCGGCAGGACGAAGATCAGAATTTCTACGCTGCGGTGCGACGCGAAGTACGAGGGCAGCTCTGCGAACGCGCGAAACGGCCGGCCGTCGAGCCGCACGTCGTCGCCGACGAGCAACGCGGATGCCTCGAGCTCTTGGCGCAGCTCGACATTACGCGCGAGCTCTTGCACGGCGACTTGGCGCGCGCGGATCGCTTCCGGCTTGCTCGGCCCGGCCAGCCAGCTGGCGAGCGTCAGCGCGCCGTGCGCGGTGTGCGTCACGTCGATCCGCTGGAACAGCGAGCCCTGACCGATCACGTCGATGTCGCTCGCGTACGGATGGCCTTCGGGGATCAGGCCTTTGCCGTCCGGCAGGCCTTCGAGATCGCCGCGCATGCGTCGTAAGTGCCGCTCGTGGATCAGCTTGCGCGTGCGCGCGCCTTCCATCTGCGCGACCACGCGTCGCTGTGCGATCACCGCCACCACGAATAGGGCGGCCACTCCGATGCCGGCACCCCACAGCGCGACCCGGGCGCCCGCGACGCCTGCGGCGATCAGCGACAGCGCGAGCAGAAACGTAACGAGCCGCGCCGCCGAGTATCGAACCGATCGCTTATCGAGCTCGCGCTCTTCGGCTTCGAAGCGCAGGCGGAGCGCGGTATGCGCAGCGATCGCATCGGCGCGGCCGCCCGAGGCTGGGCGCTCGACGGGGCTGCTCGCAGGGGCCGTTGGGTCGGCATAGGCGCCGCCGGGGCTGCTGGGTTCGGGTGAATTCACGAGGCAAAAAAAACGGACGCGCGTTGGGGCTGGCAAGCGCGGCCGGGGTTCTCGAGTATAGGGGCAGCCGCGGCCCGCTTATCGGGAGAACGTGCGGGTTTTCCGGCCCCGCATGCAAAGCCGTCGGAGCCCCTCCTACCCACTGGTCTCGCTTCGCTCACGCGGCGCATAGGCCCTAGATTGTTGAGGGGGTGTGCGGTTGACCAGCTGTAGGTGGGTCAGTTACAAAGCATCGCTCACCGTTTGCGTCTGCCAACGGTGACGCGCTGGACGCTAACCACCTCGCTTGGGTCGGGGTGGGAGCGCTGGCAGCTGTACTCGAAATATCAAGGAGTGGTCTCCATGGGCGTCGCGAAGGTTGCAGTCATCGGCTGCGGAATGATGGGTCGTGGCATTGTCGAAGTAACGGCGGCGGCCGGCATCGAGGTCGTCGCGGTAAAGGCGACCGGCGGCGATCTCGAAGCGCCCAAGAAGGAGATCGCGAAGTCGCTCGATCGCCAGGTGAAGAAGGGCAAGCTCACGCCCGAGCAACACGCGCAGATCATGGCGCGCATCACCATCACGGCCGATATCGGCGCGGTCGCCAATGCCGAGATCGTAGTCGAGTCGGCGGTCGAGGAAGAGGGCGCGAAGATCGCCCTGCTCAAGCAGGTTGAGGCCAAAATGCACCCGGAAGCGGTGCTCGGCACGAACACCTCGTCGCTGCGCCTCGAGACGCTGGCGGCGCAGCTCAAGCGCCCGGAACGATTCCTGGGCCTGCACTTCTTCAGCCCGGTGCCGGCGATGAAGCTGGTCGAGATGGGCGGCATCCCGCAGACCGCCGAGTTCGCCTACGGCAAGGCCGAGGGTTATTGCCAGCAGATCAGCAAGACCGCGGTGCGCATCAAGTCGTCGCCCGGCTACGTCGTGAACCGCCTGCTCGTGCCGTATTTGCTGCACGGCATCGAGACTCTCGAGTCCGGGATCGCGACCGCTGAGGGCATCGACACCTCGATGCAGCTCGGCTGCGGCCACCCGATGGGTCCGCTCGCCTTGTCCGACTTGATCGGCCTCGACATCGTGTACGCGATGGCCGAGACGATGCTCCGCGAGCTCAAGGACCAGCGCTACCGCATGCCCAAGACGCTCGTTCAGCTGTTCGAGGCCAAGCAGCTCGGTCGCAAGAGCGGCGTCGGCATCTACGACTACCGCGGCGAGAAGCCGGTCCTGAACCCGGCGATCCAGCTCAACAAGTAGGCGGCTCGCCGGCCTTCCAAGTATTTGAAAGCGCTTGTGTTCCTCTTCAGAGGAAATTTCTAATCGCACAAATAACGAAAAAGGACGTTGTCGTTGTAAAGTGATCGAGCCCCTCGGGGCTCGATCGCCGTGCAGTACAGCAGTACCTCTAAAGCCGACCGCGCCCTTGAAACGCGTGCTCTCGAGCACGCGTCGGCGCTGGCTTTAGTCGCTTCGGTGGCGGCGGCATTGGTCGCGACTCTGGCCCCCTTTCAGCTCGCGCTGCCGGCGGCTTTGCGCGTCGATGTGGAGCTGCGGCTGAGCGATGTGCTGCTGAACCTCGCGTTGCTCGCGCCGTTCGGCTTCGTGCTTGGGATGCGTGCCCGACGTAGCAGTTACCAGTGCGTTTCGCCGAGCGTGCGCGCGTTTGCGCTCGGTGCCGCGCTCAGCGCCGCGCTCGAGCTGGCGCAGCTGTTCGTTCCGGTGCGCTGCCCGAGCCCGATCGACGTGCTCGCCAACGCGCTCGGTTGCGGCCTGGGCTGTGCGCTGCACGCTCGGCTCGGCCAGAGCGCCGCGCGCATGCTGCTCGGCTTCCTACGCAGCCCGAGCGCCGGTGGTGTCGCGCTGCTCGCGCTCGCGCTCGGCGCGATCGCGCTGGCGCCGCTCGACGCCAGGCTGATGCGCACGACGTTTCATTGGACCCTCGGGACCGTGCCGATGGGCCACGGCCCGCAAGCGATCGTGATCGGCCTGACCGCATCGCTCGGCCTCGCGGCGTGGCTCGGGTTTGCGCTGCGCCTGCGCGCGAGCTCGGCGCTGACCGCGACCGCGTGCGCGCTGCCGATCGTCGCCGCGATCGAAGTATGCCGGGGGTACAGCATGCAGAGCGCCGCTTCGCTCGTGACGCTGCTGCTCGCGGTCGTCTGCGCCCTCGTTTCGGCCCACGCCGCGGGCCGCTTCAGCCGCGTTTGGGTGTAAAGTCGCCGCGCACTATGCGCTGGCTTATTCGGTCAATCGCCGTAGCTCTCGTGCTTCTAGCCTCGGTCGCTGCGCCACCGCGCGCGAGCGCGCAGCCTGCGGCCGACGACGGCGCGTACCGCGCGACGATCGACGAGGCAGTGCGCGAGTTCAGCGCCGGCCGCTTCGAGGAAGCGCGCGCGCTGTTCAAGCGCGCCCACGAGCTCTCTCCGAACGCGCGCACGCTGCGCGGCCTCGGCATGACGGCCTTCGAGCTGCGCGCGTACGTCCAGGCGATCCGCGAGCTGCAAGCGGCGCTCGACGACAAGCGCAAGCCGCTTGAAGGCGAGCTGCGCACCAAGGTCGACGCCCTGCTCGACAAGTCGCGCAAGTTCGTCGGCGTGCTGCGCCTCGAGCTCGACCCGAGGAACGCCAGCGTGCTCGTCGACGGCAAGCCGCCGACGTTCGAGACCGACGGGTCGCTCTTGCTCGACGCGGGCACGCACGTGATCAGCGCGACCGCGCCCAAGTACAAGGCCACGAACGTACGCGTGCTGGTCGAAGGCGACACCAAGCAAACCGTGCGCGTGCCGCTCGAGTCGACCGCGTTTCAGCAGTCGATGATCGCGCCGATCGACGCCGAGCAGGTCGCCAAGGAGAAAGATCAGAAGGACGCGGCGGCCGTGACCGAGCCCCCCCCCGAGCCCGCTGCCGATGACGGAGGCAGCACGACCCAGGCGTGGGCGATCGGCACGTCGATCGGCGCCGGCGTATTCGGTGCCACGGCCGCGATCTTCTGGTTCATCGGCGAAGGCCAATACAAGGACTTGGAAGATGGCTGCGCGCCGGGTTGCAGCAGCATGCAAATCGACGATTCGGGCGTGAAGACCAGCGATCTGTTGACCAATGTGTTCCTCGGCTTGGGCGTCGCCAGCTTGGCGACCTCGGCTGTGCTGTTCATCGTGGACGCAGGCGAGAGCGACGGCAGCGACGCCGCGCCGCAAGCCGCGGTGCGGATCGGACCGCTCGGCGCGAGCGTCTCGGGGAGCTTTTAGCGTGCGCTCGGAGATGAGTTGTCTTCGCGCGTCGCTCGCGTGCGTTTTGCTCGTGCTCGGCGCGAGCGCGTGCAAGCACGACTACGACGCGCTCAAAGATCCAAACCTGCCCGACATTCGCGACGGTGGAGACTCCGGTACGGGCGGCGAGTCCGGAACGAGCGGCACCGGAGGCTCAGGCGGAGGCGGCAGCGGTGGCGGCGGCGGCTCGGGCAGCGGTGGTGACTCGGGCGCGAGCGGCACCGCCGGTGCGGGTGGCACAGCTGGGGCGAGCGCTACGTGCGAGCCGTGCGACGCGCTGAGCGAAGAGGCGATGGGCGCCGGGCTCGCCTCGTGCTGCCGCGGCTTGCGCAACGACACGTGCGGCATCGCGGTGAGCGAGGACGAGGACGCCGCATGCTTTGCGCGCGACGTAGCCGGTGAAGCGGATGAGACGTGTCCGGCGGTCGGGCCCGCAGGCAATCGTCGAGATGGCTGTTGCCGTCCTGATGGCCAGTGCGGCGCACAGTTCGAGGCGCTCGGCCTCGGCTGCGTTGCGCGCGAGGACATTCCCGAGGTGTTTGCGCCGCGTGCGGAGGCGATCGCGTGCCGGTTGCCATGCGAAATGGACGTCGACTGCGCGGGCGTGCCGGACGTCACCACAGTATGCGTGCCCGAACGCGCGGAGCCGGCGATGCGCTACTGCGCGCTCGAGTGCCAGCGCGACGCGGACTGCGGCGGCGACTTCGTGTGCGCGCTTTCGCCGGACGCCGCGCAGAACCGCTTGATCGCATTTTGCCAGCCGCCGTACGGCGATCGCGAGCCCAACGAAATTTGCTCGAACGCGAATCAGTGCATCCACGGCGTGTGCTTGCAGCTGGTTGGTCAGCCGAACGCGACGTGCTCGCAGTTCTGCGAGGTCAATGACGAGTGTCCCGACACCTTGCCCTACTGCGTCGCGTCGCAGATCGGGCGCCCGGACGGCATGGGTGCCCCGATCAGCTTCAACGTCTGCTCCGCTGAAGACATTTGATCAACGCAGGCACGGCAGCGGATCGCTGGCGATCTGGAAGTAGCGCGAGGACGTGTCTTTATAGTGCTCCGCAAACGGTGCGCTGACGCCCGGCCGTTCGACGCGCTGTAAGCCGTAGCCTTTGTGCCCCCAGCGCTCCAGCTCCGAGGGCGGCATGCCCATCGCTTGCAGCACGCCGGCGAGGAACTGGTTGTAGAGCAGCCCGGCGTACGTGGGCTCGGCGCCGGCGAGCGGCTGAAAGAACGAGTCAGCGTTGCCGACGCGCCGATAGTCGAGCGACAAGCCGGTGCGGAAGTAACCCGCTGCGCTACCTGCGGTCACGATCGGGATCGAGATCGGATCGTGTGTCGCCATGCCCGACTCTTGGGTCCACACGAGGAGCGCGTTATCGAGATAGCTCAAGCCGTCGGCCTCCTCGCCGTCGAGCCGCGCGGCCATGTCGAGGAACACACTCTCGAAGATGCGTTGATACGAGCGCGCCAACAGGTCTTGCTTGGTGGGGTCGAGCCAGTAGTGCGCGACATCGGTGTGCCAATCGCCGACGAAGTCGACGAAGCGTTGCTCGTCGCCGAGGCCGAGCGCTGCGATCCGGCTCGCGCCGCTGATGAAAGCAGCGGCGACCACTTCATTGTGCAGCTGCGCGTAGCGGACGGCATCGGCCGGGTCCAGGGTTGCGTGCAGCGCGCTGTCGTCCTGCGGCACCATCACGTCGGCAGGAAACGTGGCGGTCAGCTTGCGCTGCAGCTCGGCCATGCGGTCCATGTGATCGTCGAGCCGCTGGCGGTCGGCGGCCGAGAGCCTGCGGTTACCGTTGCGCAGCCGGCGATAGCTCTCGAGCACGCGGTCGACGACCGGCACGCGCGTGCCGGTCGTCGACCGGCACGCGCG
>Ga0193752_1002244_pt1 | contig 14757 bp, 16 predicted proteins | sample H1c1metaG_FD_144924 | JGI IMG/M metagenome (GOLD analysis project Ga0193752, IMG submission 144924) | Soil microbial communities from a riparian zone of the East river system, Colorado, United States - H1c1 | ecosystem: Environmental > Terrestrial > Soil > Riparian zone | place: USA: East River... | reverse complement strand
CGTGCAGGTTCCCGATCCGTGTGCCGGTGACGCGACGGCGGTGCAGGGCAGTTACGAGGTGTTGCCGGGCGACGCCGCGGCGGCGATTCGCGGCATCAGCCCCGCCAGTGGCGCGCTCGGTGCGCACACGCAGTTCGCCTGGCCGCAGGTTTCCGGCACCACGACCTATCAGCTGCAGATATTCGAGAAGTTGCCCGGTCCCGACAGCGAGCCACGTTTCGTGAGCGGAATGCTCGTGCCCGCTGAAACCACGGCGTTGCCGCTCTCGGCGCTGGTTCGCCGCAAGCTCAAGGCGGGGCATGCCTATCTATGGCGGATCACGGCGCACGATGCCGATGGCCGGCTGATCGCGCGCAGCGAATTCGCGTCGTTCGTGGTCAGTCCATGAATGCGCCGTCGGACATCGAAACGCAATCGCGCCAGTGGCTGGTGGAGATCGCGGCCGGCCGGGAAGCGGCGCTCGAGCAGTTCTATCGCCACTATCACGGCCAGGCGTTCCAGTTCGCCTTGCGGCTGGTGAGCAATTCGGCAGATGCCGCGGAGCTCGCGAACGAGGCGATGCTCGAAGTGTGGCGCAGCGCGACGCGTTTTGCGGGCGATTCGCGGGTGCGGACCTGGCTGTTCGGCATCGTCAATCACCGCGCCATCGATCTGCTGCGCCGGCGGCGGCGGTTGCATTCGGATGAAGTGGATGAACTCATCGATGAGTCTCCGGGTTGCAGCGTTGCCGACGTGATCGGAGGCGCGCAGGACGCCGGCCGCGTGCGCGCGTGCGTGGCGCAGCTGCCCGAACGGCAGAAGGCGGTGGTCCACCTGGCGTTCTTCGAGGAGCTTTCGTATCCCGAAGTCGCGCAGGTGCTGAATGTGCCCGTCGGCACGATCAAGACGCGCGTGATGCACGCCAAACTACGTTTGCAGCAGTGTCTCGCCGGCGCGTTCGCGGACGCGCGGAGCCTGTCATGAGCTCGACCACGCCCTTCGATTCGAGCGCGCTGATCCCCTGGTACCTGAACGGCACCTTGGCGACTGAAGAACGCCGCGCAGTTGAGAGCTGGCTGGTCGCGTCCGGCAGCGACGTCGAGTTGCAGATGTGGCGTGCCGTCCAGCAGCAGGTGCGCATCGACAGAGCGGTCGAGCCCGGCACGGAGCTGGGCTGGCGTCGGCTGCGCGGCCAGCTCGGCATTGCGCAAGAGGCAACGCGGCCTGCATGGAAATGGCGTGCGGCCCTGGCCGCGGGAATTCTGGCGATCGCGAGTTTTCAGACCTTGATCCTGTTGCGGCAGGAAACGGTACATCTTCCGCTGTCGGGCACGACGGTCGCGTCGCCGGATGCCTGGCGGCTGCAAGTGCGATTTGCCGAGCGCGCGACCATCCGCGATATCAATGCCCTGCTGCTGCGCATCGACGCCCACATCGCCGATGGCCCATCGGCGCTCGGTGTCTACGAGATTTCGATCCCGCGCGCCGATGCGACCAATGTCGACGATCTGTTGCAGGAATTGCGGCGTGAGCCGCTGATCGAGCAGGTAACGCTGCCGCCATGAACACGCGTGTGTTGTCGCTGCTGGTAATCGCATCGCTGTTGCCGGTCACTCAGTCGGCCATGGCGCAATCGCGCAGTACCGTCAAACCGCCGCGCGCCAGCGGCACGGTGACGGCCGAGACGCCGGCGCCGCCGCCACCCGATCCACAAAACACGTTGCGGACACCGGTCGCCGGGCCCAAACCACCCGCGCCCGATCCGGCCCGGCCCGACACTGACGCCGATACCGGCCCCGTGGCCAATGGCATCAATGCGCCAGCCAGCGTCAACATGGACGCGGCCCGGCCCGAAAAGCCGGAAACTCCGGCGGCCAAGGCAACCCGGCGCGAATTGCTGGTGGCATCGACCGATGTGGCCGAGGCGGATCAACAGCGCGCGTGGCTCACGTCGCAGGGTGCGCAGCTGCTGCGCCGGCGCGGCTTGCGAAATCTCGGCTGGGTGTTGTCTATCTACCGGCTCACGCCGGACGCCACGCCCGCCGAGGTGACCAAGGGTCTGATCGCGCAATGGCCGGACGCACGACCCGAGTTGAACGCGCGCTACACCGCATTGACGAGCGAGGCCACCGCGGCGCCACTGGAATACGCACGTACGCTGATTGCATGGCCGCCGGTGTGCGCCAGCGCCTCCGACATCGCCATGCTCGATGGCTCGGTCGACCAGAAGTTAGCCGCATTCAGCGGCCGAAGCCTGCAGGTCGAGGTGCTCACGCCACCGGGTGTGCAGCCAGACTATCAACACGGCACGGCACTGGCCGCGCTGCTCATCGGCCAGGCCGCGCCGCTGGGGCTCTTGCCAAAGGCGCGATTGCGCGTGGGCTCCATCATGGCCGAGGAATCCGGCCAGGCCTACACGACGACGGAATGGATCCTGCGCGGCCTCGACTGGGTGGTTGGTCTCGATCCCAGACCCGCGGCCCTGAACTTGAGCTTCGGCGGCCCGCGCAGCGTGCAAATCGAACGCGCGCTCGAACGTGTGTCGACGCATACCACCGTGGTCGCGGCCGCCGGCAACGACGGCCGCCGTGCACCTAGCTACCCGGCGGCATATCCCGGCGTGATCGGCGTCACCGCCCTCGATGCGCGCGAGCACCGATGGGCGCGGGCCAATACTGGCGATCACGTCGCCATCGCGGCGCCCGGCGTCGACGTGTGGACGCTCGACGCAAAAGGGCAGGGTTACTACGCCAGCGGCACTTCATTCGCCGCGCTGTTCGTCTCCGCCGCGATCGCCGCCGGCGGCGCAGAGAAAACTACGGCGGACTGGCTTGCGAAACACACCCGCGATATCGGCACTCCCGGCAAAGACCCTGAATTCGGCTACGGCGCGCTGTCGATGCGCGCTTGCCCATGAGGAACACGATCATGAAATATCAAATTTCCCGCTGGCTGATTCTGTGCGCCGGGCTCCTGACCCTCGCGCCGCCAGCTCTGGCCCTGAAGCTCGAGGGATTCAACATCAAGCAAAAGGTGCTGCAGAACGAATACCCGGCCATCCATGTGAAATTCGATCGTCCCGCCGACAACTGGACCGTTGTGACGAACGATGACGTGCGGGTCGTCGTGGAATACGAGATCGAGGTCAAGGCGACGTACGCACTCGCGCCGGGCTCGAAAATTTCGATCAGCCTCGACAACATGCACGCCGAAGAGCCGTTGCAGTCCACCAACAACAACTACGGCGAAACGCACAGCGGCGACGTCGAGCTGCGACGCGACGGCAGCGCCTTGAACGAGATCAAGGCGGCGGCGCTCGCTACCTGTCAGCAGATCCGCGGCAACGGCGGAAAGCCCTCCAAGGAACATCGCATTCCGAAGATGTTCGAAGTGTCGGCCTATGCGGAGGCGTACACCACGGCCAGCTGGTTCACCGAGGAACAGGCGCACGACACCGCGCTCGCGCGCATCGACCTGGTCTGCGATCTCGATCCCGACTGGCACGAGCCGATCAAACCGGTGGGGGATGGATTCGCAGCGGACGTCGGCAAGTTCCGGCCGCGCAAGATCGAACTGTTCCTGACTACCTACCAGAACCAGGTCACCCACCCGACACCGGGCACCGCCTGCAAGAAGCTCGAAGTGAAGGTACGGATCGAGGCCAACAAGGTGGGGCCCGTGACCTACAAGTTGTGGCGTCAGCCGGGTGAAGCTGTTTCGAAGATGCACCTGATCACCTTCCAGGAGGACGGTCCCTTCAAGGGCAGGTTCATTGCCGAAGACACGTACTGGATTACATTCGACAAGACCACCTACATCCAGTTCATGGCCGAAATCGGCGGCACTCCGGTCGGCATTTCCACGCCATGGAAAGACATCAACATCATCTGCACCAGTGGCGGCACGGGTGGATTGACCGGCGAGGCGCCGCCGGGCGCCGACAATTCGGCGGGCGATTTGATCGCGCCCTTCAAGGTGATCGACGCCAATATCATCCTGCGGAAAGTCTCCGGGGCCGCCTGTCCGGCACACGTCACCGCGACCGTCACCTATCGGACCAACAAGCCAGGGTCGTTCCAGCACTACGTCGGCTGCACGAATGGCTTCAGCAACGGCGGCACGATTCAGGTGACGCAGCAGACTGGCCCGTCCGTCTATGGCACCACGCGCGTATTCAATCTCACGCTGGCGCAGCCGGCCGAGCTGACCTGTTCCGCGCGCGGCGTGGAGTTTCCGACCGAACTATCCATCAAGAAATTGACCGTTCAATGCGGCGGCACGACGCCATCGCGCAAGGCCACGCCCACCGCACCGCCGCCACCACCACCACCCCCGGCGCGCATCAAGCAGCGCTGATATCGCGCTGTTGAGTCACGGCTAGCTGCGGATGGTCGTGTCGGTCGCAATAGAAAGAGTGCGTACGGCTTGAGCAAACTGCACGTTTTCGTCGACTTCGAGGTGACTTCGCGAACGCAATGATTCCAGGTACTGCGCGCTCAATTTGAACGTGAACGCGCCAGCCCCTTCCCCATCTTCAATGAATCCCCGGCATTCAATCCGGCCGACCTCGTGCTCGATTACGAACCTCACCTCGTGTTTGCCACCGGCCTTCAGATCGAGCACGTGGAACGCGGTGACTGGCCAGGCGGACTGCTGCCGTGAAGTGCCGCCATCCGCGTTTCGTTGCGTCAAATTGAATTGCACCTTGCCAGCTTCCCGTGACGGGGAAAGCGTCCAGCTACCGCGAAACTCGGCGGCGCCTTGCGCTGACGCCGCAAACGACAGGCACAACCAGAGAGCGGCGAGGCTCGCCGTGACAATCTTCATGGGAATCTCCTGAGTTGGGTTCTTTAGAGGACGGCAGCCGATTTGAGCTGCATCAGCTTGTCGAACGACAAATTCTCGATACCGAGCTTGCGCGCGTGTTCCATGGTTTCCGGCGTGATACCCATCGAGTGCGCCTGGATCAGCTCGTACGCATCGACTCTGACTCCGGCGGCTATCAAAGCCTTTAGATAGTCGGGAGTAACGGCCTGGGACTTCATGGCGATGATTTCGGCCGCGTCGCCTTCGATTCCGAGCGCGCGCATCTGCGCTACGTAGTCGGCGGAGACACCCAGCGAGCGCAGCGCAATCAGGTCGCCAAGTTCTGCGTGCAACCCGGTCGCCCGGATCTCGCGAATGTACTCGGGCGTCACGTCCATATGCTTGAGCGCCGCCGCCGCGTCAGCCTTGCCGACGTCGATGGTGACGGCGCGCTCCACGGCGACGTTCGAGTCGTGATTCTGATTCTGACTGTGATTCTGGTTTTGGTTGATTCTGACTTCCTCGCGCACCTCGACCTGCACATCCTGATGCACTTCTGTCTGTTCAATGTGGCGACTCTCGAACTTCTCTTCACTATCGACTATGGGTTCGCGCGAGACCTTCGGTTCTTTCGCGACCTTGGGTTCCTTCGGGACCTTGGGTTCCTTCGCCGCCTTGGGTTCCTTCGCGGCCTTGGGCTCCTTCGGCTCCTGCACCGGCTTCGCTTCGCGCGACGGCTTGGCCGGGCGCACTGCGGGCACCGGTGGTGGAGGCGGTGCCACCTGAGGTTCGGGAGCCGGCACTGCGGGCACCGCCGGAACAGGCGGCAACGCCTCGGTGGCAGGTACCGCGGGAACAGGCGGCACCGCTTCGGTGGCAGGTATCGCGGGTTCGACCTTTGCCGGTGGCGATGCCGCGTCGCTCGTCTGTGCGACGGCGGGGAGCGCAACACCCAGCGACACAACGCCGGCCGCCAGTGACGCCGTGAGCACGAGCATCGCCGCAATCGCGCGAGTTGCCCGTTCATCGCGTTCGCCGCGGTTCATACCTAACAACCGCGCGACCCGCGCGGCCACCGTTCCTCCCGTCGCCGCCATCGCGAAGCTCGGTGTTTCGCGCCAGCCCTCCATCGATGCAAGCGCTCGCGCATAGGTCACGCGACTGCCGCACGCAGCGACCGCGACATCGTCACAGCAATCCTCGCGATCCGCACGGATGCGCCGATTCAGCCACCAGACAGCCGGATGGAAGAACAACAACGTTTCGGCAAACACCTGCAGGAAATTCACGGCGACGTCGAAGCGCACGATGTGCCCAAGTTCGTGCGCGATGACGGCGTCGAGCTGTTCGGCCGACAAACCTGTCAGTGCGCGCAAAGGCAGCAAAACGATTGGCCGGAATACTCCGATCACCGCGGGCACACTCACGCCGTCGCACTGGCAGTAGCGAATCACACGCTCGATGCCGAGGCGCGCCTGCAATGCTTGGAAGCGCGCGATGAGCCGCGGCGAAAGCCCAACCAGGCTGCGACGGCGCAGCCGTTCGATGGCCAATAAGCCAAACGCGATGCGCAGTGCGAACACAAACACACCCGCGAACCACGCGCGCGCCATCCACACGAACGCATCGGAAGAATTGGCCGCTTGCGACGTCCACAGCATCGACAGGGACGTCACATCCGCAACCTTTGGGGAGGCGAGGGCGGCGGCCGGCGCCCTTGCAGTCATTAGTTCACCGGCGCTGTCGCCGCCACTCAGCACAAAGACAGTCGTACCGAATGCGACGAGCATCGACACGAGCGCGCCGACGCCGACGAGATAGCGCGTCGCGGGGCTGCGCAATACCAGCATCAGCGTGCCGGCAAGCGCGGCGATGGCGGCGCCCTGCCACAGGAAATGCAGCAGCGACAGCGCAATGGTGTCGACCAGGAACGTAGAGGTATTCATCACAGCTTCCTCTCATATTCGTCGAGCATGCGACGGATCTCGTCGAGCTCGGTTTTGGAACGTTTGCCGGACAGCACATGCTGCATGAGCTGGCTTGCGGAACCGCGGAACACGCGCTGCAACACGTCCGCGGCGAATTGTTGTTTGGTCTTTTCGGCGCTCTCACTGGCGGAGTACACGTGCGCACGCTGTTCTTCCGTGCGTTTCACGAGGCCCTTCGTCGTCATGATCTGGAGAAACTTGAGCGCACTGGTGTAACCAACGTCCTTCTCCTTCGAGAGCACCTCGTGGATCTCTCGCACTGTGGATGGCCCGCGTGCCCAGAGAATGTGGAGGATTTCCAACTCAGACGGCGTTGGCTGGTATTTGGTTACTTGCTTCATGGAATCGAGGCTACTACGAAGGGTTTCGTATTGTCAACGAAGGTCTTCGTACATCACCATTGCCCGCTACGAAATAGCCCCGCGTTTCCGCCCGCGGCGAGTCATTGCAATGACAGTGGCGTTCGTTGTAAACATTCCGCCCGCTTGATTTCTAAGGAGACGCGGCATGGACCGATTCACGGGTGGTTGCCTGTGCGGCGAGGTCAGACTTGTGGCGTCGGGACTCCCGTACCGGGTTGGCCTTTGTCACTGTCTCGACTGCCGCAAACATCACGGGGCGCTTTTTCAGCCTTTCGCGATATTTCCTCAGGATGCGGTGACGATCACCGGCGAAACACGCGACTACGCCGGGCGGTTTTTCTGTCCGCGTTGCGGCTCGTCCGTTTTCGGACGCAGCGCAGATGAAATCGAAGTGAACTTGGGATCCCTGGATGCCCCTGACCAGCTGAAGCCAACCTACGAGCTCTGGATGGTCCGTCGCGAGTCCTGGTTGCCGCCGTTTCCGATCACGAGACGATACGATCGCGATCGTGAGGGCACGAGTCGCTTCGAGAAGTAGGTCGAACTACTGGCCGACCATCGTCAGCACCCGGCGTACCTGCGCGAGCGACGCGATCGAGTCGGCGTGGGCGGTGTCCGGCACGAGGATGAATTGCTTGGCAGGCGCGTTGATCCACTCCAGATAGTCACGCGCAATCTCGGGCACGGCATTCATGTCGACCGCGCCCTGGATGATGTAGACCGGAATCTTGAAATCCTTCCCGAGTTTGCGCAGATCGATGTCCATCATCGGCCCGGTCATCGAAGTCCCGACAAAGTTGAAGTGCGCGAAGTTCAGATCGTCGGCGGCTTCGTAGTCGGCGAGGTCCTTGTCCGTCGCGTACTCGGCAGATGGCTTGCTATCCGGCCTGGGCGCGGTCGCGAGTTTCGCCTGGTAGGTGTTGCGCCACTTCCGGAAGGTGCGCCACTTCGCGAAGCCGACAAACGGCGGCGGCCCGAGTTGCGTGAGTTCCTCCGTGGCCCGCGCATCCTTCGTCTCGCGCGCGTACGCGAGCACACGCTCGTAGCTCGCCCGCGTGTTCTCGCGCATGTTCACGAGCTGCCCAGTTCCGATGTACGCCGTGAAAAGATCCGGACGCTTCTTGGCGAGATGAATGCCGACCAGTGACCCCCACGATCCACCGACGATCACGATGCGCTGCTTGTGCAAGTGTTTGCTCAGGTACTGCGCAACTTCGATGCCATCGTCCACGATGCGCTCGAGTGTCAGCGTGGACTCGATCGAAGGCCCCGTGCGCCCGTAGGTCCGGCCCGCGCCGCGCTGATCCCATTGCACCAGCGTGAAATCCTTTTCCCACCCGGTGAACATGGCATCTGCGAACGGGCTCTGGGAATTGCCCGGCCCGCCGTGCACGAACAGGACGACCGGATTCTCGCGACTGGCGCCTTTGACGGTGATCCACTGCTCGATGCCGCCGATGGGCACGAACCCACGTTCGTCGATGGGCGCGGCGAAGCTGAGCCCGCTGAGGGCGAGCAGGCCGAACAGAAGGCCAATGACGTTTCGAGTGCGAATGGCGATTTCTCCCGGTCGATTGACAGCCGCCCGTCTGGGCGAGCGCCAACGCGGCGACCCTACCAGAATCAAGAGCCTGCGCCGATTTGCCCGGCTGTTACTATCGCGCGCCCATGAAGACACCCCCCGGCCTGCAACCGCTCATCGACGACGGCGTCATCGACGAAGTCCTTCGCTCCCTGAAATCCGGCAAGGAAGCCACGGTCTACATCGTGCGTACCGGCACGCAAGCGCGTTGCGCCAAGGTCTACCGCGACATGGGACAGCGCAGCTTCCAGAAACGCGCGCAATACCAGGAAGGGCGCAAGGTGCGCGGCAGCCGGCAGGCACGCGCGATGGCGAAAAGCACTCGCTTCGGCCGCAAGGAAGCGGAGTCCGCCTGGAAGAACACCGAGGTCGACGCGTTGTACAAGCTCCAGGAAGCGGGCGTGCGGGTGCCCAGGCCTTTCGGCTACTTCAACGACGTGCTGTTGATGGAGCTCGTGACGGACGCGGATGGACATCCCGCACCGCGGCTGGGCGAAGTGGATCTCGCGCCCGAGGTCGCGCGCGAGTACCACGCCTTCCTGATCCACCAGATCGTGCGCATGCTGGCCATCGGCCTCATCCATGGCGATCTGTCGGAGTTCAACGTGCTGGTCGCGCCGGATGGTCCCGTGATCATCGACCTGCCGCAGGCCGTGAACGCGGCCGGGAATAACGCGGCATTCGCCATGCTCGAGCGTGACGTGAACAACATCCGCGGCACGCTCGGCCGCTTCGCGCCCGAATTGCTGAAGACCGAATACGCGCGCGAGATATGGGCGCTGTTCGAAGCTGGCGCGCTGCAGGCAGAGAGCAAACTCACGGGCGTGTTCGCGCGCGAAGAGGGCGTCACCGATCCGAGCATCGTCATGACCGTCATCGAAGACGCACGCGAAGAGAACATCCGCCGCGAGCTGGGGCGGCTAGGCTGACGCCGCTACGTCTCGCCCGCGTTGCTACGGAGTCGCCCGCGGCGCGCTCCGATGCAACCGATCCTGGTTCAGCATGATCTGAAACCCCTGCATGTTCGCGGGAATCACGATGGCCTGGCCGTCGTTCTTCGCGAATTCCCGCAGCGCGAGGTTGATCTCATGTTGCAGATACTCGGCGGTCAATGACGCGTTGATGATCTGGTTCGCCTTCGCGATGCCCTGCGCCTTGGCCACTTCGATCTCGGCTTCCTTAGCGGCAATCTCCACTTCTATCTTCTTGGCCTCGAGCCGCTTCTGGTTCTGCACCGCGAGCTGGATCGACGCCTCGATCGAAGGATCGGTGTTGAGCGCACGCACGACCACGCGCGAGATGTTGAACACTTTCGGATCCTCGTCGTCGAGTCGTTTCTGCAGCAGCGATTGCACGTCGGCCTGCAGCTCATTGCGTTGCTTGTGCAACTGGAGTGAGTCGACCTTCGCGACCACCTCGTAAATGGCGCCGCGCGCTTCGCGCCACACCAGCGCATAGCCGGGAAAGAGCGCGCCGCCCTCGGCGGGCTGTTCGCTCGCGGCATATTTCACCGCGACGTCGGAGATCTTGTTGGCCGAGGTGCTGTAGAACACCGTGACGTCCAGATCGCGCAGCGACAGGTTGTCCGCCGCCTTGGGCGTGAGATCGGTGAGGTCGAAGGAGTTCTCCTTGCCCGAGAACTCCCGCACGCTGGTCACCAGCGGCAGGCGCAAATGGAAACCCGGCGTCACCTCTTCGAGATCGACGGTGCCGAGGGTCTTCTTCACGCCGACGTTGCCGGTTTCGATGATGTACGACGAGGAGAACACCACGACGGCGCCGACGATGATGATCAGCGCCCACAGCACCAGGCCGGGCCGCGGCGGATTGATGCGCGTGTTGCCGCCGTTGCGCTGGAAGATCGAATTTTCCATTGATGTCCCCTGCGAGCGAATGCTCGTGGCGCGGATTCTATCCGTGTTACGCATCGTGATCTGTCGCACGCGATTAATACGCTCTATCAAGAACAAGACCCGCAATACGAAAGGGTCGAGGGAGCGTCCATGTCGAACTCATTCAGTCACTTGCGCACGGTCAAGCTGCGCTACGAGTCGGACTCAAACGCCGGCGATCCGTCGCCGGCGTTTTCTTTTGGGCTAGTATTCGCGCGCTCGCCACAAAGATAGAGACCAGGGGCAAAGGCATGGCCGGCAAACGGCATCACAAAGAGCATCACCGCACCGCGCGCATCGGCTGGCTGCGCGCCGCCGTGCTCGGCGCCAATGACGGCATCGTCTCAACCGCGAGCCTGATCGTCGGCGTCGCCGCTGCCGGCGCGGATCAACAAACAATACTGCTTTCCGGCATCGCGGGATGGGTTGCCGGCGCGATGTCGATGGCGGCGGGCGAGTACGTGTCCGTGCACTCCCAGACAGATGCCGAAAACGCGGATCTCTCGGTCGAAAAGCAGGAGATCCGCGAAGACCCGGCCGCGGAGCTGCGCGAACTGGCGTCTATCTACGTGAAGCGCGGCCTCGAGCCGGTGCTCGCGCAACAGGTGGCGGAGCAGTTGTCCGCGCACGACGCGCTGGGCGCGCACGCGCGCGACGAGCTCGGCATCACCGAGGAGCAGGCGCCGCGCCCGATCCAGGCGGCATTGTCGTCGGCGGCGAGCTTTACCGTCGGTGCGGCGCTGCCATTGCTGCTGGTGGTGTTCTTCCACGGCAGCCTGCTTATTCCCATCGTGTCGGTCGGGTCGCTGGTGTTCCTCGCCTTGTTAGGTGCGGTGGCGGCGCGCGCCGGCGGCGCAAATATGGTGAAAGGGGCGGCGCGCGTCACCTTCTGGAGCGCGCTTGCGATGGCCGTCACGGCCGGCGTCGGAGCGCTGTTCGGTACGGCGGTATAGCCGCTGAATCCAGGCGAGGGCGTTCAGCGGGCGTTCGGCACCATCAGGACCTGCCACACGTCGATGGTCTTCGCGCGGAACGCGCCCGCGCAGGTGCTCAGGTAGTAGTGCCACATCCTGCGGAAGCGCTCGTCCGGGGCGCCGAGCTCCGCCCAGTACCGCTCGAAGTTCGCGCGCCAGGCGAGCAGCGTTCGCTCGTAGTGAGTGCCGATTCGCTGCCAGCCCTCGATGGTGAACAGCCCCTCGATCGCAAGCACGATCTGTTGCTGCGAGGGCAGCATCGCGTTGGGAAAAATGTACCGGTTCATCCACGGGTCGACGTGGTTGGTCGATTCGAAGCCGCCGATCGTGTGCAGCAGGAAACGTCCGCCCGGATTCAGGCAGCGGCGGATCACGTTCATGTACGCGCGGTAATTGCGCACGCCGACGTGTTCGAACATGCCGATGGAATAGACATGGTCGAACTGCTCGTCGAGTTCGCGGTAATCCTGAAGACGAATCTCGATGGGCAACCCCGCGCAGGCGCGGCGCGCGTAGTCGGCCTGCTGGCGCGCAATCGTCACGCCGACGCCCGTAACGCCATACTCTTCCGCCGCGAACTTGAGCGCGCCACCCCAGCCGCAACCCACGTCCAGCACGCGCTGGCCGATGCGCAGCCCCAACTTTCCGAGCGTGAGTGACAGCTTGGCGTCCTGCGCCTCCTCGAGCGTGCGCGCCGACTCCCAGTACGCGCAGCTGTAGATCATTCGCCGATCCAGCATGCCGGCGTAGAATTCGTTGCCGAGATCGTAGTGCCGCTCGCCGACCTGGAATGCGCGCGACGGGCGCTGCAGGTTCGTGAACGACGCGATCAGCCAGGCCAGGGTGTTGCGCCAGGTGCCGACTTTCTTGTCGAGACGCGCGGACAACAGCCGGTAGATGAAGCCCTCGAGGTCGCGCACCTCCCACCATCCGTCAACATAAGACTCGCCCAATCCGAGCGAGCCGTTGGCCAACACACGGGCGTAGAAATCGTCGTTCAGGACCTGGATATCCCAGGCGTTCGGACCGCCGGGTTCGATGCCGCATTCCTGCAGCAGGCGCGTGAGTGTCCGGCGCGGTTCGCTACGGGAATCCGCGGCGCGCGAGCGGTCCGACCAGGTGCCATGCGACGGATGGGCTGCCATTGCACGGAAATATCGCGCAGCGGGCGGAAGTTTCGAGTCGGATGAGGCGGGGAATGTCGTAGGAATTCGCGACGGATATGAATCGTCCGGCGATTGCCGACAGACTCCCGTTGAGCGCAGTTGGACAGTTTGCGCCATGAGTTCGGCGACCCATCGCATGCGCGATGCAGACTTCACCGCGCTGAGCGCCCAATCGACGCTCGCACTGCGCAGCTCCAACCGAATGCCCGTGCTGGGGCTGGGCTCGTGGCAGCTGAAGCAGGACACCGTCGATACGGTGGTGGCTGCGATCAAACTGGGATTTCGCATGATCGACACCTCCGGTGACTATGGCACGCACGCGGGCATCGGTGCCGGCATGCGCCATTCCGGTATCAAGCGCGACGAGCTCTATGTCACGACCAAGATCGAGGAGACGGACGACGCCTATCAGGCGGCGCGCAAGAATCTCGGCGAATTGCAGCTCGACTATGTCGACCTGCTGTTGATACATCGTCCGCCGCCCAACGGCGCGGGCGAGGATCTATGGCGCGGACTGATGCGCGCGAAACAGGAAGACCTGACTCGCGACATCGGGGTGAGCAACTACTCGATTGAGCAGATCGATGCGCTCATTCGATCGACCGGCGTGGCGCCCGCGGTGAATCAGATCGAGTGGAGCCCCTTCGGGCACAGCGTGCGCATGTGGGAGTATTGCCGCAAGCTCGAAATCGTGATCCAGGCGTGCAGTCCGCTCACCCGCGCGTCCCGCCTCGACGATGAGAACCTCAGGGCCATGGCGAAGCGTTACCGAAAAACGCCCGCACAGCTCCTGATCCGCTGGAACCTGCAATTGGGTGTGGTGCCGCTGCCCAAGGCCAACCGGCTCGAGCATCAGCTGGAAGACCTCGACGTTTTCGATTTTGAGATCAGCGCCGCCGACATGACGGTGCTCGCGAGCCTGAACGAGCGGTACTCGGCGCTCGGCTCGCTTCCCTACGACTGAGGCGGCTAACGCAGCGACTTGTTCAGGTCGTCGATGGAAGCATCCATCAGGTGTGCGCCGAGCGAATCTGTCTGATCGAGTAGCGCGCGGGTCTGGACCAGCAGATCGCGCACGCGCCGCAGTCCCGAGCGATGACCGCTGCGGACTTGATCTTCGAGCGTGCCGCCGCCGGTGGCCGCGATGAACAGGAACAGCGGCACGGCGCCGCGCAGGTCGTAATTCGCTTTGACCGCAGTACTGATCGCCCAGCGATCCGCCGCGACTTCGCGCAAGCGACGCTGCATGAAATTGTCGCCGTTGCCCGTGGTGTGTTCGAGCACGTGGTGCGCGATCTCGTGCAACAAGACGGTCGTCACCACCGAATCGAGAATCTGCTCGCGAATCACTGCCTTGCGTTCATCGAACGTCGCATCCTGCAGCGCACCTTCGCACTGCCCGCGAACGTCCACCGTGTACGAGGTGAAGTCGTGCACGAAATGCAGTTCCTTGCCCTTGAAGATGCGCCGCGAGTTGTGGCCGACCAGCGTGGATAGATAGTCCGAGTATTCGCGCAGGCAACCGTCATGCCCGGACCAGTCGGCGATCATCGCGAGCGTCAGCCAGTCGGTGACGGCGAGAAACCCCGCGTTGAATTCCACCAGGCGGCGATTGCCAAAAGCAATCCGCGCATCGGCGTTGGTCTCCCAGGTCCTGGGCGATCTGAACTCGATGTCGTCGAGGACTTTCTGCGCGCGTTCGGGCAGGGTGGGCCGGACGGTCTTTACGAGGTCGTGCGCGACGGAATCGATGCGCTCGCTGTAGTAGGCTAGGTCTTCGCTGAAAGCGACGGTCGAGCCCGCTGCCAGTGACGCGGCCAGCAGGCAACGAGCAGTCCAACCCTGATGTTTGCTCATGAAAAGACCTGGGCGAAGACGAGGTCATCTTGCTCTTTTTCACATCGCCGTCAAATGAGGATTTAACCGTGTGCGATGAAACCCACGGTTCTCGCAGCGAAATCGGGACAGGCGGCAGCGGGTTCAGGCCTTGACGGGCGGCGGCCATTCG
>Ga0193752_1002243_pt1 | contig 14761 bp, 8 predicted proteins | sample H1c1metaG_FD_144924 | JGI IMG/M metagenome (GOLD analysis project Ga0193752, IMG submission 144924) | Soil microbial communities from a riparian zone of the East river system, Colorado, United States - H1c1 | ecosystem: Environmental > Terrestrial > Soil > Riparian zone | place: USA: East River... | reverse complement strand
CGCGTGGTCCACGCCGACCAGGCAGTTCTCGAGTATCCGCACCTCGGGTATATCGGTCGAAACCACCGGGAGCCCCGCCGCGAGATATTCACGCACTTTTAGAGGGTTTGCTGCAAGCGTCAGATCGTTAATAGCAAATGGGTTAAGTGCGACGTCAAAACCTTTACAGTATGCGGGCAGATCGGCATATGGCTTGCGCCCCAGCATATAAATATTCGGAACGCCGTTGAGTATCTTTATCTTTTCCTCGGCATCCACCGCCACCTTCCCGATCAAAACAACGGAACCCTCGCTAAAATGTTCGGCCGTTTTCTTTATCAGTTCGAAATCTACCCAATCAGCCAGCAGCCCGTGAAACCCGATCACCGGGCGTGGCAGTTTCGCTGTCTCCGCCGGCACGACGGTCGCGTCATCCAACGCGGTTCGGAAATGTTTCCAGTCCGTGCCGTGGCGGACAATGAACGTATTTTCGTTGTATTTTTTCTTGTCGTCGTATAGCTTCTCAGCAGAGACGATAACAAGATCTGCCCGTCGGAAAAGGTCTTCCTCGATCGCGCGCAACCCCTCTGAAACGCCCGTAAACGCGGTGTATTCGTCAACGCAATAATAGATAAGCCCAGCTTCGCCTACACGCCCCGCGATCATCCCCGCCGCCGGGTTGAACACCATATTCAGCGGCTTGCTGAATCCCAGTTTGCGCATCGCCCGTTTGACCTGCGAAACAAGGAACGCGCGGTTCAGCCCGACAACCGCTTTGCTTCCATAGGCAGGTATAGCCAGCGGATTCAGGACGAAAATGTTGGGTTCGACCTCCTTTATCGGGGCGGTAAAACTCGTGAGCTTATTAACTATCCGCGAAAAATCCTTGGACGACGTGGTCGGCATGCGGTTGGCGATTGCGTTGATCCACAGGATGCGGTTCTCACGTGAGAGCACGCGCATCAAGTGCGTTTTCGAAAGCGGGTCGCCCGTCCAATCGTGGCTAAAGCACAGAATATCGCGCCCGCGAAGGGGCATATCCGTGTTTGCAGGTTTTCCGTTTTCGGCGATCGTCATCACTATGCCTTACCTAGTGCTTGTTTTATCCGATTTCGCGCCCCATCGGGGAGCGCAAGATATGTCCGTACCGCAAGCTGTTTCAGAGATTCTTTCACCTCATGCCGCCTCAGAAACGTGCGATCGAGCCTGTAATGCCAAGCGGAGAAAACTTCCCCACCAAACCGCCGCAGAAACAGGTGCGATCCGCCCGTGCTGAAATGCGTAAAATTACCCGCACATGCCCATTGTATCGCATGCCAGCCGATCAGATCGTTGGGCCTGAGGTGCTGAAACTCGGGCAATGAATTATTCGCCGCATATTCGACCACCCCGCCGGGACAAAACCGGAAATAGCTGCCTGCAACGATCTTCCCTTCGTGAACGGCAATAAAGACCGCCCTATTATCGCGCTGCTTCATGGCGCGTTCATAGTCTTCAAAAGGATCCGCCGGGTTGCCCTTGCGCGTATTCCAATCTTTGTGTATCTCGTAAAGCTCGCGGATCTGCTCGTCCGTTTCGAGTTCCCTTATCTCGATCAAACCTTTTTTAAGCTCTTTTCGTATCTCGTTTCGCCGGGTCTGCGAAAATCCCTTGAAGATCGCGTCAGCGCCAAGCGAAAGATCGAGCATGATGATCGAATCGGCATCAACACATTCCCGCGCCCGAAACCCTAGGCTCTCGATACCATCGACCTGCTCCCAGGTATGCAGATCCACCAGTTCGAGCGATTCTCCGCCCTTTTCAAGCAACCCGTTTTTTAGCGCTTCGAGCGCTTGAAGACGATCGGAGTCCTTTCGAAATATCGCCTGCGGCCTCACAGGCATGCCCGAGACGATCCGTTTCCCGTTATCGACTCCGGTAAGAACAGCCATAACCTTCTCGCCGTCCATCGCCAGAACAGAAAACCGGTCGCCCCGTATATATGGGTCGGTAAAAAAATTCGGAGTGGTGTAGTGCGTAGTGTAAGAGGCATGCGCGAGAAATTCTTCCCACACTACTAACTCCGCATTTTCGGGATATTTAGATAGGACTTTGAAATCCATAGGAAGTTTAGGCGGGTACTTCGCCGTCGATAAACCGGCGGTGCCATATTTCGAAATTAACCAGCGACCACAATCGTTCGTCGTGATTCTCGCCCGTATTATGCGCTGCAACCAGCTTGCGCACCGCGTCCGGTGAGAAGATACCGCGATTCATCGCCCGCTCGCTTAAAACATACTCGTCGACAATATGACGGTACTCCTCTCTGAACCACCTTCCGACCGGCACCGGGAATCCCATCTTGGGGCGCTCCAAAATTTCAGCCGGCAGGATGCCCTTCATCGCCTCGCGCAGGATCCATTTCGTCGTCTTGCCGCGCAGCTTAAACCTCTCGGGCATCCGCGCTGTAAACTCAACCAGTTTGTGATCGAGAAACGGCACGCGGCTCTCGATCGAGGCGGCCATCGACATCTGGTCCTGCTTCATCAACAATTCGTGCAGATAAGTTTTGGTATCGGCGTATAGAAGCTTGTCCAGCAGCTCCGCCGCATCGGTCTGCTCGAGCCATCCGTTTTGCAGCGCATATGGGTTGATCTCGTCAATTCGAGATTTTGTATCCGCCGAAAACAACTCCGCCTGCATCGTCTTGGAAAACACCGCAAAATTGTCGAAAAAGAGGTTCTCGATGTCCGATTCCCGCGTCAGGAAAGTGCGGTTCAGTTTCCTGTTTAATGCTGCCGGCAGCGTCGCAACCCCGCCGCGCACGGCATCCCGTAAGAAACCCGGCGTATAGCTCTCGTATTTTTCGCCGTAATTCAGCAGCGTCAGCGCCTTGTGGTAACGGCCGTAACCCGCAAGGATCTCATCGCTTCCCTCACCCGTTAGCACAACTTTTACATGCTGCTGCGCTAGTTTCGACACAAAATAAAGCGGCACCGACGCGATAAAACCGATCGGCTCGTCTTCGTGCCATACCAGGTTGGGCAGCGCTTCGAAAAACTGGTCCGGCGAAATAATTATCTCGTGATGATCGGTCTTAAATTTGCCCGCTACAAGCCGCGCGTATTCAAGTTCGTTCGCCTCGCGCTCTCGGAAACCTACCGAAAAAGTCTTGATCGGCTCATCGACCATCCCGGACATCATCGCCGCGATCGCCGAGGAATCTATCCCGCCCGAGAGAAACATCCCCAGCGGAACGTCCGCCATCAGGCGCAGCCGTACAGATTCGCGGAACATCTCGCGCCATTCGTCTACAAACTCGGCCTCAGATCGTTCTTCGTGCTTCGGCTCAAACCGTATATCCCAGTACTTTCGTATCTCGAGTTTCCCGTCCTTCCAGGTCATCGTATGCCCCGGAAGCAAGCGTTTCACGCTCTTGAAAAGCGTTTCGTCCCGCGACGTGCCATGATTTGCGAGCTGGTCCGGCAGGGCGTTGTAATTCAGCTCCGGCCGGACGGCTCCGGCCTCAAGGATCGTCTTGATCTCCGAACCAAAAAATAAATTGCCCTGATCGTCGGTGTAAAAATAGAGCGGTTTAACCCCGAAACGGTCGCGCGCGATGAACAATTCCCTTTTACGCTTGTCCCAGATAGCAAAGGCGAACATGCCCCGCAGATATTCGACGCAGCCAGCGCCATGCTCCTCGTAAAGATGCAGGATCGTTTCGGTATCGCAATGCGTTTCGAATCTGTATCCGCGGTTTATCAGGTCCTGGCGGTACTCGGCATGGTTATAGATCTCACCGTTGTAGATGATCACGCATGAACCGTCCGCATTGGACATTGGCTGCGCGCCGTTCGATACGTCCACGATGCTTAGCCGCCGGTGGCCAAGCCCGATCGGACCAGCGACAAAAATACCCCCGTTATCGGGTCCGCGGTAATACATCACGTCGCGCATTTTTTCTATCACGCGAGCGTCTGCCTGCCGTCCTGATCGGCTTGAAAATGCTATGCCGTTAATTCCGCACATATACCTGGAAATAAAGAGTGAATAGGAGGATTTTCGAAGATTTCACTTGCCCACGCGAGGACTATTTAATTTTATACATTTTCCGCCGAATTAGCGAGAAAATTATCGCGCCTAAAGCATGGATTTTAGAGGCGTTTCGGCGTTTATTATTCACAAGCGATACGTTAGGGTATAATTTTCCAAAGATGCAAGGTAAGGGCGCACAGGTCCAGCGCAAGGGCCAATCTCAAAAGCGAATGAATAAGTTAAGCATTATCATAGGTTTAGTAGTTATTATCGTGCTGGGAATTGCCGCAACGGTGGCGATAGGGACATACACCGGTAAGTTCGATATTTTCAGCCCGCCGCTTGAAATAGTCGCAAACGGCAACACCGCGATCATAAAAGTACCTCCGGGTGGAAACCTGCAAGCCGCCGTCGATCGCGCAAATAGCGGCGATATTATCGAGCTCCAGGCCGGCGCCGCATACACCGGCGAGATCATTTTGCCGAACAAACCACTTACCGACTTCGTCACCATCCGTTCGTCCGCGGCTGACCGCCTGCCGGAAGGTAAACGAGTAGGCCCCGCACAGGCCGACCTAATGGCAAAAATACTGGCCCGCGACGAAAAAGCAGCGGTCACCACCGCCGCGGGCGCTCATCACTACCGGTTCGTCGGCATAGAGTTTATGCCAAACAGCGCGAAATACGTTTATAATCTTGTGTTTTTCGGCGCTAACACCCCTCGTCCTGCAGATGTTCCCCATCACCTGGAGATCGACCGCTCCTACCTCCACCCTTTCCGGACGGGTGTGACCCGACGAGGGATCGGTCTCAACAGTTCGGATTCCGTGGTCAAGAACAGCTATATTGAGGGGTTTGGATTTCATCAGGAAGAGACACAGGGCATTTGCGGATGGTCGGGCTCGCGTAACATTAAGATCGTTAACAACTATATCGAGGGCGGCGCGGAAAACATCATGTTCGGAGGCTCAGACCCCGCTAATGCGGAACTGATACCTTCGGATATCGAGATCCGCGGCAACCACTTATTTAAGCCTGCTGCCTGGCAAGGCAAGGCAACGATGAAGAACCTGTTTGAGCTGAAGAATGCAAAACGGGTGCAATTCATTGGAAATTATCTTGAGAACAGCCTGGGAGGGTCGGCGATCACAATAACGGTTCGAAACCAGGACGGCGGAGCGCCCTTCAGCACGATAGAAGACGTGCTTATCAAAGACAATCTGATGGTAAATGCGGCGGAGGGAATAAACATTCTCGGAAAGGACGACACTTATCCGAGCCAGACGCTAAAACGCCTTAATATACTCAACAATCTTATGATCGATATCGGGACCAAATTGCCCGACGGTGCGGGTTATTTTATTCAGATCGCTAACGGAGAAGATATCTTGATCGCGAACAACACGGTCTTAAACTCCGGAAATATAGCGTCGATGCATGGAGACCTTCCGAGAAATTTCGTCGTTCGCGACAATATAATTAACCATAATGCCTATGGCATTCACGGCCATCCGAATATCGAATCGCCCGCCGGGGAGAGCTTGTATCAGAATAATATTCTCGTCAACAATCGGAGGGTCCCATCCGGCGATCTTTCATTTCCCAAGGGTAATTTCATCGTCGGGGACATTAGCGACATCGGGTTTCTAAATCCAGCCCAAAACGACTTTCGGCTTGCCCCTAAGAGCCGTTATAAAGGCAAAGGTAAGAACGGCGCGGATATCGGGAGCAACCTGAACTTTGCGGGATTCGAAAAATAACGAATAGATCGGCCGAGACGGAAATATGAAAAAGCACGTAAACTTCTTTTCGATCGGGCTTTTCATATTGACATCGATCTTTATTGCCGCCTCGCTGCAAACTGCCCGCACGATGCTCCCGAATGTCGACGAGGCATGGTTTACCTTACCCGGCTTCAATCTCGCCGAGCATGGTTTTTTCGGAACGACCATTCTCGACGAAACTTCCTCTTTCAGACAGGTAAAATTTGACGGCATTAATAGTTACACGTACTGGATAATGCCCGTTTTTCCCCTGATCCAGGCTGGATGGGGCAAATTGGTAGGCTTTGGTCTGATCGAGACAAGGGCGATCTCGATCATGTTCGGCGTGATCGCTCTAGTCTCCTGGACGATATTAATTAAGATCCTTGCGCGCAACGACGCAGTTGCTCTGACGACCGCGGCCCTTATGGCGCTCGACTACCACTTTGTCTACGCCGGAAGTCTCGGCCGCATGGACATGGCCACAGTGTCTCTTGGTGTTACAGGACTTGCCGTTTATGCGTGGCTGAGAGAAAAAGATCTGAATTACGCGGTCGCCGCCGGGTTTACATTAACTTCGCTAGCCTTTTTTACTCACCCGCTCGGGTTGATGTGGGCAGTCAGCCTCGCGATCCTGATAGCGCTTCTCGACCTGAAACAAGTCAGACTTCGGCATTTCGCGTTTGCCGCGGCGCCGTATATAGTCCTTGGACTAGGATGGCTGGTTTATATCTCTCAGCGGCCCGACCTTTTCGCTATTCAGTTCGGCGGTAACGCCTCCGACCGTTGGGGATTTTTCCGCTCTCCGGTCGCGGAATTCTTACGCGAGGTTCAGCTACGGTATCTGGTTAATTTTGGGATCGGTGAGGGATTGAGCGAATTCGGCCGGATCAAGATCATGATCCTCACTAGCTGCGTTCTGGCGATTCTTTGCGTTCTTGTATTAAGGCCTTTAAGAAACCAGGTAGTTTCCCGCTTTCTCCTGATAATGGTTGCTCAGCAGTTCCTGATGCTCCTCATTCTTGACGGGATGAAACAACCATATTACATGATCTATATCACGCCGACCCTGACCGCAATCCTTGCGATCTGGCTTCACTGGCTTTGGACAAAAAACAACTCTCTCAAGATTGTTGCGACCGCTGTTTTTTCATTCGTCTTGTTGATCAACGCCGCCATTTGCATCCAACGTGTCCGGAAGGATCCTTTACACGCCAATTTCCTGCAAGCCGGGAGTTTATTGAACGAGAGGGCGCGGGCTGGCGACACGGTAATGGCATCGGCGGAATTTTGGTTTACCCTCGATAAGAAGATCGATCTTGTCGACGACTACAGGTTAGGTTTTGTCTCAGGGCGGAAGGCCGACTTTATTGTGATCGACGCGCCTCGCTACCGGGATTGGCACACGCGTTTAGCCCTGTACGACCCCGCTACTGACGAGTATATAAAGCATTTGATAGCCAGCGAATACGAGGTCATCTATGACGACCCCGTTTATCAAATATACAAAAGATCGAGCTTACCTCTTTAAGGACTGTATTTACTTTTAGTAATTCGATCGGGCCTGCATTTATCCTACGATTTCTCGGTAAAGCTCAATAACAGCCATAATATTCGACCGGTCTTCCTTCTTTTCTCGTTTTTCACGTTTCTCTTGCGTGGCAAGCGCCTTCACCCGGTTCGATAGTGCGAGCGAATCGTGTACCGGTATTAGATAAACGCCTTCCGGCCGCATACCGTTATCGGTTGCGATCACGGGAGTTTCAAGAAAAAGGGCTTCACGCACCGAGATAGCGTCGCCGTCGTACAGCGTTGTGCGAAGTAAAATGTCGCAGTCGTCTGTAAGGTTCAGGGCGATCTTATGATCGACATCACCCGTCATCAACACCCTCTCGGAATGTCCCTTTTTGTTGATCAAGTCTCGCAGTTCCCCCTCCAGCGACCCCGATCCCGCGATCAATAGCCCCGCGCGCGGAAACTCTTTAACTATCTCCTCAAGCGCCTCGATCTGCAGCTCGATATCATATTCCTTTTCAAGTAAGCTCGTGCTAAGCAAAACAGGTTCATGCCGCGATTGGAACTCTTTTATTTCCTGTGGTATTTCGACAGTTTTGTCCGGCAGATCGTGCGAAAATGGCAGGATCAGGCGGATCCGGTCTTTCCCGACCTCGTATCGCTCGAACATCTCGGCCATCATTTGATTTACCGCGATCACCCTCGAAAACATCCGGAACGCGAACCCGCGCAGCGAGTCTTTCGAGGCATTCTTGCCCTCTTCCGAAAGCGGGTAGCCCCCGGAGTGAAGCGTCACAACGCTCTTACCGCCACCGAAAACCGCACAGGCCATCATCAAACCGAGAACGCGGGTCGGAATGTTCCCCCCAATATGTAAATGAAGAACATCGAATTTTAACTCCAGCAACAATCGGACCAGTTGAAATGCAGAACCTGGATGATAGATGTCCGGTTCATCGTGAATTACCGTGCTTCGTGAGATCGACACGACGGAGCATTGATTCCCGCTGGCCAGCAGCTCCTCGCGGATCGCAATCATGTTGCGGCTTACGCCCCCGTTCGGCGGCGGATATGGACCGAGCTGTAAAACTCTCACCCGGCGCCCTCCCCGATCAAAGAATTATAGAGTTTCAAGGTGTTTGCAAGCTGCGCATCGAGCGAAAATTTCGCGCGCGCAAGTTCACTTCCCGCTTCGCCCATTTGCGCTGCTCTCGTCTCATCGGCAAGCAGATCGAGCAGCCTCATCGCCAGCCCATCCGGATCGTTTGATTTGACCAGGTATCCGGTCTCGCCTTCGATAATCGCTTCGGCCGCACCGCCGACATTCGTTGCCACAACCGGCAACCCGGCCGCCATGTATTCGATGATCGAGTTTGAAAATCCCTCGGCAAAGCTCGTAAGCACACCCGCAAAACTGATCGACAGCAGATCGCCAAGCCGGTCGCAGCGGCCGATAAAATGGACGTTTTTTGCGATTCCCAATTCGTCAGCCATTTTTTCGAGGCCGAGGCGCAGATCGCCTTCGCCGGCCAGTAAAAAATGGGCATCCGGAAACGCCACCACCACTTTTGCGGCAGCCCTTAAGAACATCGGCTGATTTTTGACATCGTGACGTAGGTTGGCAACGAGCGTTATAAACCGGGCAGATCCCTCGACCGGCAGGCCGAAGCTTTCACAAAGCGCAACACGGTCATCCGACGAGGGCTGCAACCTCTCGAGATCCAGCCCGTTGTATATCACACGTATCTTCGAATCCGGGACAGATTCCGCTGCCAGGTATTCTCTTACCGCTACGGAGTTAACGACCACTCCATTCGCCAGCCCAAAGGCAAATTTCTCGGCCCGCTTTTGCATCCCCGATCGCATTCCGCCGGTTTCCCGTTTCGAAGCTATCCGCGCTTTTACCCCGGCGCGTCTTGCCGCCAGCATCCCGAAAATGTTGGTATAGAAATCGTGGGTGTGAATTACGTCGATCTTATTTTGCCGTAGATAGGTGGCAAACTTTCTGACCTGTTTCAGAAAATTGAGATCGTAAAAAGAATTTAGCTTGAATTCAGGGATGGGACCGAGATCTGCGACTTCCTCAAGGAGCGGGCCTTCACGATTGAGTGTCGCGAGGAATACGTTGAAGGTGCCGTCATTGGCGAGAAGGCGCGTCAAACCCACGGCCTGGCGTTCAGAGCCGCCGAGGTTGAAACTGCCGATCATTTGAAGAACGTTTTTTTTCACCGGACGCGGGTTCACTAAAGGTAGAGGATACCACGAGAAAAGCCTTTATACGTCGTCCGGGTTTTTGAGAATATAGGTCTGCGGCCTTCTTTGCGGTATCGATACGCCGAACAGCCCCTCGCTCGTCCTGACGTTCAATTTGTTGCCGAAACGCCGCGCCACGGCATACTCGACCATATTCGGATAATTAATTATCTCGCGCCCGCCGAGTGTAAAATGCGTTCCGCCGACCAATACGAATTCTTCCGGCAGCGACTCGCCCGGGCTCAGACGGCCCCAAAGGACCTTGAAATTTGTATTGAATAGCTCGGTGCGGACCATCTGATCGACCGCGTCCGTGAAAACCACAATGTCCTTATAACCGCGAAATTCGATAACAAAAGCGCGGCCGCCTGGAAGCTGCGTTTCGAAGACCTCGGGCTTTTCGTCACCTACGCCCACCGGCAGCATGAACGTAAAGAACTCCTGCGGGCCGGTCCCTTTCGAGACGAAACGCAGAAAAGGCGTATTCACTTTCTTGCCATAGTTGGTCGAGGCCCAGCTTTCCTTTCGCTGCCAGCCGCCGTTATCGCCAAACGTAAAGAAACGCCAGCCGTCCTCATTCGAAGGCGTTTGACCGACATAAAATCCGCCGGCCTCCGAGCCCTCGATCATCGGCTTGGTCCCGGTTTTCAGGTGGAAATTCAGCGCGTAATCGTGATCGCCCGATGCCTCGACAAAATCGCGCATTATCCAGTAATCGTTTTTCAGAAAAAGGATGCTGCGCTGGTGAGTTGCCGGCGCGCCCGCAATGCGCTCGTAGCCGTTATGCGAACCCTCGAAATAATCGAAACGCTCCTGCGAGATCAGCGAGTGTATCTTTGCCTCTGCCTTTGTTTTCCAGCTAAATTTATCGCCCGGCTCTGACGATGAGATCTTATCGATAACCAGCGTATTATGCGCAGTGGTAGAGCGAAAATAGTTTCTCAATTCGCGCGATTCGTGATAGGTATATGTCCCCGAATCCACGAGCAATGTTTTGCCCTGTACCGCCACCTCGATCGCCAGCGTATCGGCATGCCCGTGGCCGCCCGACAACCCGCCGACCTCGCCGCAATCGACCAGCAGGTAATTATCGTATTCGGACCAACCGTCACGCATTACGAAATAGCCGCCGCGCGGAAATTTGTACGAGGTCTCATGCGGCTCGTGCGCGCGAAGCGTCCTGAATGATTGCACTCCTTCGACTCCCAACAGCCACAACGTTTCCTCGACCGGATCACCGCCGACAAATTTATAATCGCCGCGCTCGAACAAAGCCGCACCGGTCACAAGCGTGCTGCGGAAATCGTCCGATGCGCTTCGGCCGTATGGAAGCATCCGCCCGCCGTCGTCGTCGCCGATGATCGGCGTCGTCCCGTCCGGCCGCGTTACGTACATCAGAAAATCTATGACGGATTGAACGCGGTTCTCGATCTTGTCGGCGAGCTCCGTTTCGAGCTCATCGCCGAACAGCGTTTTGAGAATGAGAAAATGCGTGTAGAAATCCGCCGTGTATTTCTGGTACCAGGTGCTTTGTTCGAAATAAACGCCATCCGGAAACACCTGCCGGTCGAGCTCCGATAAAAGAATATCTTCGCCCATCTTTCTCCACTGCTTGGAGCGCTCGAAAAATGGGAATTGCGTACCCAGATAATAAAGGCCGAGGGCCTCGCCGGTTAAATGGGTATTCGGGCTGTAGTAGGTCGAGAGGTATTTCTCGATGTGCCGCCCGTGGAGATACAAGAATTTGAGCGCCCTGTGGAATAGGTCGGGCGTAAAGCTGTCCGAGTCGCGAAAGAGATGAAAGGCCCAGGTCCATGACATCACCCTGAACGCGAGCTCGAGACTGCTGCACCAGTTGATCCCCATTCCCGGCGGATTCTGCTCCATCCAGCTTTCAAGGTGTCGCGCAAAAACCGCTGCATAACGCTCGTCCCTGGTCAGCCAGTAAGCGACTCCCAGCGTAAAAAAGTGCTGGTGGCGGTTGAGCTCCCAGACGATCTTTTTATCGCCCGTCTCGGTCACATCAAGCTCGTCGAATTGTTTCCAGTGTTTTAAGGGTGAACGCTTGCCGGTGATCGGCTCGAAATGCCAATCGATCTCCTTGCCAAGTTCGAGGCTTAGATATCCCAAAAGATCGAAGCGGCCATCGGCGATCTTTGACGCCTTGTCGATAAACCATGAAGCGCTTTTTTCACCGAAGAGTTGGCGGTACGCCTGGGTGGTTTCTTTTCTGCGTGCGAACGAAGGGAAAAATCTCTCGTCCCCGTTCTTAAAGAACTTAACCCACAGGCTTTCGGCAATGACCGGCGATTTACCGAAAAACGACTTATCGATCAGCTCGACAAACTCGGTATCGCTCGGCATTTTTCCCGTAAGGCCCATCTGCTCGCTATAGACCGAAAAAGCCTGTCCTCCGCGGGTGCGAAGTTCTTCCCAGCTTTTTCCTCTGATCTTCCGAATCTTATCGAGCGGATTCACCATGGTGCCTACTTCTAAACTATCCTCTTTGGCGGGCGGGAAACTTCGCATTTTTGTTATCTATTCCATGATCGGCTTAAGCCGATAGTCCCGGTATGTTCCCGGGCTTCCTCTTTTTCCGTCTATAGCGGCGAGCACCATATTAAATGCCTCGCGTGCCGATGCGAAGTGAACCTGGTAATCTCCGCTCTTCTCGCCGTTCTCGATGATCTCGCTAAAGAACCTTCGCGCGCCTTCGCCGATACTTGCCGATTGATCGTGATCGAAAAATCCGTGGCAATATAGCTTCACAAAGATCCAGTTCGAACGTCCCCGGACAGTAACGTTCGCCGATTTCCAACGGTTGAACCTGGCCAGATCTGCCGGTTGATTCGCCGTCAGCGCTCCGTCTTCGATCCTCGGGATCGGGATACCACGAACAAATCGTGTCCAATTAAAAACCAACGGTCCGGTAAATATAAGTGGTAATAAAGGTTGATTTCCATTAACCTCGACATTTTTGCCTGTCGAATGTGGAACAGACTCGTCAAGCGGCCCGCCGCATTCGTAAATGCGATTGATCATCGGCACTTGCGAGCGGTCTGGGGCCGATGGCAGCGTCATATCCGCGTAGCAGCCCGTATCCTGCAGGATCTGCATTTCGTTATCGACACCGCAATACAGCCCGCCCGAGGAATTGCCCAGCGCAAGATTGCCGTGAACAAACGCGTACATCGGGTCGCCCTTACCATCCATTCGCGAGAGACATTTGTGCTTCTCGGCCAAAGTGTCACGAAATTCGATCAACGCGGCACGAAGATTATCCGCGGTATCCGGTTTATCGACCCCGTGATGAAGGTGTATCTCGACGTCGCCCAGCCCCTCGGCCTGCATCGCCGCCATTTCACCTAGTAATCCAGCATCGTACTGCTCGGCAGGGTAAAAGTTGGTATGGCGAAATTTTGTACCGTCGGCGTCGCGCACGGCCTCGCCCGTTTCGCGAGCGGTTCTGTGATACTCAGCCAGACGTCTTTTCTGCGAATCGAGATCGAGCGGGCCGTTATGGTTCCATGCAGGCTCGAAATGATTGGCGATCGTAAAAATAACGTGCTTTTTTTCAAAAAAGGTTTTACCCGTGAGATCGCCCATCCGGACAAACGGATACCGCGCGAGCCACGGCAAATTCCATTTCAGTTTTGCGAGAAGATCAGCCATTAATTATCGATAAAACGCCTATGCCACAGCTCCAGCATCCAAAGCACCCACACAGCGTGAGAATGGTCGCGGCGGTTTCGTCTGTGCTCATCGAGCAGCGTCAGAATATAGCCCTGGTCGAAATAACCCCGCTCCAACGTTCTCCTGTCAGTAAGATCGGAATGTATCCTCTCCTTCAGGTGCGTGTTGATCCATTCGCCGATCGGCACGCCAAAACCCTGCTTCTCACGGTAGAGTATCTCGCGGGGGACGATCCCCTCCATAGCCTTCTTGAAAAGATACTTGGTTTCCAGGCCCTTTAATTTTAATTCGGCCGGCATACCTACGACAAACTCGATAAGCTCATGATCGAGCAGCGGCACGCGCGCTTCGAGCGAAGCCGCCATGCTCATCCTGTCGACCTTGGTCAGGATATCGCCCGGCAGATATGTCTTGCTGTCGAGATAGAGGAGCTTATCCACCTGCCCCCGGCCTTGTACGCTTCCTGCCAGATCCTGAAATAACTCTTCACCTCGTCCAAAATCACCGTTCAGTTTCGAACGAAAATCGGCGGAATATAAATACTCGCGCCGCGGGCGGTTGAATTGAGAAACGCTGTCGATATACCTGTCTGTCGCATCTAGCGAAGCATTATAAAGATAATTTTTCCCTCTTGCCCCGTGCGGCAGCACCTTGCTTACCCGCTGCAGAACTCCTTTTCGAAGCGCCGCAGGAAGCTTTTCAAAACCGCTGCGCTCGCGGTCGATCACATAGCGTGTATATCCTGCAAAAAGTTCGTCACCACCGTCGCCCGAGAGCACTACCGTGACAAAATCCCGCGCCATTTTCGAGACCATATAGGTCGGCAGCGCCGAGGAATCTGAAAACGGCTCATCGAAATGCCAGGCGAGTTGATCGACTATCTCGACAAAATCCGGCGTCAGCGTAAATTCGTGGTGCTCGGTATTAAGATGCTTGGCGGCGATACGCGCGAATTTAAGCTCGTTAAAGCTGTCCTCGTTAAACCCTATCGAAAAGGTTTTCACCGGCTTATCGAGTATCTCCGACATCAACCCGACAATGCTCGAAGAATCCACCCCGCCCGATAAAAAAGCGCCGAGCGGTACCTCCGATATCAGCCGGACCTTTACCGCTTCCCTGATTTTCTCCCGCAGCTCCTCGACGTATTCATCCTCGGACCTGGCGTCGACCGGGCTCGCGTAACCGAAATCCCAGTATTTCCGGGTCTCGACCTTGCCGTCTTTGAACAAAAGAAAATGGCCCGGCGGGAGCTTTCTAGCATCCTTGAAAATACAAAACTCCTCGGGCACATAACCAAAGGTCAGGTAGGCGTCGAGAGCCGCATGGTCGATCTCGCGCGAGATCTCGCCGTGTGTAAGAAGGGGTTTTAGTTCCGAGCCGAATACAAAATTTCCTGCCTTGGTGTGGCTGTAAAATAGCGGCTTTTTACCCACGCGGTCGCGCGCGAGAAAAAGGCTTTCGTCACGCTTGTCCCAGATCGCAAACGCAAACATCCCCCGCAAGTGTTCTACACACGCGGTGCCGAATTCTTCGTAGGCGAG
>Ga0193752_1002242_pt1 | contig 14764 bp, 2 predicted proteins | sample H1c1metaG_FD_144924 | JGI IMG/M metagenome (GOLD analysis project Ga0193752, IMG submission 144924) | Soil microbial communities from a riparian zone of the East river system, Colorado, United States - H1c1 | ecosystem: Environmental > Terrestrial > Soil > Riparian zone | place: USA: East River... | reverse complement strand
CTCAAGAGCAAGCCATTTGGCTGGTGTCGTCTTTTGCCGCCGTTCATAAGCAAGCATTCGACGCGGCACTGTTCGCGCAACAGTGTCCTGCGCCAATCGCCAGAGAGAGCTTCAACAGCGCGATTGGCGAAGTAGGGCTTGAATACAGCTGGTCAACCGATTCGCTAGAAAGCGTGCTGGCCTTGCGGTTGCCCGTCGCAATCGTCGTTGACCGCGGAACGGAAGGGTCAAGTGGTCAAGAAGGCGACTCAGCCGATTGGGCGCTGGTGCTTAACGCAGACGAAGAAAAATTGTGGATGGTCCGGCGGGGCGCGGATCGACCGGAATCGGTGTCGATCGCGGAAGCGCAGAAACTGTATCGCCGGCAAAGCCTTGCGTTATGGCCGAAGCCAGCCGAGTCGGTAGACCCCGACGGCATCGAGTCGAAATCATCGCGCTTCGGGTTGCGGTGGTTTGTGCCGGAACTGGCCAAGTACAAATCCGTTTGGCGCGATGTGCTGATCGCTTCCGTGGTTTTGCAGGTTATTGGCCTCGCAACGCCACTGTTTACGCAGGTCATCATCGATAAGGTAGTAGTGCATCGAACGCAGAGCACTTTGATCGCGCTAGGCACGGGGCTTGCCGTGTTTCTGGTCTTTACGACATTGCTGACATGGGTCAGGCAGTATTTGATCCTGCACACCGGCCAGCGGATCGATGCGGTGCTCGGGAGCCGCGTCTTCGATCAACTCTTTCGCTTACCGCCGTTGTACTTCCAAAATCGCCCGACGGGCGTCATCGCGGCCCGCATGCAGGGCATTGAGACGATTCGAGATTTTATCGCCTCCGCCGCCGTCACAGTCGCGTTGGATCTGCCGTTCCTGCTCATCTTTGTAGCCATCATGTTCTGGTACAGCGTGCCGCTGACGCTACTGGTGCTGGGCGTGCTGGGGCTGATCTCACTATTAAGTGCGTTGGTCGCTCCCCTATTTAGAGAGCGACTGAACGAACAATTCAGGCGCGGGGCCACCAACCAGGCCTTCCTCACCGAATACGTTGCGGGCATGGAGACGGTGAAGTCCCTGCAGTTCGAGCCGCAACTCAACCAACGCTATCGCAATTTGCTGGCGGAATACTTAAAGGCGAGCTTCGTCACGCGCCAGCTCGGCAATACCTACAACACCTGGGCGAACATGCTCGAGCAGTTCATGACGCTAGCCATCCTCGTACTGGGCGCTTGGACGGTCATGAACCAAACGGCTTTCACCGTTGGCATGTTGGTGGCGTTTCAGATGTTCGCCAATCGGTTGAGTCAGCCAGTGCTTCGGCTGGTAGGGCTATGGCAGCAATGGCAGCAAACTCGAATGTCGATCGCTCGACTCGGCGACATCATGAATGCGCCGACGGAGCACTACAGCAGCGTACCGCGCCGGGTGCGCGCCACGGGAGCGGGCGAGCTGTCGATTGAAGGATTGGCCTTCCGCTACAACGAACAGCTGCCGCTGCTGTATGAGAACTTGCAATTGAATGTGCCAGCCGGTTTGCTGGTCGCGCTGATGGGACCATCCGGCGCTGGCAAGTCGACGTTGGCGAAGCTGCTGCAAGGATTCTATGCACCCACCAGAGGCCGAATTCGCATCGATGGCATCGACATCGGGTCGCTGTCAGCGAATGAACTGCGCTCGACCTTCGGCGTGGTGCCGCAAGAAACGGTGCTGTTCTCGGGGACGATCCTGGATAACTTGAAGATGGCGAATCCGTTTGCGTCGTTCGAGCAGGTCGTCGCGGCGTGCAAGATGGCAGAAGTGCACTCGGTCATCGAGGCGTTGCCGCAGGGCTATCAAACGGAAATCGGCGAGCGCGGTGCCGGTTTGTCGGGGGGTCAACGTCAAAGGATGTCGATCGCACGTGCGCTGCTTAAAGGGCCTCGCATTCTCATCTTCGATGAGGCGACTAGCAGCGTGGATCCGATTACCGCAGAGCATATTGGCCGCACCATCAATGCACTGAAAGGTCGAACTACGATTCTGTTCATCGCGCACCAGTTGCCGAAGGTGCTCCAGGTCGATCAGATCTTTCGCATCGGCGACAAGATTGCACCCGTCGAGTCCCGAGAGCCTCCGCGTGAAGTGCGAGATTCTCCATGATCAAGTTGCCGAGACCCTATGCAGATTGCCACTAACACTGTCGCCCCAGCGCCAGCACCTTCTCTCATGGTGCGCGTCCGCAGCGCGCTCTTCGAAATTGCCACGCAGGAACCCACGAACCCCACTCGCGTTGTCGTCTGGGTCGTCTCCGCTCTATTTGGAATTTTGTTGGTGTGGGCGCTGATCGCGAAGCTCGACATCGTCACCGTGGCGCAGGGCCGCCTTGTGCCTGAGACCTACGTAAAAATCGTGCAGCCGGCAGAGGCGGGTGTGGTGCGCGAAATTCTCGTCCGCGACGGCGATCGAGTCGAGAAAGACCAAGTGCTGGTCCGCATGGACCCGACAGTCAACAATGCCGATCGCGGCGCGACGGAGCGAGAGCTTTCGATGGCGCAGCTGCAGTTACGGCGCATCGAAGCGGAACTAAGCGACCGGCCGATGCAACGATCAGGACCTGACGATGCGTTGCTGTACTCGCAGGCCCAAGCGCAATATCAATCTCACCGACAGACGTTCTTGGATCAAGTGGCACAGGAGACGTCAGCTCGCGAGAAAATGGCGAGTGAGTTGACGGCGTCCCGTGAAGTGCTACGCAAGCTGGAGACCACGCTGCCGAGCTACCAGCGGTCGGCGGAAGCATTCGAAAAGTTAGCGACGCAGAACCTCGTGGGGGCAATCCAAGCTGAAGAGAAAAGACGCGAGGCAATCGAGAAATCCCAAGATCTAGAGACTCAGCGCGCCTCCGTTGCGGCGTTGACTTCAGGATTGACTCAACAGGATCAGCGACTCGCGCAGATCAAGAGCGCCTATGTCAGCGATCTCAACCAGCTGCGCATGGACGTGGTCTCACGCATCACGCGGCTGCAACAGGATACGAACAAGCTGAGCTATCAGCAGGGTCTGCTAGAGCTTCGCGCACCACAAGCGGGGATGGTAAAGGATTTGGCGACGACAACCGTTGGCGCCGTTGTGCAACCGGGCGCGGTGATTTTGAATCTTGTTCCCAACGATGAGAAACTGCAGGCCGAAGTCATGATCGAAAATCCAGATATCGGATTCATTCATGAGGGGCAAATGGTGCGTGTGAAGCTCGCGGCATTTCCGTTTCAGAAGTACGGGATGGTCGACGGCGTAGTGAAGACAGTTAGTGCGGATGCGCAGCAGAAAGTACAGCGTGGTGCGACCGAGCCGAACGATCAAGCGCTCGCGTTCAAAGCAATCATCGGGCTTAAGAAACAAGCACTGGGATCAAATGAAAAATCGCTCCGTCTGGCGTCTGGTATGTCGGTTAGTGCGGAGATTATTCAGGATCAACGCACGGTGTTAGAGTATTTGTTGTCGCCAGTTCAAAGAGTCGGTAGTGAAGCCGGGAGAGAACGATGAAAACTGATTACGTGTCTCACGATTTGCCGAAGGTAGAGATTTTTAGCTGGAATAGCAGGAAACTCATGCGCGCGATTGGATTGCTAGCCGCCTCAATTTTGATATTCAGCTGCGCGAATGCCGGTCGGGTAGAGAGAGAGTGGACGGAAGACGTTGCGCTGCCTGATGGTGGGCAGGTGAAGGTCAAGCGTCGAGTTGCTTTCATGGAAAGCAGTGCGCCTGGCGGCGGTGCTTACAGCTTGACCGAAGCGGAATCGACCATCGAATTTCTAGATGAGTACGCATCGCTTCCCGCGTGGAAGTTTCCCTGGAAAGCGCTTGTGTTGTACAGAGATACAAAGAGCGGAAAGCTGACGGTTATTGGCACCACTAGTTCTTGCGACGTGTGGTGGCGCAACGGACGTCCGATACCGAAGTACTGGCAATTTCAATTAGAAAATGACCGGTGGCAACAGGTGCCTCTATCGCCAACGGCACTCGGAATGCGATCGAACCTATTTTTCAAGTATGAGGAGGATGGACTGCCCGTGCACATTTCGCTCGCGGAAAAGCAGCGACGACAGACTGCCAACCCCAGAATCGCGAAGCAGTATCAAGAAGTTGTGTCGGATCCGCCTAAGAGCTGCATGAATATGCGCGACTAGCCGATAAGAATTTCAAAGTTAAGGGAGTAATGACTAATGACGACTATCCAAACAGATCTCGCCGCTCTTTCACACAATGCCTACCGTCCATCCGACGAAAATAGAATCATCGTTCCTGAATGGACCGAATTGACGGGCCTTTCTCGACCGCATAACACTGAGACTGGCTTTGGCGCTACGGTCTATATGGGTCCAGGCGGTCAAATTGTTATCGCGTTTCGGGGAACGGATTTCGAGCTGGGTAGTACCGATTGGATTTACGGAAATTCGGCAGCGGCTGGGATCGAGAACGCTCACATAAGGGAGGCGACAGAGGTTGTCGCTGATGTCCTCGCGATTTACTCCCGCAGCAATCTAACGCTCACAGGACATTCTCTCGGTGGGGGATTGGCGTCGGTAATGGCTGTGTATTTCAACTTGCCGGCATTCGTATTTGCGCACGCCCCTTTTCAAAATGTGGCTGACGGCGACGAGATCACTGAGGTGTTCGAGCACTATTCGGACTATCAGCAGGATATTCCTGGCCGCCCACATCGTTTCATCGATCCCTTTTTTGCCGCGTTCGCGGAAGCTGAAGAGAACGGGTATGGAGGGCAGATGTTCTCGCAGAGGGAGAATCTAGTCACAGGTACGTACATTCGAGGAGAGATCGTACAACCTTCGCGCACGGAGAGTCTGACGATCGGCGCGCTTAGCAGTCTTGTACCGATTGAAGTTGGCCAATCTGACGTCGGGCTAGGAACAACCGCAAGTTTTCGCCATTCCATTGCCCTTCATACAGCAGTCGTGGCGCATCCAGATCTAGCTCGAGTCGCGCAACAATTTTCCAACTTGCTGCGACTTATGCTTGATAGTGACCTTTACATGCGTGCGAGATCCGACAACGAGGCGGACTTTCTCGTAAAACTAATTAACGATCACCTGACGGATCCACAAAATAGCTTGTTGCAAGTATTTACGTCAGATGTGGAGCGGCTCGGCACCGCAGGTTCTGTTCGTCTGAAAGGTATGTTGGATGGTCTCGTATCGACAATCATCGAACACTATTACTACGTTGACGAAGGCACAAGCGCACCATTTATCGAAGACGTTGTGAATGGAGTGCAATTCGATGTTTCACGCATTCCGCATCCCGGAGTTGGGTTGGATCGACTAATTGACGCGACACTAGGTCTTCTCGAAGAAGCAACCAGGCTAATCGCAAGCGGCGCGATCGAGGAGGCGACTCTCTGGACTGTACAAACGGTGCAAACTGGAAGCGGAGGCCTCCAAACAATCGGAGACTCGAGCAACGAAGTCCAAATCGGCAGTGTCGATGCAAGCAACGCTTTGCACGGACTAGGCGGCAACGACGTATTGATCAGCGGCCACGTCGCCAGCATTTTAGATGGCGGTTCCGGCGACGATATTTTGTTGGGCGGGACAGGTGTCGACACAATTCGGGGCGGAACAGGTGTCGATCACATTTGGGGTGGCGAAGGTGGCGACGTTCTCAGCGGAGGAGCGGAGGCTGACTATTTCCACTTCGGACAACGGCATGGCACAGATCGCATCACGGACAGTGATGGCGGTGACCGCATTGTTTTTAACGGTGTCCGGCAAACAGGATCCGGAGCGCCGGTTGTATTAACAGGAGCTGGAGCATCTGTTGAGCTTGGTTCGCATGGCATCGAATGGAAATGGGGACAGGCTGGTTATTCCTTTGTCGCGACGCTTGTAACCGGAAATCTCAACTCCGGCGGAACATTAGAGATCCACCGAGAAGGGACACAAACCTCTGACGTTATTCTCATCGATAACTTCGTAACTGGCGATTTCGGTCTCCAATTGTCGTATGGGCAGCTAGGTCAGAATCTAGTGGCTGGGCTAGGCGGCGTGTCCACGGATGGCCTAGGGATGAGGTGGGTGGCGCTCGACGGAATGGTCGCCGTCACTGACGGAACCAATTCCGCGACCATAGCGGACAGCCCAGACGGCACCAATCCATTCCAGTTGCCGGCAGCGGAACCAATCGCACCGCCTCAGCCAGTTGGTACAAACTTCGTTGCCAACTGGCGCATGGTCACGCTTGAGAACGGAACGGAGGTCTTCCTTGAAGACCTGACTCTAGGTCTCACTCACTATACCTATTGGGGTGATACGGCCGACATCTTCTCGCAGCCGTACGCCTATTCGCCGAAGCCGTGGGATTTGAACGGAAACGGCAAAAACGCAGACTTATATGTGATGACGTCGGATTTCTATCATGGGCAGTACGACACAGGACCAATGACGATCGATGTGTCCAGTAGTTGGCAGGTGTACTCGGCTGGTCAAGAAGGACGAGATAACCAGGCAGTGCGGGGGCACTTGGGTGACGATCACATTACGGGCAGCGTGCTACGCGATGTCATCGTCGACGACTCGGCATTAATCGCGGATTTGGTAGGTGGGCAGCCTGGCAATTTCACGAACAGACGTTATTCCTTCATGGGTCCCAATTACCTGCAGGTCGTCGGCAATGACACGATCTTTGGAATGGGCGGTGAAGACTGGATTCAGACTCATGGCGGCGATGACACGGTTTTCGGCGGCGACGACGACGACGTCATTATCGACACCCCTGTTGAAATTGGCGGCCTCGCATACAGTACGTCGTGGGTGGATGCCGCTGGGCACTCGAATAGAGATCGGCTGTTTGGCGAAGCGGGCAACGACGTCCTCATTTCCGGTGTTGGAGAAAGCTACCTCGACGGTGGAGACGGCAATGACCAGCTTCTCGGTGGCATTGACGATGACATTCTCGTCGGGGGCGCTGGCAACGACATATTGAGCGGGGACACGCAGCAAGCCAACACCTTAGCGAAGTATCCGATTTACGGTCAAACCTACTGGAGCGCTCTGTTGCTTCCAGATCAGGAGGCGCCAACTCCCTGGACATACCAAGATTTAGTCACTCCAGGAATGGCCATCCTTCAAGCCGGCCCACAACTGTGGTACGCGACTTCCGGCAGCAGCTTTTTCTCCAACTCGCTGGAGCGTCAAGGGGCGGACATCTTAGACGGTGGTGAAGGAAACGATGTTCTGATCGGCGGCGGCGGCAATGACATTCTGAAAGGAGGTGTCGGCGACGACATCTTGCAAGGTGACATGCTATTCGTACAGCAGGAATGGGGAAACATTTGGTTCTCGGATGTCGTAGTCACACCGGATCACCTGCAAGGAAATGATCTTCTTTCCGGCGGCGCTGGGAACGATCAGCTTTATGGCGGCAAAGGAAACGATCATCTGAATGGCGACAGCGATAACGACACGCTCAATGGTGGGGATGGCGACGACTTCTTAGAGGGCGGTAAAGGCAATGATCTGCTCATCGGCGGAAAGGGGGCAGACACGTTCGTGTTTAACGCGGGCGATGGCGTCGACACTTTCGACGGGACCGGAGGTGGTGCCGATGTCATCTATCTCGGAGCCGGCTTGTCCGCGTCGAATACAGTCGTTTCAGAAAACGCAAGCGGGCTGCAAATTAACTTCTCTACTGGCGATCAGTTAACCATTCGGAATTGGGCAGGGCGGCCCTCGCTCGGCCTTGTGTTCGAGGACGGCAGCAGACTCGATCAGGCCGATCTCAATGAACTGAACACTGGAAACCACTCGCCGGCAATCAATGCTGCCGAACCCATTCGCGCTCAAGTCGTCGTTGGTGGTCAGTCCTTCTCGCTCACTGTCGCCACGGATTCAGTGGCTGAGTCTGATGAGGATGATGAGCTCGAGTGGTCTGCCAGTCTTCCGGGTGGAGCGGCGCTTCCGGCCTGGCTGAGCTTTGATCCGAGCACACGTACGTTTTCCGGAACACCTCCTGCCGACACGGATATTCAAGTCACCGTCCGCGCAACAGACTCCGGTGGTCTCTCCGCCGATCAGACATTCAGATTGGCGACCCCTACTGTGACAGCGACGCAAAGTCATGATCGACTGTCAGGTGGCGTGTCCAACGACGTGATTCATGGCCTTGGCGGAAACGACAACCTTTTTGGCGATCGAGGCGATGACTTAATCGTAGGTGGAGATGGGAACGACAGTATCAGAGGCGGTGGGGACAATTGGGCCATCAATAGTGATATTAACTCTGGAAACGACACCCTAGATGGTGGAGCGGGCGGCGATGGGCTCTACGGAGATGATGGTGACGATATTCTCAATGATTCCGGGGATTCATCTGATCTATTGGCCGGTGGCGCCGGCGATGACACCATATACGCAGGACGTGGCGATGGCGACGTCATCTCTGGTGACGCGGGCAATGACGTAATCATCTACAACCGCGGCGATGGCAAAGACGAAATCGTTGGTGATTCTGGAATCGGCAACCAAGAGTTCACCGACACGCTGAGATTTGGGCCTGGAATTCTGCCCTCTCATATTCAACTCGAAGCCGACGAATACGGCTTCTTGCTTCTTACGCTGCTAGATGCCGCCGGGCTGCCAACGGGCGATTCGATTGCCCTAGCGGCTTATTTTTCTGCTCAAACAAAAGGCTTACCCAACAGAATTGAATTCACCGACGACCCATCGACTGTGTGGTCGGGCGAGCAACTGAGTGCTTTCGCGAACACGCCGTCGAATCTGCGCAATTTTCTTCAGGGAACGGAAAATGACGACTCTATTTCAGCCCTCGCCGGTGATGACATCGTCCATGGCCTTGGTGGAAATGATGAATTGGTTGGAGGCGAAGGTAACGATGAACTAAGTGGCGGTGAAGGAAACGATAGTCTTTATGGTCAGTTAGGTGCTGATCTTCTCCTCGGCGGCGATGGCGGTGATTTGATGTATGGCGGCGATGATGACGACATCATGCGCGGAGACGATGATTATGGCGTTCACGGCAATGACGAGATGCATGGTGAATCAGGCAACGATACCGTGATCGGATTCGGTGGCGACGATCGACTGTTCGGGAATGATGGATACGACGTCCTTGAAGGGCGTGTCGGAAACGATACGCTGTATGGTGGTGCAGGCATCGACATCCTTCATGGCGACGAAGGCGATGACGTCTTGGACGGCGGCGAAGATCGGGATGAAGTCTTTGGCGGCAGCGGGAACGACGTTCTCGTGGCTACGGCCGGAGGAGACTTACTCAATGGTGGGGCAGGCAACGATACTTATCAATTCACTCGTGGTGCAGGCGCGGTCACAATAGTAGACAGTACGGGATATAACAGCGCACGGCTATTTGGATACGCACACGAAGCCGTACAGGTGAGCTATGCACCCGGATCGGTGACATTCGATTTGGGAGATGGCGACTCGATTCAGATGTCGCTTACTGCGCTCAGCACTTTCTCATCCATCGAATTGGATAATGGTGAGTCCATTGTTATCGATGAAGTCATTCGCGACGTATTTGTACCAGCGCTGTTGGGGAACCCGTCGACGGATCCAAAGTATAACGTCATCGGTCTGGGTGCCGGAGTCAGGGCAAACGAGATTGAAGGTCTTAAGAGTGGCGACGATCTAATTCTCATGTATGCCGGCGACCAGTCGAACTGGGTGAATGTCGCCAATCTCAACCAGCGTGGTGCGTTGGCGGCCAATCGCGATCCGTCGTTGTATGGACTTCGTCCAGGAATGCAGTCGGTGGTCTTGTACAACTGGTATGTCTCTGCTCGATACGAATATCTTGGTCTGTTTGAGGACGATCAAGGTGTATTCACAAACTTCGCAGCACAAGCGGTCAATTATCCGGGGTTGCTCATTGACGGCGGTCCGGCGAGCGATTTGCTCGAGGGTGCGCAGTCAAGCGATGTGCTCAGAGGCGCGGGCGGTAACGATGAGTTGGTCGGCGGTGGCGGCGACGATTCGCTTCACGGCGGTCGAGGAGATGATCACGAAGCGGGTGGTGCGGGCAATGACTCGTACTTCTTTAACGTCGGCGATGGTCGAGACACACTTGTCGAGACGAGCGGCGCCGATACTTTGTACCTTGGCAACGGCATCATGCCGGCAAATGTCACCGCTGTGGAGGACGGTAACGACGCCGTAATCCATATAGGTGCGATCGAGAATGGCGATTCCGTGCGAGTTGAGGGCTGGTTTAGCGGTCAAAGGCCAATCGACACGGTTCGATTTGCAAACGGTTCTTCATGGTCTGCATTTCAAGTCGAGCAAAGGATGGCCGGAAATCAACGTCCTCTTCTACTAGACCCGATTGAAACCCAGGTGGCCGGCGTCGCGCGGCTATTTAGCTTCGTTATTCCAGCCGACACGTTTGCGGATCCAGACAGCGGTGACAGCCTAAGCTATGTGGCAACTCGCGCCGACGGAAGCCCGCTTCCTCACTGGCTATCCTTCAATGCGCAAACTCGTACGTTCGTAGGCACACCGGGTGAAGATGACTTAGGTCCTCAGCAGATATTGGTGTCGGCCACCGACCCAGCGGGATTGACCGTGACGGATGGCTTCGATCTGAACATACCAGCTTCCATTGTAATTACTGGTACCCAAGAGAACGACATCATCGACGTTCCGGGCACGGACAACTATACGATTTATGGACTAGAGGGATTTGATCAACTAAATGGCGGTGCAGGTAACGATTTGCTGATTGGCGGCGGCTACTACGACTACATGGACGGAAAAGGAGGCAGCGACACGTATCGATTCGACAGAGGCGATTGGGACACGGTAGTTCGCGACCTTGTAGCTTTCACGCCCGATTTCAACCCAAATTCAATTGACACGATCGAATTCGGCCCGAGCATACTTTCGGAAGATGTTCGACTGGCTAGAGATTGGGATTCGCCCAATGATGACGGCCTCTCGGTCTACGTGCGCAACTTGCATACAGGCGTCTACGAACTCATGGCGAACGTTTACCATGTTGTGAGCGATGCTGTTGGCTGGCAATACCTGGACGAAGTCCGGTTTGCGGATGGAACAGTGTGGGATCGATCTGAGATATTGCGACGAACGCTTCTCGATAGTGGCGCCGATGATCTGATGTGGGGCTACGGAGGTAATGATCTGCTTCTTGGCGGCCGCGGCGACGATCGGCTGGAAGGAAACTTCGGCAATGATGATCTTCGCGGTGGCGCCGGCAGGGATCAGTTGTTTGGCAATGCCGGTGACGACGTATTTCGCTTCGGCCGAGGCGATGGAGAAGATGAAATCGACGATGCCTCTGGCACAAATCGGCTGATTCTCGATCCGGGTATCACGGCCGCCGACGTGTCGTTGTATAGATCCGCTGCAATGGGATCGCTATGGCGAACGTATACGACTGCAACAACCGATAGCCTCGTGCTGCTCGTGAACAATGATGGCGGCCAGATCATGGTCGAGAACTATTTTAACGGGCAGGCCATGCGGCCGATTCATGAAATCGTATTCGCTGACGGCACCGTATGGGGAAATGCGGAGATCGACGCGCACACGATCAATGTGTCGGGTGTTGCGAGCGAGTTCTCCGAACACCGCGGCATAAGCGAAGAGTTCACGTTCGATCATCGCAGCGACCACGTTATAAATGTGTGGCCGGGAGATGAACCTCCGCCGCGCCAACCGGATACGCTTTACACGAGCGTGACGCACTTTGGGCAGTACGGCCAACCCTTTGATAATGTTGTGCTGACTGGGTCGCTCGGGATTAACGTCGAGGGCGACGCCACTCAAGCGTTTACCAGCACCATAACGGGAAACTCCGGTGCCAACAGTCTCGACGGCGGCGGTGGTGTAGATACTCTAATCGGCGGCCAAGGGAATGATCGGTACATAGTTACCATTCAGAGATTTACCTTGAACATGGGCAGCCCCAACGAATATCAGAATTTTGTCGATACTGTCACGGAGCTGCCAGGTGAAGGTCATGACACGATCATTGCGACGAAGGTGTATTCGGCCGCCTTGCCCGATAACGTAGAAGACCTAACAGTCATCGGTAATCTCACTTTCAGTTTCTTTTTCAATTCCACTGTGGATGTTCGGCGCAAGTTCACTGGAAACGCGCTTAACAATGTTATCGATGCGTCTCAAGCAGGCGCGTACACGATTGCGGACTACTTCAATGGCAACGGCATCGATCTAGGTGAAGTTGTCATCGATGGCGGCTTGGGCGCCGACACGATGATTGGTTCTGCCGGCAGAGATCTGTTTATCGTCGACAACGTAAATGACGTCGTCGTTGGCGGGCTGACCGATCGAGTCGAGTCGTCCGTTAGCTACACCATTACCGGCAATACAGGCCGCCTCGACCTCGTTGGTTCGGCCGCCATCGCGGCTACCGGCAACAGTCGAGATAACTACCTGACTGGAGATAAGAACTCGGCAGCTAACGTATTGACCGGTGGAACCGGCGATGACACCTATGTTCTGGGCATGGGTGATACGGTAGTAGAGGCGCTGAACGAGGGCAGCGATACTGTCGTCGTTCGGAACGTGGAGGGAGTGTTTAATGCCAGCCACTTCGTTGCTGAGTACGCCAACTTTGAGAACCTTACAGTCATCGGAGTGCAGTCAGCCCAAACTACATTAACGGGTACGGATGGCAATAACATTCTGCGGGGCACGTACGGCAGCGACATCTACGTTGGTGGCGGCGGCAACGATCAATTGCTCGACTACTTTGGTACGGATTCCTACATTGGATTTGGCGTCGGGTCAGGCCATGACGTCATTGTGGATGAGGGCGGCGATTTCGACCAGATAGTCTTTGCCTTAGATCAAGACATCCGCGTCAGCGACCTGCAATTCATTCGCGATGGTAACGATTTGCGCATCGTTATCACGGCTCAGGATTCGTTGACTGTGCAGTCATGGTTTCAGGATGAGTACTACATGATTGAGTCCATCGCTGTTACCTACGAAGGGATGGCTTATCAGTACTCCGCCGATCAAATCGCTGCAGTGATGGCCGGGCAGAATTCGGCGCCTGTGATTGATGAGGTTGGCATTGAATCGATTGACAACGAAGCGGGGCAGGCGCTTTCGTATCAACTCGAACGCGGACGACTCTCTGACATCGAATCGCAGTTCGATCTCGAGTTCGAAGCAACGCTTGCGGGTGGAGGCGCATTGCCGTCGTGGTTGCACTTCGATGCCGCGACTTTAACGTTCTCCGGCACGCCTGTGACTGGGGATATCGGCCTGATCACAGTGCAACTCATCGTCACTGATCCACAAGGTCTGTCCGACATGACCGAATTCACCATCAATGTTACCCCGCCGGTGACTTATGGTACCGCCGGCAACGACTCGATGACCGGTACGACCGGGGCGGACATTATTGACGGGTTGGGTGGAAACGACACCATTAATGCATTGGACGGCAACGACATTGCTATCGGAGGAACAGGTCACGACATCCTTTATGGCGGCATCGGAAACGACATTGCAGATGGCGGCGAAGGCAATGACTTGTTGGATGGCGGCGAAGGCGCCGATTCAATGATCGGCGGCGTCGGCGATGATATTTACTATGTGGACGTTGCTGGAGATTCGATCGAAGAATTAGCCGGTGGAGGTACCGACGAAGTACGTGCCAACCTCACCTATACATTGGGCGCGGAACTTGAGAATTTGCAATTGCTCGGTACGACAAATGTCAACGGTACTGGCAATGCGCTCGATAACGTTCTGACCGGAAACACTGGCAACAACACGCTCTCCGGGGGATCGGGAAACGACACGCTGAACGGCGGTGGCGGCACGGATTCGATGTCTGGCGGTCAGGGCAATGACACCTTCATCACGGATGGCGGCGACACGCTAAGCGAGAGCTCGAACCAAGGTACGGATACGGTTCGCAGCAGTGTGACGTTCACGTTGGCCACGAACTTCGAGAACTTGGAGTTGACAGGCACCGGCAACAACACCGTAAACGGCAACAGCGCAGTCAACATCCTCATCGGCAACACGGGCAACAATACGCTGGACGGCAAAGCAGGCGCTGACACGATGAGCGGCGGTACCGGCAACGACACGTATGTCGTCGACAACGCGGGCGACGTCGTCAACGAGAGCCTCAACGAAGGCACGGATCTCGTGCAAACCGCGCTTGCCTACACGTTGGGCGTTAACGTCGAGAATTTGACGTTGACGAGCACTGGCAACGTGAACGGCACCGGCAACGAGCTCAACAACGTGCTTACCGGCAACAGCGGTAACAACACGCTGACAGGCGGCGATGGTAACGACACATTGGATGGTGGATCGGGTTCCGATGCGATGTCGGGTGGGTTAGGTGATGATCTGTATCTCGTCGCGCAAGCCGGCGATAGCGTCTCGGAGCTGACCGGTGAAGGCGCCGACACAGTCCAAACCTCGCTGATTTATACGTTAGTTAACTTTGTCGAGAACCTCACGCTCACGGGCAGCGGGACGGGAATCACCGGCACTGGCAATGCATTGAACAACGTGTTGTCGGGTTCGGGCCATTCGGGCGCGAATCAGCTCACAGGCATAGGTGGAGATGACACCTACATTCTCGGCACTGGCGATACGGTGGTTGAAGCAGCGAGCGCAGGCATCGATACCGTGCAGGTCTCGGCGACACACACCTTGGCAGCGAACGTCGAGATTCTGTTGCTCGGCGGCAGTAGCAACATCAACGGCACGGGCACGGCGATTGCGAAC
>Ga0193752_1002241_pt1 | contig 14768 bp, 15 predicted proteins | sample H1c1metaG_FD_144924 | JGI IMG/M metagenome (GOLD analysis project Ga0193752, IMG submission 144924) | Soil microbial communities from a riparian zone of the East river system, Colorado, United States - H1c1 | ecosystem: Environmental > Terrestrial > Soil > Riparian zone | place: USA: East River... | reverse complement strand
CGTCACTTCGCGCAAGTTCGACTGATCGGCCAACAGCATCACGATGCGGTCGATACCGGGTGCCGAGCCGCCGTGCGGCGGCGCGCCGTAGCGGAACGCGTTCAGCATGCCGCCGAAGCGCGCTTCTGTTTCGGCGTGGCTGTAGCCGGCGATCTCGAAGGCCTTCAGCATGACTTCGGGCTTGTGATTGCGGATCGCGCCCGAGCTCAGCTCGATGCCGTTGCAGACGATGTCGTACTGATAGGCCTTGATAGTGAGCGGGTCCTTGGTCTCGAGCGCCTCAAGCCCACCTTGCGGCATCGAGAACGGATTGTGCGAGAAGTCGACCCGCTTCTCCTCCTCATTCCATTCGAACATCGGAAAGTCGACGACCCAGCAGAATTCGAACCGGTCCTTTTGGACCAGGTTCAGATCGTTGCCGATCTTTATGCGTGCTTGGCCCGCGAGCGCGGCGGCGCGCGCCTCCTTGTCGGCAGTGAAGAACACCGCATCGCCGGCCTTGCTCGCGGTCGTGACGACGAGCTTGTCGATCGCTTCCTGTGAGAGGAACTTCGCGATCGGCCCTTTGCCAACAATCTTGCCGCCCTCTTCTTCAAGGACGATGTAGCCCAGTCCTGGTGCGCCCTCGGTGCGCGCCCAATCGTTCAGCCTGTCGAACCATGAGCGCGGTTGGGAGGCAGCACCCGGTGCCGGAATCGCGCGCACCGCGTCTTTGTTCTTGAAGGCTTTGAACGACACGTCCTCGCGGTTGAAGATCTCCTTCACGTCCGCGATCAGGATCGGATTGCGCAGATCGGGCTTATCCACACCGTAGCGCAGCATCGCCTCCGAGTAGGGGATGCGCGGGAACGGGGCGGGCGAAACCGTGCGGCCCGCTGCGAATTCCTCGAACACGCCCGCGAGCACCGGTTCGATCGCGGAGAACACGTCCTCCTGAGTCACGAAGCTCATCTCGATGTCGAGTTGGTAGAACTCGCCGGGGCTGCGGTCGGCCCTGCCCGCCTCGTCGCGGAAACAGGGGGCGATCTGAAAATAGCGATCGAAGCCCGCTACCATGATCAGCTGCTTGAACTGCTGCGGGGCCTGCGGGAGGGCGTAGAACTTTCCCGGATGAAGCCGCGAAGGCACGAGGAAGTCGCGCGCGCCTTCGGGCGAGGAGGCGGTGAGGATCGGCGTCTGAAACTCGTTGAACCCCTGCGCCACCATCCGCCTGCGGATGGATTGGATCACCTGGGATCGCAGCATGATGTTGCGGTGAAGCCGTTCGCGCCTCAGATCGAGGAAGCGATAGCGCAGGCGCGTCTCCTCGGGATAATCAAGGTCACCGAAGACGGGGACGGGCAGCTCCTCGGCTTTGCTCTGGACGGAAGCCTCCTCGATCCGGATTTCCACCTCTCCTGTCGGGAGATTGGAATTGACCGTCTCCGTCGATCGGGCGACCACCGGCCCCGTCAGCGTCAGTACCCACTCCGAGCGCGCCTCGGAGACGATCTGAAAGACCGGCGAATCCGGCTCCACCACGCACTGAGTGATGCCGTAATGGTCCCTCAAATCGACGAACAGGAGGCCGCCATGGTCGCGAGCACGGTGGACCCAGCCGGACAGCCGGGCGCGGCTGCCGACGTCGGTCCGGCGGAGCTGGCCGCAGGTATGGCTCCGGTAGAGATGCATGGCAGTCCCCTGTGCAAGGCCGGCGTTTGTGGAAAGACGCCCACCTGAAGTCAAGGGCTTGGTCTGACGCGATTCTGCCTGAGGGAACAATCCGCGCTTAACCCTACTAAGCCGTGTCCAAAAGGGGACAGAGGGGGACGAATCCGCTAAGACGAGCCCATGCGCATTATCAGCGAGACCGCCGATTTGAAGGCCTTTGTCACCGAGCTGGAGCGAGGCCCGTTCGCGGCGATCGACACCGAATTCATGCGCGACCAGACCTATTGGCCGAAGCTTTGTCTGATCCAGGCGGCCGGCACTGAGACAGAGGCCATTATCGACCCGCTGTCGAAGGATCTCGACCTCGCCCCGCTCTACCATCTCATGAGAAACAAGAAGGTGATGAAGGTCTTCCACGCAGCCAGGCAGGACGTGGAAATCTTCCACCACCAGGGCGGCGTTATTCCCGAGCCGCTGTTCGACACCCAGATTGCGGCGATGGTGTGCGGCTTTGGCGAGGCCGCGTCCTATGAAACGCTGGTGCGGAAGATCACCAAGTCGGAGATCGACAAATCGGCGCGCTTCACCGACTGGAGCCGGCGTCCGCTTTCCAAGCGCCAGCTCGAATACGCGCTCGCCGACGTCACGCATCTGCGCGAAGTCTACCATACGCTCGAAAAGGAATTGCAGAAAAGCGGGCGCGCCCATTGGGTCGAAGAAGAGGAAGCTACGCTCAAGGACCCGGAGACTTATCGGCTCGACCCCGAAGATGCTTGGCGCCGCTTAAAGCCCAGATCGACGAACAAGCGCTTCCTCACGGTGCTGATCGCTCTGGCCGCCTGGCGCGAGCGCGAGGCGCAGGCGCGCGACGTGCCGCGCAACCGTATCCTCAAGGACGAAGCGCTGCTTGAGATTGCATCGCATCCCCCGGCGACAGCCGAATCGCTGAGTGAAATCCGCGCGATTCCGACCGGCTACGCGCATTCGCGCAACGGCAAGGCCATCGTCGCCGCCGTCAAAGAAGGGCTCGAGGGCAAACTGCCTGACCGCATGCCGCCGCCTGAACGGGCTCGTACGCGTGAGCCATCTCCGCCGGTGCTCGATCTGCTGAAGACATTGCTGCGCCTGAAGGCGTACCAGTTCCGCGTGGCCGCGCGCCTCGTCGCCGACAGTGAAGATCTCGAAAGACTGGCGGTCGGTGACGATGAGGGCATCTCCGCGCTTCACGGCTGGCGCGCCGAAGTGTTCGGCCGCGATGCGATGGCGCTGCGCGAGGGACGGCTCGGCATTGCTCTCGAGGATGGTGAGGCCGTCGTCATCGAACTCGGTTTAGAGCGCCGCACGCGCGCCCGCGGCGCCAAGGCCTAGAACAGCTCGCCGAAATTGCTACGAGGCGTAGAGCGTGGGCCTCGCCAAGCGGCGCCATGCAAGCAGAAACGCCGCGAGATTCAGCGCCGCGCAAAAGAAGAAATGCGCACCGACCCTGAAGTCGGTGGGCGGAAGACTGCTCACCTCAGCGAGAATTTGGCCTGCGATCAAGGGGCCGATGACGGCGGCCAGACTGTTGATCGACTGCATTGCGCCCAGGGTCACGCCCTGCTCTGTCGGTCCCATCGACTTCGACACCACGCCTTGGATGGACGGGCCCGCGGTGAAGATAAGGAAGCTGCCGAACAGGATCGGAAACATCATCCAACCCTGCGGCGCGAACCCGTAGGCTATCTGAACAAGCACGTTGCTGCCGATCGCGGTCAGCGCCAGACGCTCTTCGCCGAACCGTTTGACGAGACGGCCCAGCAAGCCCCCCTGCACGACCGTCGATATGACCCCGACACAGAACAGCAACGCTCCGTTCTCGAGCGTGCCCCAGCCGAAGCGGAAATGCGTGAACAGCGCCCAATTCTGGATCATCGCCATATGGGCGAGCGCAAACAGCGAGAAGACCACGACGAGGCTGCCAACGGCCTGGTGCTGGACGAGGGCTATGAGGGCGCGGAACGGATTGGCTTTGGCAAGAGAAAATTCCCCTCGTCTTTCCGGAGGAAGCGACTCGGGCACGAAGAAAAACCCGTAGAGCGCGTTCAAGAGCGACAACCCGGCGGCGGCATAGAACGGCAGCTGCAGATCGATGGCCCCCAGCACGCCGCCCAGCGGCGGGCCGCAGATGAACCCGAGACCAAACGCGGCGCCGATGAGCCCGAAGCTCTTCGCGCGTTCCTCGGGCGGCGAGATGTCGGCGAGATACGCATTCGCCACCGAAAAGCTCGCGCCGGTGATACCGCCGAGAATTCGCGCGACCAGCATGATCCAGAGAGATGCCGCAGTGGCGATCAGCACGTAGTGCAGTCCGAGGCCCACAATCGCCGCGATCAGCACGACGCGACGTCCGAAGCGATCACTGATCGCGCCCAAGAGCGGCGCGCATAGGAACTGCATCAGGCTGTAGGTGACAGAGAGCGCGATCGCCCAATGCGTCTGCGCTGCGTTGCTGGTCGTATACTCGCCAACCAGGATCGGCAGAACCGGAAAGGCGATGCCGATGCCGACCATATCAATGAACACGGCGATGAACACAAACCATTTGCCCGAACGCAATCGCGCGGCGCGTGGCATGCCAGGTTCGGCGTGGGTCATGACGGGGATATGGGCGTGCACGAAGGCCGGCGGCCTTCGTGCGTCCTGTCAGGCGTCGTTGGCGCGGTCGTCGGACAGCAGCGAAGGCTCCTCCTCCTCGCCGTCATAAGGGTCTTCATCGGCAGCCAGAGCGTCGTTCGGTTGAGGGACCGTGAATCCCGACGGCGGCGCCGCGTCCAGGAACCCGGACGCTTTCAGCTCGTCCATGCCCGGCAGGTCGCCGACATTCTCGAGACCGAAATGGACGAGGAACGCCTCCGTCGTGCCATAGGTCACGGGGCGGCCGGGCGTACGCCTGCGACCGCGGATGCGAACCCATCCGACTTCCATCAGCGCGTCGACCGTGCCCTTGCTCACCATCACGCCGCGGATGTCTTCGATCTCCGCGCGCGTCACCGGCTGGTGGTAGGCGATGATCGACAGCGTCTCGATGGCGGCGCGCGACAAGCGTCGTTCCTCAACCGCATGCTTGTGAAGCAGGAAGCCCAAATCCTTGGCGGTACGGAATTGCCACTTGCCGGCGACCTTCATCAGATTTACGCCGCGGGTCTCGTAGTGAAGCTGCAACTCGGCGAGGAGCGCGGCAATGTCGGTGCCGGGCGGCAACGACTGCCCAAGAGCAGATTCGTCGAGCGGCTCGGCGGCGGCAAAGAGCAGCGCCTCCACGATGCGAAGGTGCATCGGATCGATGGCGACGTCTTCGACCTGAGCGGGTTCACTGACGGCGGCGAATTCGGGTTCGACGGCGTGGGCCATGATGTGGGCCTCGTCCATGCGGATGATGCGATTCACGATACGGTCTCCTCAGTCCCCTGCGCGCGGTCCTTCAGAAAAATCTCGCCAAAGGGCGCCATCTGGCGGATCTCCAGCCTGCCGTCTCGCGCAAGCTCGAGTGCGGCGGAAAACGTGCTGGCGAGCGCGGTGCGCCGGCGCTCGCCATCGCCCCATCCCGGTGGAAGGAAGCGTGTCAGCAAGGCCCAGCTCGGAATCTGTCCGAGCGAACGCTCGATGCGTGCGCGGGCTTCCTCGATCAGGAGGATCGGCGCCCGGACGACTTGAAGGACGCGGTGACCGAGCACGCGGATGCGCTGCTGGGAATAGGCCGTCAGAAGATCGTACAGCGTGTCGGACTGCTTCCGTGTGCGGATGACGCGCACGGGCTCGGGGTTGCCACGCGAGAACACATCGCGGTCCAAGCGGTCGCGCGCCATCAAACGTATCGCGGAGTCCCGCATCGCCTGAAGCCGCTGCAGACGCCAGCGCAGCGCCGCGGCCATCTCGTCGGCGCCCGGACCGGGACCTGCCTCGGCCTGCGGAAGCACAAGACGCGATTTGAGATAGATGAGCCACGCCGCCATCACGAGATAGTCCGCCGCCAGCTCCAGACGGCGATTGCGGATCGAATCCATGAAGGCCAGGTACTGGTCCGCGAGATCGAGAACCGAGATCTTCGCGATGTCGACCTTCTGATTGCGGGCGAGCGCAAGCAGGAGATCGAGAGGCCCCTCGAAACCGTCGACCTCTATGATGAGGGCCTCGTCGGGCGCGATCGCGGAGTCGAATTCGGGGACAGTCTCGAGCGTGCTCATGCGATCGCTCCGGCGAGCATTTCGCGCAATCGGGCTTCGGCGGCAGCGACATCGAGCACGGCCGGCGTATGGAGTTGAGCAAGAGCCTTGTCCGCGCGGGCGCGCGACGCTCCGGCGAGTTCCTTCGCCTCCCTCGCGACTTCGATCATTTCGTCCATCTTGCCGTTGCAGTGAAGCGCGATATCGCAACCGGCGAACAAGGCAGCCTTGGTGCGCACGCTGAGCGGTCCTTCGAGCGCGGACATGGAGAGGTCGTCGCTGACGAGGAGGCCTTCGAATCCGATTTCGCGGCGAATGATATCGCCAATGACCTTGGGGCTCGTGGTGGCGGGGCGGCGCGGATCGATCGCCTCAAACACGACATGGGCGGACATTGCGATCGGCGCCTGATTGAGGCTGCGGAAGGTCACGAAGTCATGCGTGCTCAACTCGGCCGCGGGCGCTGCGACGCGCGGGAGCGCCAGATGGCTGTCTGCATTGGCGCGGCCGTGACCGGGTACGTGCTTGATCACGGGCAACACGCCACCATCGAGATAACCCTCGATCGTTGCACGGCCCAGCTCGATGACGGTGGTCGGAACGAGCGAGTAGGCGCGATCGCCGATGATGTCGTGAGCGCCTTGCACAGGCACGTCGAGCACGGGCGCGCAGTTCACCGTCACGCCAGCGCTCCTGAGTTCATCCGCGATGAGACGCGCACATAAATAGGCCGCCTCGCGCCCCTGATCAGGATGCCGCTCGAACAATTCGCCAAACCGGCGCGCGGGCGGGCGATTCTGCCAATGCGGCGGCCTGAGGCGCTGAACGCGTCCGCCTTCCTGATCGATGAAAATCGGCGCGTTCGCATTGCCGATCGAGTCGCGCAACTGGCGGCACAGCGCAGCGACCTGGGTGTCAACGTTGCGCGCGAACAGGATGAATCCGAAAGGGCGAACGTCCTGAAAGAACGCGCGTTCGTCGGACGCCAGTTCGGTTCCCTGGCAACCATAGACCGCGGCACTTGCCGGCATTGTGACCTCGTGGATTCGCCGCGCGGGTTCAAGGCGCGGCGACAAAACAATTCGCGCCCGCCGCCTTCAACTGCATGCAGGCATCCGCGGCGGCCGTCCGATCCGCAAACGGTCCGGCTCGAAGCCGGTAGACGATTCCTTTGGCGCCGAGATCGGCTCGCTGGACATCAGGCGCGAGCTGCCGCAGGGCTTCGTAGCGCGAGCGGAACGTCGCCCAAGCGCCGTTGGCGAGCTCCTGACTTTCGAAGGCGCCAAGCTGCAGCACGGCGACGCCCGAAACCGCGCGGCTGCTGCCTGCCGGTTCCGGGGCCGGCGCTGGCGGTGAAGGAGCCGGCTGCGAGGGCCGGGCGGCGGTCTGAGCGTTTTGTGCCGGCGTCGCGGCCGGTGTCGGCGCCGGTGGGGTGACCCGCAGGGCCGCCGGCGGGGGCGCGGCGGGGGCGCGCGGCGCAGGCGGCGGAGCGGCGGCCGGAGGCGGCGCAGGCTGACTAAGCCGGATCGGCGGCGGTTCGGCGGCCGCCGGGGGCGGCGGAGGCGCCAGCGTGGAGCCTCGTGCCTCCTGCTCGGGTGTAACGGGCTCGTTGTAGACCGTCAGTCCGGACAATGGCGCAGGCGGCGCTTCCGGCGGCGCCACGCGTAAAGGACCTTCCGGCGCCGTGATCGTCAGCGAGGCGCCCTGTCGGCCTCGCTCAACCCCCTGATTGTAGGCGAGCCACACAACCCCAGCGAACGCCGCCAGCACGACCAGCGCGATGACCACGAGGAGAGGGGCACGCGAGCGCTCCTCTTCGGGATCCTCATCCGCGAGGTCGTAGATCGGGACCTTGTCCGCCAGCGGCTGGTAGATCCCGCGTTGGAGGTTGTTCATGGCAGAACTCCGCCGAATCGTAAGTCCGCGTAATTTAGCATCCGCGTGCCGTGGAAGCATTCGCGTTTGCCCAGTCTCGTCAAGCTATAGCGGAAATTCCCGGTGGAATATCCGCTGGTATTCCTGCAGCAAGTAGCGGTCCGTCATGCCCGCGATATAGTCGCACACCGCTCGCGCGGTTCGGGCATCTCCCGGGCTGCCACACTGGTCCGTCCAGTCCCTGGGTAGCAGAGCCGGGGCGGCCATCAAAGCATCAAACACCTCGGTTAAACAATGCTGCGCATTGCGCATGACGTCGAGCACGCGTTCGTGGCGGTACATCCGCCGGCCGAGGAATTCCTTCAGGGCGACGATGTCGCTGCGAAGGCCGTCCGAGAAAGCGGCCAGAGGCTCGCGCGCCGAACGAATGTCCGCCGCCGTTGCCGGCTTTCGGGCCTTGAGACGGCGTTCGGTCTCGCCGACCAGATCGCCCACCATAAGCGTGATAATCCGCCTGACGGCCTCCCCGATCAGGCGCCCCAGTTCCAGATGGGGATGGGCACGGGCGGTTTGCTCAAAGATCGGCCCGGCAAGCGGTACCGGGCACAAGTCCTCCGCGGCGAAAAGTCCAGCCCGCAGGCCGTCATCGATGTCGTGGTTCACGTAGGCGATATCGTCCGAAAGCGAAGCGATCTGCGCCTCGAGTCCCGCATGGGTCGAGAGCTCGAGATCCCAGTTGAAGTTCGCGATCCCTTCGGGCAGGTCCGCGCGACTCTGCCCTGCTCCAAAGAGCGGGCCGTTGTGCTTGACCAGCCCTTCGAGTGTCTCCCATGTGAGGTTTAGACCATCGAACCCCGCGTAGCGATGTTCGAGGCGGGTCACCAAGACCAACGCCTGCGCATTGTGATCGAAGCCGCCGAATCGACTCATGCAGCGATCGAGGGCCGCTTCGCCCGCATGACCAAATGGCGGATGGCCGAGATCGTGCGACAGCGCAACCGCCTCGGCCAAGTCCTCGTCCAAGCCCAGGACGCGCGACGCCGATCGGGCGATCTGGGACACTTCGAGAGAGTGCGTAAGCCTCGTGCGGTAGTAGTCGCCCTCGTGTTGGACGAACACCTGGGTCTTATGCTTGAGGCGACGGAACGCTGTTGAATGGATGATGCGATCCCGGTCGCGCTGATAGCAGGTCCGGGTCGGGCTTTCTTCTTCCGGCCAGTAACGGCCACGGCTCTCGGAGGGCCGGGTGGCATACGACGCCCTCGCGGGGGCCTCGAACAGCGCGCCCAGGAGCCGGTCGGGAGTTTTTTGCGGCAGGTTGGACATGTCGTCCCTAACGACTACATATGAAGGCGTATGATAGGCTTATCCCGATGACCGTTGAAACGCAGCTCGACACGCAGCCCGTGAGATTGACCGAACGGGCCGCCCGGCGAATCGCCGAAATCCTCAAGGAGGAGCCGGACAAGACCATGCTGCGGCTGGCCGTGACCGGCGGCGGATGCTCTGGCTTCCAGTACGATTTCCTGTTCGACGATGCGCGCGCCGACGACGATCTGTTGATCGCACGGTCCGGTGCGGTCGTTGTCATCGATTCGGTGTCCCTGGACTTCCTGAAGGGCTCCGAGATCGACTTCGTCGAGGAAATGATCGGCGCGAGCTTCAAAGTGATAAACCCGAACGCCACGGCCTCGTGTGGCTGCGGCACCAGCTTCTCGGTCTGAACCCTCGTGAACCCGCCGCAGGCCGCAACGGTCGCGCGATGAAAATCGCCACCTGGAACGTCAATTCGGTCAAGGCGCGGCTCGACACCGTGCGAACCTGGCTGGCGCAAGCCGCACCAGACATCGTCTGTTTCCAGGAAATCAAAACGACCGACGAAAATTTTCCCGCCGATGCCTTCGAGGGGCTCGGCTACAACTGCGCGGTCCACGGCCAGAAGAGCTACAACGGCGTCGCCATACTTTCAAAGCGGCCGCCCGAGGACGTCGTCAAAGGACTTCCCGGCGGCGACGGCGACGATCACGCGCGCTATATCGAGGCCGTCATTCCGACCGACAGCGGCCGCGTCGTGCGCGTCGTTTCGATCTATGCGCCTAACGGCAATCCGCCGGGTACGGAGCGATTCTCATACAAGCTCGCATGGCTCGACAGGCTCGACCGTCACGCGAGAAGGCTGCTCGCGCTCGAAGAGCCGCTCCTCATCATGGGTGACTACAACGTGATCCCGACGCCCGAAGACTGCCACGATCCAAAGGCCTGGGCAGGCGATGCATTGTTCCAGCCCGAATCGCGCGCAGCGTTGCGCCGCATCGCCAATCTCGGTCTCATCGACGCGTTCCGCGCCTGCCATGCCGAGCCTCGTCGCTACACGTTCTGGGATTATCAAGCCGGCGCGTGGGTCAAGGACCACGGCGTGCGCATCGATCACATTCTGCTATCGCCGCAAGCCGCTGATCGCTTGATGAATTGTACGATCGAACGTCACGTGCGCGGCTGGGAGAAGCCCTCGGACCACGTTCCTGTGCTGTGCGAAATGGCAATTTGAGCGTTGAGTTTGGCGGACGTCTCCATTACCAAATAGACATACGGATTCGGCTTTCATTTGGAATGCCTGCATAGGAGTTAGAAAAATGACATTACTAAGAGTGCTTGCAATCCTCGCAACGGCGACGTTCCTGGTTGCCTGCAATCAGAACGCACCCGCCGAAGCGCCGGCTGAACCGCCGCCTGCAGCCGAAGCACCCCCGCCGGCAGAAGCCCCGCCACCGGAGCCACCGCCGGCCGAAGCACCTCCTCCGGCTCCCTAATCGAGCGTTGCCGCCTTACGAAAGGGCATCCCGGCCGCAATTGGCCGAGGTGCCCTTTGTCATTTTAGGGCGTGCGGCTTAAAGGCCGCCAAATGTGTCGCAAGCCGTTTGCCAATTTCATGCGTTTCATCCGAGTCGTGGCTTGTCCCCGAATGATATTTTGTGCCCGCGACCCACGGATAACGGAGGAAATCCGCATGAAAACGAGAGCAATCAACTGGTTAGTGTTGAGCTTTGCCGGCCTTGCCCTTGTGGCATGCAACCAGAACACCACCCCCGCCCCTGCGCCAGATCCGGCGCCCCAGGTGGCTCCGGCTGAGCCCCCGCCGCCCGAGCCGGCCCCCGCGCCCGCGCCCTAATGCCGCTCAATCAAGAGCTCCGGTGTGATTTGGTTGAACGCACCGGAGCGCTTGCTTATCTAGTGTTGAAGCGGAATCTGATGTGGCGAGGGTTTGGGGTGATGAATTTGGCACGGTCGCATGTGTGGGGCATAGCGGTCTTGGTTCTCGCCCTTGCCGGATGCAATCAGAATACGGCGGAGACCCAGGCGCCGGAAACGACACCTGGTCCAGTCGCCCAAGCCGAACCGGTAACGCCCCCGGCACCGGAAGTCCTGGGGCCGGCGCCGATTCCGCCATCCACGGAAATGACGGTGAATTCGGTGGACAGCGTGATGCTAAGTCGCCCGGAGGATTCGCCGAGCGCCATGATCATCCGCGTGTTGGGAACGGCGGCCTCAGGCGGGTGGTCCCTGCCCAAACTCCAGCCGGTGACCGACGCCGGCACGGATGCGTCGATCGTCTCCTACCAGTTCGTCGCGACATCGCCCGAGGCGAGCGACGACTCGAATACCGCGGCCGAGCGGCTCGAAACGGAGCTGCGGGTGGATTCGCTCGCGCCGGACGTGATGACGATACGCATCGTTTCGGCCACGAACGAAATTTCCGCACCGGTCGCCCAGTAGAAAATTTTCAGGACGTCAGGCCGCTTCGGCGATGACCCGGTTGCGGCCTTCGCGCTTGGCGCGATAGAGCGCCTGGTCGGCGCGCCGCAGCAGTTGATCGGGCACATCAGGCGCACCGGTCGAAGACGCGATTCCAATGCTCACCGTGATGGTGATCTCGCCCGGACCGCGGCTGATCTTGATCGGCGCGGATTCGATGCTCTGGCGCAGCCGTTCGGCGACTGTAAACGCAAAGCCGGAATCGGTATCCGGCATCACGACGACGAATTCCTCGCCGCCGTGCCGGCACGCGAGATCGATGCCGCGCACATTCGCCGAAATCCGGTTGGCGAATTCGCGCAGCACTTCATCGCCCACGTCGTGGCCGTGCGTGTCGTTGACCGCCTTGAAATAGTCGATGTCCAGGATGAGGAACGAGATCGGCTTGGCCGGGTTCGCGCTCTTCATCAGCGTATCGAGATGGCTCGACATGTAGCGTCGATTGTGCAGTCCCGTGAGCGGATCGGTGATTGCCATTTCCAGGCTGAGCTGGACGTTATGGCGCAGCTTGTCGCTGTAACGCTTCTTGCGAAGCTGCGTGCGTACGCGCGCCATGAGCTCGTTACGGTCCACGGGGCGCATCAGATAATCGTTCACGCCCATGTCGAGAGCCTGGATGAGCTTGCGGCTCTCTCCCTCGCTGACAAGAACCAGAATCGGCGAGTTCCGCACTTCGGGCAGCGAACGCAGATGCGAGCAGAGACGCAATCCGTCGAAGCTGCGGATTCCGAGACTCACGACGATAAGGTCGAAATCTCCACCGCGCGCACGCACCAGGGCCTCATCGAAGTTCGAGACGTCGTCGAGCTTGTTCTTCGGCTCCAGGCCGCCGCGAAACCAGGCGACGGATTCCGGACGGTCCTCGACGAGCAAAATACGGCCGGAGGGATCGGGCTCGACCATCGTCACAGCGGCATCGGCAAGGCCCATGCTCTGCCCCGTCTCCTCGCGCATCCTGAGCTCGTCGGTCATCATCTTGAGACGGACAAGGCTGCGGACGCGGGCAAACAGCGCGAAATCATCGACCGGTTTGGTCAGGAAATCGTCCGCTCCGGCATCGAGACCGTTTACCCGGTCGCTCGGCTGGTCGAGGGCGGTGACCATGACGATCGGGATATGAGCAACCTTTGGATTGGCCTTGATACGGCGGCAAACCTCGAACCCGTCCATGCCGGGCATCATTACGTCCAGGAGCACGATGTCAGGCAGTTCCGCGACGACGCGGGTAAGCGCCTGCTCACCGCTGCAGGCCGTCAGGACTTCGAAATATTCGGCCGTCAGCTTTGCTTCCAACAGTTTGACGTTGGAGAGGATGTCGTCGACGACCAGGACCCGTGCGGTCATGAGTATCTATCCAGTCTTCAATCCAGGAAACGGCGGACGGTATCGAGAAAGCTCGTCACCGAGATGGGCTTGGAAATGTAGGCTTCGCAGCCGCCTTGGCGGATGATTTCCTCGTCACCCTTCATGGCGAAGGCGGTGACGGCCACGACCGGGATGGACCGCAGCGTAGCGTCTTCCTTGAGCCATTTGGTGACCTCCAGCCCCGACACTTCGGGCAACTGGATGTCCATCAGGATGAGGTCGGGGTGATGCTCGCGCGCGATATCGAGCGCTTCCATCCCGTCTTTGGTCTGGAGAATGCGATAGCCGTGGGCGTCAAGCAGATCGTGGAAGAGCTTCATATTGAGCTCGTTATCCTCCACGATCAAAACTGTTTTCGCGGTCGCATCCATCTTTTATGTCTCCACCAGGGCATTGTCCTCTTGCGAGGCGCCCGCTGCTTGGCCCATTGAGCCGCGTGCGTGACAAGGGTTACCGAAAGCTTGCGCGAGCCGCTGACGCTTCCCCTCGCCGTGCTAAGTTTTAGGCCTGATGTCTTAACGCTCGATTGACGATGCAGAGTTCCGCGGCAGAGACTTTCGCCTTGAATGCATTGGTTTTCCTCGCCGGTGAGGAGGAAGCGCTTGGGCGGTTCCTTGAGGTCTCCGGCCTTTATCCACAGGACCTGCGGGAGCGCCTGGACGACCCCGTCCTGCTAGCCGCGGTGCTCGATTTCGTACTGGGCGAGGACAAGCTGCTGCTGGCGTTTGCACAGAGCGAGGCTGTAGATCCCAAAGTCGTCCATGCCGCGAGGCGGGCCCTGCCGGGTGCGGCGCCCGAATTCTGATCAGTCGCCGCCGTCGGCGGTCAGGATCGGCGCATAAAGCTCGGGTCGCCGGTCGCGGAAAAGGCCCCAGGAGGCACGGGCCTTGGCGATCTCCGCGAGATCGAATCGCGCAACGGCAACGCCCTCTTCGTCTCTATCGAGTTCAGCAATAATTTCGCCGGTAGGCCCCGTGATGAACGATGAGCCGTAGAACGTCATCTCGCTTCCGCGTCCAGCCTCCACGCCGACGCGATTCGCCGCGGCGAGCGGAACGTAGTTCGCGGCCGCATGGCCCTGCATCACGCGCCGCCAATGATCGCGGGAATCGACGGGCGGCGCCGGCGGCGGCTCGCTGCCGATGGTGCTGGGATAGAGCAGAAGGTCGGCGCCCTTGAGCGCCATGACGCGCGCGGCCTCGGGGAACCATTGATCCCAGCAGATCGCGCAGCCAAGCGCGCCGTGGCGCGTCGGCCAGACACGGAAGCCGGTATCACCCGGATGGAAGTAGTACTTCTCCTGATAACCGGGACCGTCGGGAATGTGCGCCTTGCGGTAGCGCCCAAGAACGCTGCCGTCGGCGTCGATCATCGCCACCGCGTTGAAATAGGCGTTGCTGGAGCGCTCGAAGAAGCTCAGCGGCAACACGACGGAGAACTCCTTTGCAAGCTCGGCAAATTGGGCGATCAGCGTGTTGCCGCGGAACTCCTCGGCCAGCGCGAAGTGCTCCGCAAGCTGGTCCTGACAGAAATAGGGAGTCGCGAACAGCTCCGGCAGCACCACGATGTTGGCCCCGCGCGAAGCCGCAAGGCGAACCATGTCCTTCGCCTTGGCGATATTGGCCGGCCGGTCCCAGGTCGAGGACAATTGCGCTACGGCGAGGGTGACGGCGTTTGTGCTCAAGCCTCCGGCTCCTGCTGCGTGATGCAGTGGATGCCCCCTCCGCCCTGCACGATGTCGAGCGCGTCGATCTGCATGATGTCGCGGTCCGGAAAACATTGCGCCAGGATGGTGCGCGCCGGCACATCGTTCTTGTCCTCGAAGGCCGGCATGATTACGCCACCGTTCACGAGATAGAAATT
>Ga0193752_1002240_pt1 | contig 14769 bp, 12 predicted proteins | sample H1c1metaG_FD_144924 | JGI IMG/M metagenome (GOLD analysis project Ga0193752, IMG submission 144924) | Soil microbial communities from a riparian zone of the East river system, Colorado, United States - H1c1 | ecosystem: Environmental > Terrestrial > Soil > Riparian zone | place: USA: East River... | reverse complement strand
CAAAGTGCCCAAGGGAACGACGTTCCTCGCCGAGCTTCCGAAGACAGCAACGGGCAAGATTCAGAAATTCGTGTTGCGGGGTGGACGAACGGCCATCGCAACACAGTAGACCGAGGCAGTCATCAGTCATCAGCCGTCAGTCCTAAGCTTCAGCTTCAGCCGACAGTCGAGCTTTCAGCTGCTGGCTGGCTGTCGGCTGAGGCTGAGGCTTACGACTCACTGCTGAAAGCTGAAGGCCGATGCAGTAGATTGGTCGATGCATTTCCTCCGACCCACCATCGGCGGCCTCCTCATCGCCACCGTCGCCTGCGCCGCCCACGCCCAGACGCCCCGAAGACCGCTCGCGCCGTCCGCATCATCGGCGCAGCGCCGAGCATTGACGGCCGACTCGATGACCTGGCGTGGTCCGCGGCGCCGGTCATCGCCGACTTCGTGCAGAAGATTCCCGTCGAAGGTGCGACGCCGAGCGTCGCGACCGAGGTGCGGCTCCTCTACGACGACGACGCGCTGTACGTCGGTGCGCGACTCCGGCGCACGGATCCCAGCGCGATTCGCACGTCGCTCACGCGGCGCGATGGGGACAGCGATGCGGAGGTGTTCACGGTGTCGCTCGACACGTATCTCGACAAGCGGACGGCGTACAGCTTCTCGCTGTCGTCGGGAGGCGTGCGCGGCGACTTCTATCACTCGCAGGACAGCGAGGACAGCGGCCGCGAAGCGCAGTTCGATCCGGTGTGGTCCGGCAGCGCGCGCGTCGATGCCGAGGGTTGGGTCGCCGAGATGCGCATTCCGTTCTCGCAGCTTCGCTTCAACGCCGCCTCGGCGCAGACGTGGGGACTTCAGCTCACGCGCAACGTGGCCGACCGCGCCGAGCGTGAGCAGTGGGTGCTCATTCCGGTGTCAGCGGCGGGTTACGCGTCGCAGTTCGGCCAACTCGACGGCATCGTCGGCATTCCACCCGCTCGGCGGCTCGAGCTGCTGCCGTACGTCGCGTCCGACCTGACGTACCGTGCGAACGTGAGTCCGCTGAATCCATTCAACCAGCGGACCGGCGCCCGTGCCGGCGGAGACCTCAAGGTTGGTCTCGGGCCGAATCTCACACTCGACGCGACGATCAATCCCGATTTCGGCCAGGTCGAGGCGGATCCCGCTGTGGTGAACCTCACGGCTTTCGAGGTCGTGTTCGACGAGCGACGTCCGTTCTTCATCGAGGGCAACGAGCTGCTCACCGGTCGCGGGCAGAGCTTCATCGGGCGACCCACGTGGTTCTACAGCCGGCGCATCGGCGCTGCGCCTCGCGGACTGGCCAGCGGCGACTTCGTCAATGCTCCGCAGAACACGACGATCATCTCGGCGGCGAAGGTGACGGGCCGTCTGGCGCGCGGATTGTCCGTTGGCGCATTGGCCGCCGTGACGCCGCGCGAATACGCCGAGTATTTCACCTTCACCAGCGATTCCGTCGCGCGAGTGGCCGTTGAGCCGCCGAGCGTGTTCGGCGTGATCCGTCTGCAGCAGGAGTTCGGGTCACAGCAGTCGAACGTGGGCATGTCGCTGACGCAGGTCCATCGTTCGCTCGACGCTCGCGGCGGCTTGAACGAGCTTCTGACGAGCAATGCGGTCGCCGGCGGTGCGGATTGGAAACTGCGCTACATGCAGGGCATGTACGAGGTCACCGGGTGGGTTGGTGGTAGTCGCGTCGAGGGTGACGCCGCGGCGATCGCGCGACTGCAGCGGTCCAGCGCCCACTTCTTTCAGCGGCCCGACCAGGATCACATCACGTTCGATCCGACGCGCACGTCGCTCACCGGGACGAGTGCCTCCCTTCGCCTCGACAAGAACGCCGGACGATTCACGCTCGGCGGCATTCAGCTGTCGACGCGCTCGCCTGGCTTCGAGATCAACGATGCGGGCCAGATGCGCAGCGGCGACGACATCGACTTCAACGCCGACATCCAGCTTCGTGACACGAAGCCGCACAAGAATTTTCGATTCATCAACTTCGGGACGTCCACGCAGGCTGGCTGGAATTTCGGCGGCATTCGGCAGTATCTGCGCTTCAGCGAGTCCGGACAGATCACCCTCCACAATTTCATGCGCGTGAGTGCCTCGGCGACGAAGCACATCGCGTCGCTCAGCGACGATCTCACTCGTGGTGGGCCGCTCATCGCGACGCCGGGTGCGTATCAGCTCACCGCGCAAGTCACCAGTCGCGCGAACGTTCCGACGACATGGACGGCGCGCACCGTGTACTTCGACGACGACTTCGGTGGCTGGCGGTGGGATGCGAGCACCGGTCTCACCATTCGTCCGGCGTCGCAGTGGCAAGCGTCGGTCGATCCGACGTATTCGCGGTCGGTGGAGTCGCGGCAGTACGTCTCGACGCGAGCCGGCGGCAGCGCGGCGACGTACGGCAGTCGCTACATCTTCTCGTTCATCGAGCGCAGCACGCTCTCGGCGCGGTTCCGCCTGAACTATGCCTTCACGCCGAACTTCACGGCGGAAGGCTATGCCGAGCCGTTCGCGGCGAGTGGGCGCTTCTACGATTTTGGGGAGCTGCCGTCGCCTCGCGCGAGTGCGTTGCGTGTGTACGGAAATCAGACACACGAAACCAATGGCACTACCACGATTTCGGACGGCAATGAGACGTTCTCGTTGCCAGCCTTGGACTTCAACCGGCTCTCGTTCCGGTCGAACCTCGTGCTGCGGTGGGAGTATCTGCCTGGCAGCACGGCGTTTCTCATCTGGCAACAGAGCCGTGCGGACCTCGGTGCGGCGGGGCAGTTGATCAATCCGCGCGACCTCTGGGATGCGACCACGCGTGCGGCGGGGGATAACCTGTTCGTGGTGAAGATCAGTTACTGGATGGGTGTGCGATAGTTGTCATCCCGCAGGCACGGAAGTGCCTGTCGGGACCTACTTTCGCTGCGATTATGGCCAGCTATTGGCACCGCACCGTAGGTCCCGACACTCGCTTCCCCCCACTGTCATCCCGCAGGAGCGAGCGTAGCGAGCGAGTGTCGGGACCTACTGTCGTTGCGCCTATAGCCGGCTATCGGGTAGGGACGATAGGTCCCGACACTCGCTTCGCTCGTGCGGGATGACACTCCGTGCGGGGTAAACTCCGCGAGCGAGTGCGGGATGACGGGGCGGAGCGTCAATTCGTACATTTGGCCAACGACACCTTTCCGGAGAACACCGTGGATAGACCCGACGATCTGCTGGACGCTGCGCAGCCCGAGCTCGAGCTTCTTGGCGAAGAGGCCGAGTCGCTGACGAAGGGAGGCGTCGACAGGCGCGAGTTCGTCTTCATGTCGCTCGTGGCGGCGGCCGCGAGCACGTTTGGCGCGCATGTGGTGCGCGCGCAGAGCGGAGGCGCCGGCGCAGCCTCGACCGGCGCAGCAGGCGTCGCGCCGCAGCAGCAGCCGGTCGCGCCATGGCCCCTCGGCAATGGCGAAGCGCCGGCCGAGCAGTTCATGCCGTATCCCGGCGGCACCGGCGCGCTGATGGAGAAGATGGTCAAGGAGCACGGCGCCAAGGCGTTCGATCGCTCGGTGTTCACGGTCGAGAAGTGGAGCGGCGCGCTGCCGACGTCCGACGAAGCCATCGCCTTTCTTCCGGCGCATCGGCTGTCGGCGCTCATCAAGGCAAAGAAGATCACGTCGACGCGACTGACGACGATTTATCTCGAGCGGCTCAAGCGGCTGAATCCGACGCTCAACTGCGCCGTGACGATCATGGAGACGCAAGGGCTCGCCGAGGCGGCGAAGGCCGACGCGGAGATCGCAGCGGGCAAGTATCGCGGGCCGCTCCATGGCATTCCGTACGGCGTGAAGGACCTCTTCAACACCAAGGGCGTGCCGACCACGTGGGGCGCGCCGGATTTCAAGGATCGCACGATCGACGCCGATGCGGACGTCGTCGTTCGTCTCCGTGATGCAGGTGCGGTGTTGATCGCGAAGCTGACGACCGGCCTATTCGCGCAGAACGACCAGTGGTTCGGCGGACGCACGAACAACCCGTGGAATCTCACGCAGGGTTCGAGCGGTTCGTCGGCGGGTCCATCGTCGGCAACGGCGGGTGGCTGCGTCGCCTTCGGCATCGGTACGGAGACGCAGGGGTCGATCGTGTCGCCGGCCATTCGCTGCGGACTGAGCGCACTGCGTCCGACGTTCGGACGCGTGAGCCGCGAGGGCGGAATGGTGTTGGCGTGGTCGCAGGATCGTGTCGGGCCGATCTGCCGCACCGTCGAAGATTGCGCGATGGTGTTCAACGTCATTCACGGTGTCGACCCGAAGGATCCGTCGACGGTGATGACGCCGTTCAACTTCGACCGGAACATCAAGCTTGCGAAGCTGCGCATCGGCGTCGATCCGAACGCACCGAAGGAGTTGGTCGACAAGCTGCGCGAGCTCGGCATGAAGCCAACGGACATCGGCGCACGTCCGACTGTGCCCGGTATCGGCGGCGGCGGATTGAATGTCGAGTACGCGGCGGCGTTCGACGACTACGTACAGCGCAAGGCGAAGGAAATCGGGCTGGACCTCAACACTGTCGTGACGCCGACGACAAACAACGCGCCATTCCCCGGAACGGGTCCGGCCGAGGCGACGAATGCGATGTCGCCCGCCAACTGGAATCCGCGGTTCGTCAACGGTCGCACGGTGAAGGCATTCGAGTTCATGCAGAATCAGCGTCGCCGCTATGTGTTGATCACGAAGTGGGGCGAGTTCATGAAGGATCTCGACATGTTCATCGGCGCGCCGACGGCCGATGTCGCACCGAATGCGCAGACGGGACATCCGTGCGCGGTCGTGCCGTACAAGTTCGACGTGCCGGCGCAGCAGGGCGGCGGTGGTGGACGCGGCGGCGCAGCTCCCGCAGCCACGACACCTCCTGCGGCACCACTCAATCCGCAGCCGATCTGCGCGGTGATCACCGGTGCACTCTACAACGACGACAAGATTCTCTCCGTCGCGCACCAGTTCCAGGCGCACAACGACGTCGTTTCGAAGCATCCAACGCTGTAGACGATGGACGCCATCAACCTCGAGGCCAAGCTCTCTACCTTTTCGGAATACTTTCAGCCGCGCGTCGTGACGCAGTTCAACGGTCACGACGTGATGGTCGTGAAGACGAAGGGTGAGTTCGTCTGGCACAAGCATGACGACACAGATGATTTCTTTCTCGTCCTCAAGGGCCGACTCGTGATCGAGCTCCGCGATGGCAGCGTGACGCTCGGCCCAGGTGAGATGTACGTCGTGCCGAAGGGTGTGGAACACAAGCCCGTCGCCGACGAGGAGACACATGTGCTCCTTATCGAGCCGATGGGAACGCCGAACACTGGCGACGCCGCGACGGCGCAGCCGCGCAGGGTGATCTGACGACATGGGGGAAGTCGCGGTATTGGACCCTGGCTCGGGTGCCCTGATCTTATGGGCAATTGGTTGGCTCGTGATCCTCGCGATCCCGAGCCTCGGCATCTACGCCCTATTCCGTTTTCTGCGAGCCTACGAGCGTCGCGGAGCCGAGCGCACTGAGCTGAACGTGCTCAAAGAGCGCCTACTTCGCGTCGAGGAAAGTTCGGGCGACATTGGAGATCGGATGGAGAAATTCGCCGAGGAACAACGATTCCTCACGCGTCTCCTACGCGAGCGCCCTGGCGCACGAATCGACGAATGATTTCCTCGCAGTGAATCTCGTCTTCCTCGGCTACGGCACCGTCGCGCGCGCGTTGCACGAGTTGCTCGTGCGTCACGATATCCCGTTCACGATTACGGGTGTAGCGAGCCGGCGCACCGGTTGGTGGGCAAATGCCCATGGTCTCGATCCCTCCGCGCCGGTGGGCATCGAGTGTCGAGACGTGCACGAGTGGCTCGTCGCATCGAAGGCCGACGTCGTGTTCGAGGCAATCGCGCTCGAGCCGCAGACCGGACAGCCCGCACTCGACTACCTGCGCGCCACGCTGGAGCATGGCGCGCATGCCATCTCGGCGAACAAGGGCCCTGTCGTCCACGGGTATCGCGAGCTGACGGAGCTCGCTGCGCGCGTGGGACGACGATACCGATTCGAATCGGCGGTGATGGATGGCGCGCCGCTGTTTTCGTTGGTGCGCGAGTGTCTGCCCTTGGCGGGACTGCGCGGTGTGAGGGGCATCTTCACCTCGACCGCAACGATCGTCCTCGAAGCGATCGAGGGCGGACGCTCGATTGCCGATGGCATCGCGCACGCGCAACAACTCGGCATCGCCGAGGCAGATCCGCGCTACGACGTCGACGGCTGGGATTCGGCGATGAAGCTGTGCGCCGTGGCGAACGTGCTGCTGGGTGGTGATCTGCGTCCGGCGGATGTGGAGCGCGTTGGCATCCGCGAGCTCGACGAAGAGGAAGTACGCAAAGCCAGCATGGCGGGATCGCCATTTCGGCTTGTTGGAGAGGTCCGGCGCGATGACGCCGGCGTCCTCAAAGCGCGTGTCGCACCGATGCAGTGCGAACGCGGAAGCGCACTCGCCGTCAGCGGAACCACCCTCGTCACGCATCTCGAAGCCGAGATATTTCCGGGCGGACTGACGATCACGTCGCACGATCCGGACACGACGACGACTGCGTACGGAATGCTCGCCGACTTCGTGTCGTTAAGCGGGACGCAACTGTAGCGACGCCCGCACCCGCTCCGTCACGCCACGCGTCGGTTCGTGTGCGGGCCGGTTTGCCTCGACGTCTTCACTGACGCTGACAACGCGCCGAGCATGACCGCCAAATGCGTCGGACCGCTCTGCACAGAGCCAATGCCATAGATGAGATGCAGCACGAACTCCGCGGTTTGTGCGATGGCCGTGACTGAAAGCACGAGCGTGGTGACACGCGCATTGAGCCGCCGTGCGATTGCGACGCCGAGGATGTTCGCGAGCAGTATTCCTCCCGCCTGACCAACCCACGCCGCCGTCATCGCGTCGCCGGCGCGTCCGAAGAGGAACGCGGTCGCCCAGAATGCGGCGAACGCCACGACGTTCATGCCGAGGCGATCGAGGATCGAGCGACTCGAGACCTCCTCACGTCCGCGGACGAAACGCCGGAACCGCTCGCGCATGCTCGACTTCGACACCACCTCGAGAGAGCCCGCTTCGTGAAGCGCTTCCTCGAACGACTGCAGCGAAATCCCGGCCTCCTGTGCGACCTCACGGAGCTGCGCGATAGAAACCTCTTCGGCACGACGCGCATCCAACTCGATGGCACGCGCGATCAGCCGATGCGCGGCATCCTCTGACAGTCCGTTTTTGGTCATGGTCCAGTCTAAGTGCAATGTCATCTATCGCACTAGAGCAGGTGTCTCATATTGAATCGCAGTCCACTCCACCCCTGCCACCACTCGCGATGACGAAGCTCATCCCCCTCATCGCCGCACTTGGCCTCACGGCCTGCGCGGCGGGATCAGCGCCGACTCCGGCGACACCGGCGACCGTCACGACAGCAGCGATCACCGCGGACGACCTCCGCCATCGCCTCTTCCTCATCGCCGACGACTCGACGATGGGCCGAGAGACCGGGTCGGAAGGCGCGTTCAAGACGGCCGACTACATCGCGTCGGAATTCCGACGCCTCGGACTCGAGCCGGCGGGCGACAACGGCACTTACTTCCAGACAGTGCCCTTCTGGAACGCGGCGGTCGATCCGCAGTCGCGGCTCGAGATGGGGACGACCACCTTCCAGCTTGGCACCGACTTCGTGCCAGGCAACATCGCCGCGCGCGGACGTACCCTCGACGGCGTCGCGACGATTTACGGCGGCCCGATGAACGACTCCACGCGCTGGATCCCGGCATCGCAGGCCGCGGGCAAGATCGTCGTATTCGACCTTCCACCCGGCGTCGCGCTGCGCGGCGTCAACGTCCCCGCCGCGCGGTTTCGCGAGGCAACCGGCCTCGCGCTCGCCATGCTCGACGTCATGGGCGCCGAGACGGTCGCGCGCCTGCGCGAGGGTCGCCCCGTTCCCGATTCGGGGCGCAATCCCAACGCCATGCCCGCGATCTGGATCACGCGTCGCGTGGCGACCAGCATGCTCGGCGGCGACCCCACGACGATCACGCCAGGTGCCGCCGGTGCAACGCTGCGCGGCCGGTTCGACATCGCCCGCACACCAGTGCGCTTTCCGGCGCGCAACGTCGTCGGTGTGCTGCGGGGTAGCGATCCCGCGCTGCGCGGACAGTTCGTCTCGCTCACGGCGCACAACGATCACGTCGGCTTCGATCACTTCCCCGTCGACCACGATTCGTTGCGCGCGTACAACCGCATCATCCGCCCAATGGGCGCCGACTCGCCGCAGCGCCCGCCAACCGCCGACGAATGGACGAAGATCCGCACGATCCTCGACAGCCTGCGCGGCGTGAACAAGCCGCGCCTTGACTCCATTCGCAACGGCGCCGACGACGATGGCTCGGGCACCGTGGCCATCCTCGAGATCGCGGAGGCGATGTCGCACAGCAGCACGAGACCGAAGCGCTCGATCCTGTTCGTCAGCCACACCGGTGAAGAGGCCGGACTGCTTGGCTCACGCTGGTTCACCGATCACGCCACCGTGCCGCTCGATTCGATCGTCGCCGAGATAGACCAGGACATGATTGGCCGCGGGACGGTGAATGATTTTCCGCGCGGCGGCACAGGTGCGGGCAGCGCGACGTACCTCGAGGTCATCGGTGCGAAGCGCCTGTCGCGCGAGTTCGGCGATTCCCTCGAGGCGGCCAATTCGCGCGAGCCAGTGCCCTTCGTCTTCGACTACACCTACGACGCGCCCGGACATCCGCTGCAGTACTACTGCCGAGCGGACCATTACAGCTATGCGCGGTATGGGATTCCGTCGCTGGCGATGTCGCGCGGGGAGCATCTCGACTACCACCAGGTGACCGACGAGCCGCAATACATCAGCTATCCCGATCTCGCCCGGGTGACGCGGATGGTGTACTCGGGGGCGACGGTGCTCGCGAACATGGCGCATCGACCGAAGCTGGATGCGCCGAAGCAGACCAACCCGAACGGGCAGTGCCGTCAGTAGCGATGTGATCCCGGACACTTGGCGGCGGGTGTCGACGTAGGGGACATCATCCCCTCAACCGGAGCGATGCCCATGCCCGCCAACATTGCCGTCACCCACCGTTCGGGAGAGTCGGTTGCCGCCGCGGTGAAGCGATGCCCGTTCTGCTGCGGGGACATCCCGACCGAGGCGAGGAAGTGCCGGGAGTGCGGTGAGTGGGTGGTGGGGACGTCGGGCGGCTTGGCGGCGGCGGGGCTGCGCTTCCTGGGGGTGATCTGGGCCGGGGTGACGGTGATGGCTGCCTTGGGGCTCTGGTACGTCGGTCAGGGGGTGCGGCGCTGGGCGTGGATGCACGCCGTGGATCAGCAGATCACGCCGCAGCTCGTGGATCTGGCCCTGTACACGCTGATCGCGGTGGTGGTGCTCAAGGGGCTGATGCTCAGCGTGGGGCTGGGGATCATGGCGCGGATGTCCCCCCGGAGGCCACGTTGGTGGACGTGACTACGAGGGCTTTTCAATCCGTAACTTCGTAGTAGCTCGTTCCGTAGGAAAACCATGGCCGGAAGTCGCCCACAATTTAGACCCGATATCGAGGGCCTGCGGGGCGTCGCGATTCTCCTCGTGGTGCTGTTCCACGCGGGAGTGTCGCGACTGTCCGGCGGGTTCGTGGGCGTGGACGTCTTTTTCGTCCTCTCCGGCTATTTCATCACCGGCCTGATCGTCCGCGAGCTGTCGCACGCCGGCGACCTAAATCTCCCCGCGTTCTACGCGCGACGCGCCCTGCGTCTCATGCCCGCGCTGCTCGTCGTCCTCATGGCGACGCTCGGCCTCGTCATGTGGCTGTACGCGCCGATCGACCGCGCACCGATTGCCGACACCGCGCGCTCCGTGGCGCTCTACTCCGGCAACATCGACTTCGCGCGCGGCGCAGTGGACTACTTCTCCGCGGGCGAGAATCCGCTGCTGCACACCTGGTCGCTCGCCGTGGAACAGCAGTTCTACTTCGTGTGGCCGCTGTTGCTGCTGCTCGTCGTCTACATCAACAAGCGCCAGACGGGCGACTCACTCACGACGGGCGATGGAGTCGCCACATCGCGGCTGCTGCTCTGGATCGCATTCGCCGGGGTGATCTCCCTCGCCGCGTCGCTCTGGCTGACGGAGACGTCGCAGCCGTGGGCGTTCTTCGGCATGCCGACGCGCATCTGGGAATTCGCGCTCGGCGGCGCACTCGCCGTGTGGATGGAGGACAAGGCGGAGAAGCCGGACGGTCTCGCGACACTGCTGCAGTTCGGCGGACTGCTCGCCATCGCCTTTGCCGTCGTGACCTATGACCGCGCGACGCCATATCCCGGCGTCGCTGCGCTGGTGCCCGCGCTCGGCGCGGCGGCGCTGATCGTCGGCGGAGGTCGCGCACCGGGTAGTGCCATCAGCTGGAATCTCGGCTGGCCGCCGCTGCGCTTTCTCGGCAAGCTCTCGTACGCCTGGTACCTCTGGCATTGGCCGCTCGTCGGACTCGGCGCCGTGCTCGATCGCGACATCGACGTCTGGGGCAAGCTCGCGTGGTCGGCCGGTGCGCTCGTGCTCGCATGGTTCACGTATTACACCGTCGAGCAGCCCGGGCGTTCGGGACGTCTCTCGCGCATTCCAACCCACTGGCTCGCGCCGGTGACGTTCGTCGTCAGCCTGCTGGCCGCGTTCGTCGCCCACAACGCGATGCTCGCTGCCCAACGGCGTGCAGCGCTGCCAGATCAGCGTGTGTTCGCCGCAGCGCGCGAAGATCGCATGACGCACGACTGCTGGGCCACGACCGTCGAGGACGAGAAGGGACCATGCGAAGTCGGCGACAAGAATTCGCCGACGACCGTCGTGCTCCTCGGCGACTCCCACGCCGAGCATTGGCTGGGTGGTCTCGATCGCGTGGGACGTGAGCGGGGATGGCGCATCCTCGCGATGGTGAAGGGCGGCTGCCCAGTCGCCGACATGCCCGACCTCATGCATGCTCGGCTCAAGCGCTACTACCACGAGTGCACGCGCTATCGGGAGACGATGCTCCAGCGGATCATCGCGATGCGTCCCGCCGCCGTGATCCTCTCGAGTTGGGATCACTACATCCCGCCCGATGGTTCAGGTGCCGACTGGCAGGTGTCGCCAGAGATGTGGCGCGGAGGCCTGCGTCGCACGTATTCACGGCTCGCAACTGCCGGCATCACGACGGTCGCCATCCGCGGCACGCCGCGCACGTGGTTCAACGTGCCGAGCTGTCTGTCGCGCCGCGCGGCGAATCTGCCGTTCGCACAGGCGTGCGAGTACGATCGCGATCGCTCGTTGTCGCAGTCGGCCATCGCCGCGCAGACAGATGCCGCGCGCGGCCTGCCCATTGGCTTCGTGGACATGAACGACCAGATCTGCGCGACGAAGCGATGCGATGTCGTGCGCAACGGCGTCATCGTATTCACCGACGACAATCATCTCACGGCGAGCTTCACGCGATCGGTCGCACCCGTGCTCGGCGCGCGATTGGATGAAGCACTGGGCCAATTGACAGCGCGGCAGTGAACGACGAGCACATCTCTCCGCGATTACTCGCCTTCGACGCATACTTGCTCGATTCACAGCCGCGACCCGGTCTCTCCGGTGTGCGACGCACGCTGCGCGAATTCCTTTGGTTCGGTATCAAGAACGCACGAGCGTGCCTGTTCGCGGGGCTGTTCTTCCTCGCGGTGTTCGGTGTACCACGGGCAGGCATCCTCGGCATCGCGCGTTACGACCTCCTGCTCCTCATCGCGATCGCGATTCAGGCGTGGATGGTATTCGCGAAGCTCGAGACGTGGGACGAGCTGAAGGCGATCACCCTCTTTCACGTCATCGGCTTCGGACTCGAGATCTTCAAGACGTCCGACGCCATCCGCTCCTGGAGCTATCCCGACGCCGCCTACACCAAGGTGTTGGGGGTTCCGCTGTTCTCAGGCTTCATGTACGCGGCAGTGGGCAGCTACATCATTCAGTCGTGGCGCCTTTTCGACCTGCGGATCCGGCATCACCCGCCGTACTGGATGGCTGGACTTGTCGCGCTGGCGATCTACGCGAACTTCTTCACGCACCACTACATGCCCGACCTGCGTTGGTATCTCGCAGCACTGGCGCTTGGTCTGTATGCCCGCACCACGGTGGTGTTCCGACCACTCGATCGCGACCGAACGATGCCGCTGCTGGTATCGTTTCTCCTCATCGGGTTCTTCATCTGGCTCGCCGAGAACATCAGCACCTTCTTCGGGATCTGGCGATATCCGGATCAGTTGGGCGCATGGACCACCGTGCACGTTGGCAAGTGGAGCTCGTGGTCGCTGTTGGTGGTGATGACGTTCACCATCGTGGCGAATCTCAAGCACATCAAGGAGCGCGTGCACGTCCCAGCCTGACCCGCCGACGGCGTGGCCGTCACTGGCGGCCCACTGCGTGGCTACGTACAATCGATGCGGGAGTTGGAAGTAGTCGCGTCGACGTAGTCCTCGCGTTCTGCGTGTTGCCTTCCCATCGGTCTAAAACCGGGTTCGAATCCCTCCCACTCCGTCTCGGTCGGTCAGCGCTCACGCGCACAGGTAAGGCTGCCCTGCAGGCTCAGACCTCCGCAGCCACATCTGGACCGGCCGAGCCGGAGTACTTCTCACTGCGTGCAGCGTCATGACGCCACTCCTGCTTTTCATCGCGCTGCTGCTGCTCGCCTTGGCAGCCGTCGCGCGAGCCCGACTCCGCAAAGTGCTGGTGTTCGAATTCGAGCGTGGGCTGCTCTACGAGTCGGGCCGCTTTCACTCGTTGCTCGAGCCTGGTGCGTACTGGACGTGGTCAACGTCGCGAAGCATCACGAAGATCGACATACGGCCGCGCATTTCCTCGGTTCCGGGACAGGAGGTACTCACTGCCGACGGCATCGCGGTGAAGCTGAGTCTCGTCGCCCGCTATCAGGTCGCTGATCCTGTACTCGCGATCAACGGACAGCAGAATTACGACTTCGCGCTGCACACTGAGCTGCAGTTGGCGATTCGCCGCGTCGTGTCAGCGCTGACGATCGATGCGCTCCTGGCAGGCCGCGCATCTCTTGCCGAGCAACTCACGGCAGAGGTGAGCCCAGCGGCGACCGCGCTGGGTCTGACGCTGTTGAGGGCGGACCTGAAGGATCTCACACTGCCTGGTGATTTGAAGAAGCTGTTCTCGCAGGTGACGAAGGCGCGGCAGGAAGGACTCGCGGCGATTGAGCGCGCTCGCGGCGAAACGGCGGCGTTGCGCAGTTTGGCTAACGCGGCGCGGTTGATGGAAGACAACCCTGCGCTGATGCAGCTTCGTCTGCTGCAGGTCGTCGGTGAGCAGTCAGGGAACACCGTCGTACTCGGCATGCCGCAGAACGGGTTGCCCATTCCGCTGGCGAGAGGTGCCAAGGGCAGCGGTGAAAAGCCGAAGCCTCAGGACGCCGAGTAGTACGATCACAGCATCTGTTAGCGGCATGTCGAACAAGTCATTGCGCATCGAGCCGACGCCTGGCTTCTCGCCACAGATCGGGCGTCTGGTCAGCATGTTGACCGACGTCAGGAACGGTACGCTCTCCGCGGTTGCCGGATTGTCGATGCGGCAGTTGGATCATCTGCACGACGACGAGAGCAATTCCATCGGGGCGTTGCTGGCGCACATGGCGGCGGCCGAACGCATCTATCAGATCGTGACCTTCGAGGAGCGCGACCCTTCTCCCGACGAGGAGGCGCACATTGGCGACGCGGCTACACTTGGCGACGCCGGGAGACAGACGCTCCGCGGCAGGACGCTGGATCACTACCTCGCGGAGATGGAAAACGTCCGTCAGGTCACGCTAGCGAAGCTTGGCGCGCGTGATGATGGATGGCTCGAACGATCACTCGGGCACATGCCCGAGATGAACGCGCATTGGGCGTGGTTTCATGTGATGGAAGACGAGGTGGGTCATCGCGGACAGATTCGATGGCTACGCTCGCGTATTCCCATGTGAGCCCACGCGGAATCGTGATGGTCGCAAGACGAGCACTAGCGGGACGCCACCACCGAATCCACTCTCTGCAGATACGCCGTAATCAGTTCCGGCCGCAGCGTGACGGTCCACGGCTGCATCGCGACGGGATGGAAGGTCACGACGAGACTATCGCGATTTGCACGCAGCAGGGAATCCGGGATGCGTACTCCGACTGAGATCATCGGCGTGCAGACCCTCCCGTAGAAGCACGCTTCGGAGTCCCTGCGTGCTTTGGTGCGTAGCAGGAGGTAGTCCCCCGCGACGGTCGCATACTTGAAGCCGCCCATCAAGCGCGCCTGGATTACATCGATGTAGAGTTGGTGGTCGCCGGCTCGAAGACCGCCGACAAGCTTGCCGGTTCGCGTGACCGAAGTGCTCAGGCCCATTTGCGCATCATCGGGCTCCCACGCAAAGACGCTGGCGACGGACGCATGCGGGAAGTCGCGCACTTGTACGACGGGCGGCGCGACTTCAGTCGTGTCGGGTGCGGCTTCCTGCTGCGCGGAGAAGCGGGCGAGGTGACCGTCGCCGAACAATGGTGGCGAGCAGCCAGCGACGCCGATAACGAAGGTCGCGAGAATGAGATTCGGCCCCTTCATTGGATCTCCTGCGCAAATGGTCGAACCGTCTGCAGCACGGACGAACTGTGCTTACAAGATTGCATACGAATCAGGTGCGGCGCAACTGATGCGCTGATGCCTGGATGGTCGC
>Ga0193752_1002239_pt1 | contig 14771 bp, 19 predicted proteins | sample H1c1metaG_FD_144924 | JGI IMG/M metagenome (GOLD analysis project Ga0193752, IMG submission 144924) | Soil microbial communities from a riparian zone of the East river system, Colorado, United States - H1c1 | ecosystem: Environmental > Terrestrial > Soil > Riparian zone | place: USA: East River... | reverse complement strand
CGTCCAATCGTTCATGAATTTACATCAGACAGTACAACGATTGCTTGGGATTCAATAGCGTATACTGTACTATTTTCTTACTGCATTATCACGTTCCAAAAACATATTTATAATTATACAACTTAACCATGAATATACTAACATCGCTTCGGTCCGAGATATTAAAAACAAAACGAACGATATCGTTTTATTTTACCCTGGTAGGTGCGGCCATAGTTCCAAGTATATATCTGATAAACGTAGCCTTTGACGACGACATATCTGAAACCAGGAAAGACCCGTTTAATGCAATGTTCAAGGTATCAGCTGAGGTAAATGGCCTGGTTTTCTTCCCCTTGTTTGTAGTGCTGATCTGCACACTGATGCCACAAATGGAGTATAAGAATAACACATGGAAACAGGTATTCGCATCACCGCAAACAAAGGCAAATATTTTTATAGCGAAGTTTTTGAATATTCACATGCTTCTGTTGGTCTTCCTGGTAGCAAATCATGCATTTATGTTTCTTGTTGCTGTTGCAACTCATTTCATTATGCCCGACTTAAATCTTTTAAACCAGCCACTGAATGGACACACCCTGTTGGTAAACAGTGCCAATTCTTATATTACTATTTTTGCTATTTGCGCAATGCAGTTCTGGTTTGGATTAAGATTTAGAAATTTTATTGTACCGATCGCATTGGGGCTGGCTTTGTGGATTACCGGTACGTTAATGGTGTTTGAATACCACTCCGTTTATGCAAAATATTTCCCGTATAGTTTCCACATTTTCGGCAGCAATCAGCAATTGAAATCACAACTCAATCAGGTTGAATGGACCTCATTAGCGTATGGCGTCTTATTCCTTGTATCAGGCTATATTGACTTTAGCAGAAGAAGAATGAATGCATAGCAATTGTCAATGTGGTTTAGCGTCCAGAAATTCATTAACTATGGGCACGAGCCAGTCGAGCCGATCTATCATCTGCCAGTGTGTTGTACCCGGAAAAATGGCCAGTCTGGAGTCTGACATACCACCAAATTCCGCCATCTTTCCTCCACCTTTCATTCGAAAAAGTTCGAGTGCATGCTCATAACGCACTCCATCAGCATCTCCCAGCATTATTAAAACCGGCGCCTTCATCTGCCTGACTTGCTGAGTCCAGTCATATGGCTTCAGATTGATACTGGCTACCCGTTTGATGAACTCAGGAAAATGTTTCGGATCAGGAGCCAGACTATCGTATTGTGCTTCTATAGGTGTGTTTTTAAACATTGCGGCGTTAAAACCAGCGAATGCTTTTTCCGGTGCCGGCCACCAGCCATCATGCTTGTAAACGCCTGATGTAATTATTAATTTACGAACCTGTCCCGGATGTCTTATACCCATCTGGAAAGCGACACCACCTCCCATACTATATCCAAGTATATCCGCGCTATCTATCTTTAAAAACTTCAATAATTCTGAAACATCGTCCGCCATCCCTTCAAAACTTACATCTCTTTCGATGTCGGCGGTGCGGCCATGGCCTTGTAATTCCATGACAATTACCTGCCTGGTTTTAGCAAACAGAGGTATAATTTGTTTCCACATCGGGATGGTCATAAATGATCCGTGTATCAAAACAATGGGTTTGCCATTGCCGTGTATTTCATAATACATCTTTAAGCCATTCACGGGTGCATAGCCCGCCCGCACATTGGTAGTCGCCAAATCTGCAGCCGAATCAGTTTTTTGAACACTTTTTTCTTTATTTTCCTTTGGTGTGGAATTCTCGTTACAGGAAGAGATCATAATAAAAAATCCAAGCAGCAGGACTGGAAAAAAACAATGAGTAAATTTGTTGAGCATACGAAAAGGTTTGAATATTTCCGATAAATATCTTGTTCTTAGGCATTAAAAATCAAAGGAGTCGACAAACCCGATAAATGAGTCGACAACTCCAAAAATTGATATGGAAACAGTATTTAAGTGCCTTTATTTTACATAATTCAATATTGGCGTCAGATTTAAAAGAAGTGGGTGTTTTAAATAGCAATACGCAGATAGAAGTCAGGTTATTTTTCGGGATGTAATATCTTGATCTGCATCACCGTTGAAATGCTGACAGCCCTTTGTTTGGCGAGCAGGGCTTTTTCGCCTTCAAACAATTCGTCCACTGTAGCGCAGAACAGATCGGTCCATCGTTTGAAATGTTCCGCTGTTAAGGGGATAACTTTATTCAGGCGCCGGTGTATTTCCAATGGATTCCCATTATATCCTCCCGTATATAAAAGCGTATTCTCCCAGAAATCATATATCACCGGTAAATGCCGTTCCCAGTTTACTTTCATTACTTCAGTAAAAATAAATCCGATAACCTGGTCTGGTTTTACTTTTTCATAAAAGTTATTCAACAGTAATTCAATATCCTTTCTGTTTTCAATATCTCTTTTCATACTAAAGACTTAAACTGATAGTAATGCTTTAATCTCATTGAGTATTTGTTCGTCACAATATTGCTGAATCATAGGAAAGAAAATTCTTTCCTCTTTTCGGATATGTTGTTCCAAACTCTGACCCAACCGGTCCAAATGGGTTGCTATGTCGTTTGAGGAATTTAACTGATCAAACAATTGCCTCAGGTCTCTGTGGTCTTCAATGATCTCACAGGCCATTTTATCCAGCTCAGGATTTATACCCTGAATCTTTCCGATCAGTATTTCTTCGTCTTTGAAGTGTTGCACCAGGTCGTGCTGATAAAAGTTGAACGCATAAACGGCTTTCTCTTTTATTCCGGTCGGTAATCCTTTATATACCGGACTCCCTTTTTTTAGCAACTGTGCGAGTATCAATGCCTGATGATGTTCGCGTGAAAGAGGAGCGAGGGAAGAATGTCTTTTCATATGTTCTAAAGATCTTTGTGGTTAAAAATACGGGTCGAGATCCATAATGGGATCGTAACCCATGTAAAAAGTACGCCCAATGAAACGATCATGCCCGGAACCGACCCATAAAAATCTTTAAAGATGGCTCCGGTATATCCCATCATTGCTGAAACATCCATCTGTAACAGGATCAGAATTCTTCCGAGATCAACAGGGTTCAGTGCGGTAAAGACGATCAGTGGTTTTTCAAGGGGATAGTCCGCGAACTGAAATAACAGAAATAAAACCAGGCCATCAAATAAAAGCGAAAAATATAGCCACAGAAAAATGGATATTCCGATTCCTTTTGCTTTGTCCCGCGTTTTTACAGAAGCAAGCATGGCAATTGCCACAAAAATGAGGCTTAGCAACGCACCCATTAGAATCATCATTAGCCCGGTCGTATTTGCCTGGTAAATCAAGACGGGAATACCTGTTCCAACCAGGAAGGCCAGGGTTAAGGAGCCTGCCAATCCGGAGAACAGGCTTAGCCAGATCGTTTTTCGTTTCAATGGCTGGCTTACAAGTAATTCAATGAATTCTGAACTGTTGTACACATAAATAGTAGAGAAGATAATACAGACCAGCTTTTAAGTTGACTTATGCAGAGTTAAAGGCATTCGAAGAAGATCTTTATATGCATGTGCATCTCGAGAATAATATTTTATTCCGGATGACTTGCAGTTATCATCCAACCCGTAAATATCCATGCTATCCAACCAATCCTGACAATGATCCTGTACGTTACCATTAGTGTAAATCGTTTTTAAAGTAGATTTGAGAAAACAAACGTAGTACTTGATGAATGTATAAAGCAATCCATACCGGAAAGCTATTTAGTAATTCAGGAATATATGAACTATCAAACGTTTCAACCGCATTCGGACTTAGAATCTCTTATAAAATGTTATTGGACTTTAGAAGTTTTAACTGAGGAGAGTTCGAAAAGACAGCGTATTGTACCTGATGGCTGTATTGAATTGATTTTTATTCTTGGCGACGATATAAAGCGAATTACATCCGGAGACAGATTTGTCATCCAACCCCGTGCATTCATCCTTGGACAAATTACTGAACCATTTTATGTCGAACCGTCTGGCTATGTCAACTCTTTTGCAGTTCGCTTTTATCCCTACGGATTTGCCAACTTCGTTTCAGTACCTGTTAAAAAACTAGCAAACAAAGAGACGCCAATAGAGCTGTTATTTGGAGAAAAACCTTCAAAAGAATTGAAACTAAAGATACTTCAGGCAAAAGACACAGATAAAAGAATAAAAATCATAGAAGGTTTCATATTAGATATATTGAAGAATAAAGCGACCATTGATAACATAGTAAAGTCAACGATTGACGCTTTATTTTCAACAAGAGGGAGTGCGCCGATTAATTCAATTCTAAAGGATGAGTTATACAAAAGAAGACAGCTCGAAAGAAATTTTTTTAAACAGGTAGGTATGAGCCCAAAGCAATTAGGTAAAGTCATAAGATTACAAACTGCATTAAAAATGTTACTCAATCATCAATCTGAAAGCTTAACCGGAATTGCTTACGAAACTGACTACTACGACCAGGCGCATTTTATTAAAGACTTTAAAAAGTTTACAGGAACGACACCCAAGGAATTTTTAAAGGATGATAAAATGGCGCTTTCTGCACTTTTCTACAAAAACGATTAGTGTCGCATTTTTACAATTTTTGCTTTTGAAAATTCTATTGATTTGCATTGTAAATCTAATTCAGATGGCATGAAACAAAAAGTTGAAAGTGTAACAATTGGGATTGCAGTTAAGAATGTTAAAGATTCTACGGAATGGTACCAGGCTTTGTTTGGTGATGTTGAAACAATGGAACCTGATCCGGGTACGATTGAGCTAAAGTTAACAGACAATGTATGGTTACAGCTTGATGATACCGGCTATCTAAAAGTTGGCGGCGGGTCAATTATTCGTTTTGAAACGAAAGATACCGAAGCTGCACACAGACTGGTAAAAAAACTTACTTCTGAAGTGGACGCTATTGAAACGGTTGAGGGCGTGGTGAAGTATTTCGACTTCAAAGACCCTGCGGGCAATCGATTATCATTCGTTCAACTATTATAGACCTGTGCAGCATAATGCCATGGTCACGTCTGATAAGTGCTCATTTTCCGGTTTGTATAAATAATACAGAAATATACCCGAGTAGTTTAATGGTTCTCAGTTACAAATCAGGTTGAACTATCCGAAGGTGAATGCGAAGGCCTCTATAGCTGGGTCCAAAAATTCGATTTCAAACTTTAGTTCGGAAACTGAATTCACTTGTCGTATCAGTTGATACATTCGTTGTTCGGTGACGGTGCCATTTCCCAGTTCGTCCACATCTATTCCATGCATAGCACCTGGTGGAAGACCATTGATGAGTATCCGAAATCGAATAGATTTCCCAGGTTCTGCCGGCCCCATGACCAGATGAAGGTCACGAGCGTGAAAGTTATAGGATATTCGTCCATTCGCTTTGTTAAGAAGTATCAGGTCCTTGTTCATCGTCCATTCTCCAAAAATCGACCAATGATTTAAAGCCAGATCCGACACGGCCAAATAATTATAATTTTTATTATAAAACATCTTCGGAGCGGCAAAATTTTCCGTGCGTTCATAGCCCTGTTAGTTTTCTGATGACTTAAGATTTTTCCAGTCTGCAGCTACTTCTATACCTTTAGGGTTGACCGACACAAGATCCTTGCAGGTATCATCAATTTTGGCTTCAAATAATAACTGTTGAATTATTTTTTCCGAATTTTCATATTCTCCTTCTCCAAATTGATGTGTTCTAATGATTCCTTTAGAGTCGATGAAATAAAGGGCGGGCCAGAATCGGTTATTGAAACCATCCCAAATTTCCTGATCGTTATCAACTGCGATTGGGAAAATCAATCTTCATTGCTTTTATTGCCCGCGAACGTTTTCGATATTTTTTTCAAAGGGAAACTCAGGTGTATGCACGCCGATTATGACTAATCCTTTGTCCCTGTATTTTTCATTCCAGGCACGGATATACGGCAATGTGCGTATCCAGTTGATACATGTATATGTCCCAAACTGCACCAACACAACTTTGCCCTTAAGATCCGATGCTGTACGTGGTGTTGAATTTAACCATGCATTCGCTCCTTTAAGCCAAGACAATTCGCCTCTTGATAACATATATGATAGATTTGATTTGGTTGAATGAGTCGAAGAAAAATCCACTATGGGTACCCAGGCGGCGATAACCGTCAGGACTACTGCCCCTAAAAAATAAAAATGGTAATATTTGAATGGTTTTGACATAACAATTCTTTTAATACTTAATCAAATGGACAATTAAATCATTAAATGAGTAAAAGTATTAGCGGGAAAAAGACGGCGTACTTTATGTACGCCGTTCTTACCAAAAACCAACCAGCGAAATCCTTTGAAAACCTTCGTTAATTTCTTAACAGGCACTAACAGTTTCTCTTCAGTACTGATGATAAGGTTGCCTAATAATTTGTGGGCAAAGTGGTGCTCTACTTCCTTGGCCATTTTCTGCAATTGCATGAAAGAGCAATTACTGAAGAGAAACAAGACGACACATTATATATATCGTCTTGTATTACAATTATCGTATTGATTTGAATCCTTCGCGGATATCTGTAACAAGAAGTTCGGGTTGTTCCCAGGCAGCGAAGTGCCCGCCCTTGTTATGTTTCTTGTAATAGATCATGTTAGGATATGCTTTCTCTGCCCAACTCCGGGGAGCCTGATAGAGCTCATCGGGAAAAGCGCTGACGACAACAGGGACGGTTACACCTAACGGTGCTACAAAAGCATATTTATTTTCCCAATAGGTACGGTAACCGGAAATCGCAGTGTTTGTCAACCAGGTCAGTGCGGATTCGAAAATCTTCGGGGTTACCGGCGTTCCCGTTTTAACGGGAGAAGTAGTTTTTTTCAGAATTCCGATATGCGGTGGAAAATAAAAGATCTGAAAGGATATGTTTTCAGGGGCGTATTGGGGATTTATGGCTTTTTTGATGATGGCAGAGTTTGGATAAAGCAGGAACATTCCAATACCTTGCATACCGGTTATGGGGGAGGTGTTTTTTACATTCCCTATCGCACTATGGCGATTAATATGTATTACGCATCGTCAGGTGAAATCAATACGTTTACTGTGAGAACAGGATTTCTTTTTTAGAAATTGTAACAAAAACACAGCTGATATAAAGTTTATAATTTCTGAGTCTTTACAAACCGCAAGGTTAAATCTGAGAATGTTTCCTGAAAAGGATTGGCGGGATATGCATGAAAATTATTCTATAAGCGCATTCAGAGTGGAAGGCTCTTTCGCAATATCATTTCTTATACGGGTGGTTCCGGAGTTGATTAGTTGATATTTATTTTTGGCAAATATTTTGAAATGATTTCTAACAGCTTTTTGTCGGTAGGTCGGGGCGCGTTACTTTCAATGATTTTTCCTTGCTTATCGATTAGTAAATACCTTGGGATTTCTTCTATGTTATAAGATCGCCTTAGCTTAGACTTATTAAAGTTGAGAAACTTATAACTTTGAACTACCTGCAGCTCTTCTTGCCCGGCAGCTTTACGCCAGTCACCGATATTATCATCAGTCGATATATACAAAAACTTTATTTTCTCATTCCTCAGTTTTGCAGCCAGGTTTAAAGATGTCGGCATTTCAACACGGCAGGGGAGGCACCAACTGGCCCAAAAGTCAATATAAATCAGAGAGCCTTTAAAGCTGGCAATCAGGCTGTCAAGTGAAATTTGTCGACCCCCATGATCTATCAAAAAGTCTGTAGCATTTTTTGTTAAATATTTCAGGTCGTAAACAGTTTGTTGAACATATTTTCTGTAACCAGCGTCCTTGCAATAAGAATCAAATTTTTGTGAATAGACGAGACGCTCGTTTGGCTTAGTTCGATATATCTCCTCGTAGATCTTCAATAAAAAGTAGTCTTTTATTTTTCCTTCGTATTTGTCATTTATTAATTCGAATTGCTGTTCAGGGTTTTTTCGATCATTTAAAACGTTACACCTCAAAAATTGTCTCAAAAAGCTTCGATATGCAATCGAGCGAAAGTGAATAGTGTCCGCAAGATTAAGTTGAATTTGACGCGGATTGGTAAGATTCATTATCAGTGTCTCCGCCTCTTTCGAAAAAAGTATCGTATTTTTTATCCACTTGTAATATTTTTCTCCCACTAGCCGGACATTTAAGCAACTGTCAAGTAAAGTCATAGCCAAGCTAAAGTTTTCTTGCAGACTTCGCGATAATTTAGGCAGTTTATTAGGGATCCGTTTCCTTGCAGAATAATCAAAAATTATGATATCTCTCTTTCCCAAATAAGCTGGAAAGTTCAACTCAAAACTTGAAAATTCGCTTTCAACTGGCTCTAGAAAAGGATATCCATCATCTTTAATGTTCCAAATTTTTATTTCGTCTCCTGTCTTTATTGGGTAATATGCTGCGTAAAACAGCTTCGAATAATATAGCTCTTCCACGGATGAATCTAATCGTAGCGAATCTTTTGAGATCATTTTCATTTGTCTGTCAAATTGATCATAATAATTGAGCCCGTACCAGTCGATACCTGGAAACCCTTTAAATGTCAGTAAGGTAGTAGACCTTGCCTTTTTTGCACTTTGCACTTTTTTATCTCTGAATTCTGGTTTAGCATCGGTCTTACATCCTATAAAACTGAGATGACAGGTAATTAGCACGATTAGTAGAATTCTCATACCATGGTGTTTATTAGAGAGCTATCCTTATTAGATTTCAAATATTGTTGAACGGTCGACCATTTCAAACCTCATTAATTCACTATGATGAAAAGCGATTGATCTTCCATAAGGAAATTTAAAAAATATTAGTTCGGGCATAGTTTGCTTCGTAGGCCAGATAATTAGCTATATTTAAATTGATTGGCCAATCTTCAGAAATTTACTGATAAGAAAGAAAATTAGTTTAGTCTAAGAGAATAATTCAAAGTATGAAAATAAGACTGGAGAAGTTTGACAGGGAAAATTATCGGGATTTAATTTCCTGGGTTGATAACGAAGAAACTCTGATGCAGTTTGCTGGTCCGTTGTTAAAATTTCCACTAACTCCTGAACAATTAGATGTTTCGTTAGCCGATAAAAACAGGATTGCATTCAGAGTGGTTGATGATTGCACAACTTTGTCTATAGGTTACTCCGAAATATATCTTTCAGACAATTCAGCAAAAGTCGGACGGATAATAATTGGCGACAAAGAGAAAAGAGGAAAAGGTTTGGGACAACAAATTGTGAATTTACTTTTGGACTTTACGTTTTCCAATCTGAACAGAACCGTTGTAGAGCTAAACGTATTTGACTGGAACATTGCAGCAATAAAATGTTACGAAAAAATCGGGTTTATAGTCAACCCTGATAAAAAATCTGAGCGCAAAATAAAAAATGAAACCTGGACTGCAATAAATATGACTATTGACAAATCAAGACATGAAACAGTAAGGGGAATAAAATGGTAACCACAAAATAGATTGTATGAAGTATATAATTCCTGAGTCTGTACAAACTGAAAGATTAAGTCTCCGAATGTTTCTTGAAAAGATTGGCGGGATATGCATGAATATTATTCTGACATGGAATGTATGCGGTTTGCAAGTAGAAGACAATTCGATGAAAATGAAAGCTGGCAAAAGGTAACCGCATTATCGGGACATTGGAATTTAAGAGGGTATGATTCACTGCAAAGAAATGGGTTTAAAATTACAGGTGAATGATCGAAGATAATTTACGCTTCATATCCATGAAGTCTTTCCATCACGGCCTGCTTGTACAGGCGTCCAATAGGGATCTCAGTTTTGTTCATCTGTACAAATAATCCGTTGTAACCCGAAATCTTATCAATGGATACTATATATGAGCGATGAACCCGTACAAAGCGGTGCGCAGATAAAAGGTTTTCCATAGAGCTTATCGGCTGCTTTACCAGGATAGTTTTATCGCCTGTAATAAACAGCTTTACATAATCTTTCCAACTCTCGATATAAAGAATTTCATTGACAAAAACTTTTTGCATATTCTTATCCACTTTCAGATACACAAAAGCGCCCGGGTTGGGGCTATAGTCTACGGTTTGCACATCTTTGTCAGCCGCCGTCATTCGTTTTAATTTTGTCACTGCTTTTACAAATCGTTCGAATGAAACGGGCTTTACCAGATAATCGACAGCATCTAATTCATAGCTTTCAATAGCATAGTCGCGGTAAGCGGTAACAAAAATCACTTTTGGGGGATGTGATAGGTTGCGTAAAAAATCTGTGCCCAAAAGCTTAGGCATTTTAATGTCCAGAAAAAGTACATCAACGGGCCGTTGGTGTAATACATCCAGGGCTTCAATAGCATTTCTGCAGAGGCCCACAATTTCCAATCCATTAATTTGCGACATGTGTGATTCTAACACCTTCAGTGCTGGCGGTTCGTCATCAATCAGAAGGCAACGCAGTTTCATGATAAAAGGTTTTGAGCAGATGGTACGGCGGTCGGCGAAGCTGCACGATACTTCATTTCATGATAAATTAATTCTATCTGCATGGATACCACAAAAAAGTCTCCTTCGTCAGAGGTTTTCAATTCATGTCTGTCCGGGTAAATGAATTGAAGCCGCTTTTTTACATTTTGAATGCCGATGCCGGATGGACTGAATGGCACATAGTTATTTTTACTGTTAGCAATTTTACACCGCAAAATGTTTTGCTTTACAGCAAGATCCATGCTGAGCCAGGGCTTTTCCAGTTGATCGGATGTGCCGTGCTTGAATGCATTCTCCAAAAAAGGTAATATCAATAATGGGGCTATGTATTTGTCTTTAATATCTCCCTCAATGTTCAGCGATATCTCAATTTTGTCGCCATATCTTGCTTTCTCTAATTCAATATAATCTTTCATTACTGCTGCTTCCTTTTCCAGAAGCACTTCGTCGGCTTTGCAATCATAAAGCATATAACTCAGGAGCGACGAAAGCCTTAGAATCATTCCAGGTGTTTCGGGCGACTCATCAATTGAAAAAGAATAAATGTTATTGAGGGTGTTGAACAAAAAATGAGGATGCACCTGCGCTTTCAGCAGCTGCAGTTCAGCTGTTACTTTTTCTTTTTCCGCCTGTATCCACTTCTGTTGCTTTATCAGCCAATGTTTGAATAAAAAGATGAAGCAAACAATGCCGGCAGTGGTCGTCAACACCAGAAAGCTATTGGCGTTCCATGGATTCCGGTCAATGGGATTGAAATGCAGGACTTCCTGCAGGGGGATGAAAATATAGGCTCTGAAACAATAATTGAGAAAAAAACCGCCGACTCCCCACAGCAGGATGATGAGCGTAAAGACAACATATCTTCCTTTTAGCAGATAACGTGGCAGCACCCAATAGATAAGCGGATAACAGTAGAGCATTCGCACAGGTACCCAAAACAATCCCTGATAAATATTCCGTTCAATACTGCGTCCTAAATTTTGCCAGACAAAGGACACGAGCACTGTATGAATGATCCAGAAAATAAGGTGCCGCAATACCCTGTATTTTGGCGAAATCAAAAGATCGTTGGTTTTAGAAACGTTCATCGTGCTGGCTTTCTACTACAAAGTAAGAATTAAGTACAGAATGTGCGGCCTCCAGGATACAAATAAGACAGACGGTATTTTTTTTCGATAAACAACCGATAAAAGCCTCTCAATTTACTTGAGCGGCAATAGTGGTTTTATTTCCGGAAACCTCTACACCAGGCGATTTGGCAGAAGAAGAGATACTTTACTTACTACCTTTTCATTGCAATAGAAAACAGCCGCCGGGAAATGATTTTTCCTTCATAAAAATACACTGTTTTGAATCGCTCATCCTAAACGTAAAGTTATGAAATACACATTCAGGTCATTCATCAATTTGTTTCTAATACTATCCGCCTTTGTATTGCTCATTTCCTGTAAAAAACGGGACGACGATCATGCAAACGATCAAGGAAGTTTAACCAAAACCTATCCCTCTGACGTCTTGAAGGAATGGATAAAAATGGATCTGCAATTATTGAGAAGCAACGATGCAAAGCTTAACAACTTTGTCATGTTGCATCATTGGGCATACAGCAGCATTGCATTATACGAAGCGGTTGTTCCCGGTATGCCCTCTTATCAAGGCTTATCGGGACAATTAAACGAAATGCCGGCATTGCCCATCAGAGAACACAATAAAGATTACCACTGGCCAACCTGCGCAAATGCTGTGTTAGCAGCTATGACTAAGAAGTTTTACATGGACAGCATTACGCAGGGCGGCAAAGATTCTATCGCCCTGTTGGAAGAGACATTAAACACACGTTATCAAACAGAAGTGGATGCAACTATCTTTGAGCGATCAAAGGCCTTTGGTGGCGAAATTGCAGCGCGGGTTTTTAACTGGGCGCTTACCGATGGTTATATTGCCGCACGTCCCGTGTATGTTCTTCCGCTGGGTGAAGAACAATGGCAAAAAACACCGCCTGGCTTTTTATCACCACAGCGGCCTTATTGGGGCCTAAACCGCCCGTTGATGGCAGGCAGTGTAAAAGCAACACAGCTACCGTCACCACCAGCTTATTCAGGCGATCCCAAATCAGAATTTTATGGATACGCAAAAGAAGTTTATAATTTACGTAATAGTGTAAGCAGTGACGAGCAGGCACAGGTCCTGTTTTGGAGAGATGTGCCTGGCGGTGGACATGCACACTGGCTTTCTATTTTTCTGCAGGTGCTGAACCAGGAAGGAAGTCGTGCTATGCTGGACAAAGCCGCCCTTGTGTTTGCAAAAATGGGCATCACCCAGGGCGATGCCCGCATTAGCTGCTGGAAGGCAAAATACGAATACAATCTTCTGCGTCCCGTTACTTACATCAATGCATTAATAGCGCCACAGAAAAATTGGAATTCCTTTATCACCACACCGAATCATCCGGAATATCCATCGGCGCACTCCAGTTTTTCTGCGCCGGCTGCAGCCATCCTTACACAAGAGTTTGGGGACACTTATTCTTTTACCGATCATACATATGATTTTCTTTCGCTGCCGGCAAGAACATATAAATCATTCACACACGCAGCAACGGAAGCAGGAAACTCAAGAGTCCTGGGTGGTCTTCACTACCGGTTCTCGATAACTGCAGGCAATCAACTGGGAGATGGTATCGCAAACTATATGAACCAGCACATCCGGTTTAAGAAGGGAAATTGATTGTAACAAGATGGCATCATAAGGCTGTTGTTTTGCTCCGATGCTTTCCTGTCCACGCCGGATGTGTATGCTTGAAGTTATCAGAATATTTTATAGCCGGCCTCCTCGATCTGGATTAGCTTTTCATATATTAAGCTTGCTTTATTGGCTAAATTTACCATGAAACGGCAAAAAAGTAAATCATAATAAGATTGCTGCCGCTTCCAATTAAATTTAGTATAAACGATAAAATAAGCAAGCTATGGAAAGCATACAAATACGCCCGGTAGGTTATATCGAATCACCACTTCAATTGCTAGATGACTGTCCTTTGCAAGGCAACGAAGGTGCACCTGCTGCCGTGGTACACGTCAACACTGAATACAGGGATGCCCTGAAAGGAGTGCAGGTGGGAGACCAGCTGATATTGCTTACATGGCTGCATCTTGGCAAACGCGACGTTTTACAGTGTTACCCAAGAAGAGATATCAACGCGGAAACTATAGGTGTATTTGCTAATCGGTCCCCCGACAGGCCGAACCCGGTAGGATACCATAGAATAATAGTAAAAGAAATCATTGGTAACCGGGCCGTACGAGTTGAACCGTTGGAAGCCCTGGATGGGACACCAGTGTTAGATATGAAACCGTATTTCTAAATAAGTGAATGATCACTGTTCTATTTTCTGCAAGACCTGAGTTCAACCGAAATGGGTCTCTATCAAAATTTAGAACAAGCAGCACAATGAGTGAAACTGCTTCTTTTAGTAGACTTAGGTGTGAATGTCTTCGCCATAAATCTTTTCTGCATTTTTCGGCAACCGCTGCACATGCAATATATATCCGGTTACATTTTTATCCCAATCCAATCGGTACCTGTAACCTGATTTAGCTGCTACATAAATGGCCGAATCCCTGAACAACTCCATTGCGGTGTACACTGCTCTCCAGGTATTCTCCATATCTGCATCCGAATAGGTGGAGAGGAATTTCTTATACACTTCTGGTTCCAGATATCTCTCATAGAATTTTCCGAACTTCCCGGGGTTTACTGCAAATTCATGATGACACCCGATATACCAATCCATCATCTGCATTAAAGCTCCACGAATCACATGGTTAGACAGCTCTTTGACCAGTACTACTTCCCCCCGCCACAATCCTTTTGCTAAGCCCGCATTGGTATACCAAAATTCATTGCAGCAGTCTTCGAATGAACGCGCTGAAGGCTTTTTCACTATATAACTTGCATCACTGGCAGAAGCTAGTGGGTTAGCTTTGAACAATCCGATTTTATCCCATAGGACCTTGCAAAGACTGTCACTGGTCACATGTTCCAGTTTTTCCACAGGTACTATCGTTAGATCAATACGATTACCATCCTTAAACTGCAATAAGTAAGAAAATACACCAGCTAATTCCGGAGAGGGCGGATACAATTCCATATCCTCTGGCATTTGTAGTATCATTCGTTCTCCAAATACATTTACCAAGTCATGATTTTGCAGAAATGGCGCGAGGCTATTGACTACGTAAACAATATCATAATCCTGAAATATATCCCTTTTTACATTGGGGTTAGATCGTGATCCATCCTGCAATACAGCCAATATCCGGGAATCTTTGGCTGCCACATC